>Ga0265293_10009441_pt1 | contig 14020 bp, 13 predicted proteins | sample Munlanlewell138R_FD_192505 | JGI IMG/M metagenome (GOLD analysis project Ga0265293, IMG submission 192505) | Leachate microbial communities from a municipal landfill in Southern Ontario, Canada - Leachate well 138R | ecosystem: Engineered > Solid waste > Landfill > Unclassified | place: Canada...
CTTTCGCCGCTGGTGTTGATCCTGCTCGCCCAGTTGGCCCTGACGGTATTGCAGTCGGTCATGCCGGCGGTTTTTGCCGCCGTTTCCTGAGGCGCGCGCGATCCGGGGTAATGGCCGGTCCGCTGCGGATCCGATGAGTCTGCCGGTCTGGCTCGAAGGCGCGCCTGGCGCCTGGCGACTGCGCATTGCCGCACAACCCGGAGCCGCGCGTACCCAGGTTGGCGGTGAATTCGACGGCTGTCTGAGGTTGCGCATCGCCGCGCCACCGGTCGACGGGCGCGCCAACACCGAGATCATCCGATTTCTGGCCGAACAGTTGCAGGTGCCGCGACGTGCGATCCGGCTGCTTTCCGGTGCCGGCTCGCGGCGCAAGCGCTTTGCGGTCGAGGCCGCGCTCGACGCAGCCGCCCTGCGACGGGCGCTCGATCCGGATTACCAGGGCTGACGCCCGTAAGCCTTTTCGTAGCGGCGCGCGACGTCGTCGCGATCGATCGGGTGGTTCTGGCCGCCACGATGCTCGATCTTGATCGCGCCCAGGACGCTGCCCAGGCGCGCGGCGTCGGGCCAGTTCCAGCCCAGCGTGCGCGCGTGCAGCAGACCGCCGCGATAGGCGTCACCGCAGCCGGTGGGGTCGACCGCGCATGCGGCCGCGGCGGCTTCGATCTCCGTGCACCGGTCGCCTTCGTAGACGCGTGAGCCCTCGGCGCCGCGGGTGACGATCAGCGCCTCGACGCGCTGCGCAATCTCTCTTTCGCTCCAGCCGGTGCGCCGGGTGAGCAGCGAGGATTCGTAATCGTTGACGGCGATGGCGCTTGCGCGCGTGATGAAGTCGCGCAGCGTCTCGCCGTCGAACATCGGCAGACCCTGGCCGGGATCGAAAAGGAAGGGGATCCCGTATTCGTCGAGTTCGCGCGCGTGCTGCAGCATCGCATCGCGACCGTTCGGGGCGACGATGCCGATGTCGGATGTCCGGTCCGGCGCTCGCGCATCCTTCACCGAAACGCGGTGTGCACAGGACATCGCACCCGGATGGAATGCGGTGATCTGGTTGTCGGACAGATCGGTGGTGATGAACGCCTGGGCCGTGTATTCATCGTCGAGTCGCCGGATCGTTGTCGTGTCGATGCCGAGTTCGTCGAGATGGGCGAGATAGTCGTCGCCATCGCGCCCTACGGTGGCCAGCATCACCGGTTCGCCGCCGAGCGCGCGCAGCGTGTAGGCGATATTGCCCGCGCAGCCGCCGAAATTGCGCTCCAGCCTGGGTGCCAGGAAGGCAACATTGAGCAGGTGGACGCGATCGGGAAGGATGTGATCCTTGAAGTGGCCTTCGAACACCATGATCGTGTCGTAGGCGATGGAACCGCTGATGAGGACGCGTCGGGGCATGGGAGAGTACGGAGGTGTGGGTACAGAGGTCCTGGAGTCAGGACAGGGGGCCGCAACCGGAAGCCCCGGCCGGGCGCGGCCGATTACCTCACACGTTCTGAGGCCGTCTGTCGTTCCCGGAAGGCAGGCCGGCAAGGGGGTGGATGACCGCTTCACGCGCTCTTATCGATGATAGTAGAGACGGACCCGGTAATCGTACCCGGACAGTTTCACTTCGTGCGCGCGCATGGCGAGATGCAGCGGCCACTCGGTCTGCGCCGGAATTGCGGTCGGCACGGGTGTGTCGGCGGCGGACTGGTCGGCGAGATAATCGGCCGGTTCCAGCGAACGGCTGCGCGCGGGACCGCCCGCCGGGTCGATCAGCGTCAATTGCATCGTCGGCCAGCGCACCGGGTGACTGGCCCGGTTGCGCAACAGGGCACGCATCTCCAGCAGGTCGGGCACGGAAGAGGTGCGCAGTTCGAACGACTCGATTGTCAATGCATCGAGTCGTTCCGGTGCACCGACTTCGACACCGAACGGTGCCAGTACGGTCTCCAGGAGTGAAGCGGCCATCGGCACCTGCACGGCGATCCAGGCGCGTTGCGCGACGATCCATTGTCCGACGAGTATTGCCGCCAGCACCATGGCGGCCAGCCCCGCATAGAGGCTCTGGCGGTCGGCAAAGCCGCGCGCGCGCCGGGTCGAGAAATAATCGATTGCCGAATCCTGATCGGTGACGGCGGTATCGATGGGTGACGTCAGGGCAGTGTCGGCATCGAACGCCGGATCATCGGCGGTTCCATCTGCCGGAACCGTGCCCACCGGGCTTTCTCCGTGCCGAAGGTCTTTCGCCGCGAATTCTTCGGGGTGGAAGGCGGCAGGCAGATCTTCTTCCAGGATGGCTTCGTCGGGAAACCCGGCCGTCGGTTGATCTTCGTGCGCCGCAGCGATGTTCCCGGGCTCGACTTCTCCGGGCTCGACATCCGCGATGGATCCCGTTTCCGTTTCTGCACCTTCGCCTTCGTCTTCGCCTGCCTCTGCTTCTGCTTCTGCTTCCGCTTCCGCTTCCGCTTCCGCTTCCGGCTCCGCTTCCGGCCCCGCTTCCGGCCCCGCTTCCGGCTCCGGCTCCGGCTCCGGCTCCGGCTCCGGCTCCGGCTCCGGCTCCGGCTCCGGCTCCGGCTCGACACGCGACTCATCGGGCAGCGGATCGATCATCGTGCGGACGACGCTTCTGTCCCGCGCGGGCGATACCGGTTCGCCGGAACGGCGCAACTGCGCATCGTCGACATGGCGCAGGTGATCGAACCCGGAAAAGGCCTGACCACAGCGGCCGCAACGGACCAGGCCGCGATGCAGCTTCAACTGGTCGGCAACGACCCGGAAACTGGTCCGGCAATGCGGACAGGTGCTGACGAGCGCCATCAGGTCACGGATTCGGTGATCGCGGAAGATCCGCTCGAGGTTGTTCGATGCGCGGTTCACCGCTGCATCGGGCGGCGTGTCCGGCCTGGCTCTTCGCCGCCGCGCACGCTCGTTGCCGCATCATCGGCGACGTTTTCCGGCCAGGCAAGTCCAGCCATCGAGCGTTCGCCAGCTGGACAACGCGGTGTGGGGGTACTGCCGGGCGATTTCGTCGGCCTGCCGATCGAGCAGGCCGGCGAGCACCAGACTGCCGCCGGGAACGACCAGACTTTCAAGCAGCGGTGCCAGCACGCGCAAGGGGTTGGCCAGGATGTTGGCAACGACCACATCGGCCCGGGCTGGTGCCGCATTCTCACCCGATTGCAGTTTGATTGCGGCATGGTTGGCCTCGGCGTTGCGACCGGCCGCGGTCAGTGCCTGCGGATCGATGTCGATCGCGGTGACCGGTGCCGCACCCAGGCGCGCGGCGGCGATCGCCAGGATGCCCGAGCCGCAGCCATAGTCGATCAGCGAAGTGCCGCCGACAATGTGCTCATCGAGCCATTCGAGACAAAGCCGCGTCGTCGGGTGGCTGCCGGTACCGAAGGCCAGGCCCGGATCGAGCACGATCGCCTGGCGTCCATCGGGTACTTCCGTCGGCCCGGCGTGCCAGGACGGGGTGATCCACAGTCGGCGGCCGACCGCGAAGGGGGTGAATTCGCGCTGGACGGCCTGCACCCAGTCTTCGTCCGCCAGCGTGTCGCATTCGATGTCCGACGGCGGTGCGGCATTCGGCAGCCCGGCACGGACTGCCTCGAGAATCCGTTCGCCGCCGGCCGCTCCGTCAGCCTCGTCATCGGCAAAGAGCACGGTCAGCCGCGTGCGTGGCCACGCCGGTGGCGCCGGCGGTTCTCCCGGTTCACCGAACAGCGCGCATTCCGCTTCGGAATCGGCATCGGCATCGCTGGCGTCGACGGACACGGCACCGGCGGCCAGCAGTGCGTCGCTCCAGGATTCGGCGCCTTCGCCGGCAATGACGAAACGGATCCGGATCCACATGGACAGGCGCGATCAGCTGCGCCGCAGGGCGAGCTTGTTTTCGAGGTAGTGGATCGGTGTTCCGCCCTGCACGAAATGGGCGTCGGCGAACAATTCCCGGTGCAGCGGCAGGTTGGTCTGGATGCCGTCCACGGCCATTTCCGACAGCGCGATGCGCATCCGGCGGATGGCCTGGTCACGGGTTTCACCCCATGAGATCACCTTGCCGATCATCGAATCGTAGTGCGGCGGAACAAAATAATTGGTGTACGCGTGCGAGTCGACGCGGATGCCGGGGCCGCCCGGCGGATGCCATGCCGTGATGCGTCCGGGCGAGGGCGTGAAGCGGAACGGATCTTCGGCGTTGATCCGGCATTCGATCGCATGACCGTGCATGCGGATGTCCCGCTGCCGGAAGCGCAGTCGTTCGCCGCTGGCGATGCGGATCTGCTCCTGGACGATGTCGATGCCGGTGATCAGCTCGGTCACCGGGTGTTCGACCTGGATCCTCGTGTTCATTTCGATGAAGTGGAATTCCCCGTTCTCGTAGAGGAATTCGAAGGTGCCGGCACCCCGGTAGCCGATTTTCCGGCTGGCGTCGGCGCACCGCTGTGCAATGCGGTCGACGAGGCGGCGCGGGATGCCCGGCGCGGGTGCCTCCTCGATGATCTTCTGATGACGCCGCTGCATCGAACAATCGCGATCACCCAGATGCACGGCGTTGCGGTGTTCGTCGGCGAGGACCTGGATCTCGATGTGGCGCGGGTTTTCGAGGAATTTTTCGAGATAGACGTTCGGGTTGCCGAAAGCCGCCTGCGCTTCGTTGCGGGTCATCGCTGCGGCCGCCAGCAGTGCCGCCTCGGTGTGCACGACACGCATGCCGCGTCCGCCGCCGCCACCGGCCGCCTTGATGATGACCGGGTAGCCGACGGCGCGTGCGATGCGCAGCATCTCTTTCGGATCTTCCGGCAGTGCGCCTTCGGAGCCGGGGACGATCGGCACGCCGGCCTTTTTCATTGCTTCCTTGGCCGACACCTTGTCGCCCATCATGCGGATCGATTCCGGGCGCGGGCCGATGAAGACGAAGCCGCTCTTCTCGACGCGTTCGGCAAAGTCGGCGTTCTCGGACAGAAAGCCGTACCCCGGATGAATCGCTTCGGCGTCGGTGACCTCGGCGGCACTGATGATGGCCGGGACGTTGAGGTAGCTGTCACGTGCCGGCGCCGGCCCGATGCAGACCGATTCGTCGGCCAGCTTGACGTATTTCGCCTCGGTGTCGGCCTGCGAGTGCACGACGACCGTCTTGATGCCCAGTTCCCGGCACGCGCGCTGGATGCGCAGTGCAATCTCGCCGCGGTTGGCGATCAACAGCTTTTCGAACATCCAGCGTTCACTCGATCACGTACAGGGGTTGATCGAATTCCACCGGTGAGCCGTTTTCCACGAGGACGGCCTTGATCGTGCCACTCTTGTCGGCCTCGATTTCATTCATCAGCTTCATGGCTTCGATGATGCACAGGGTGTCCCCTTCACTGACCTTGCTGCCGACCGAGACGAAGGGTTCGGCGCCGGGCTGCGCCGAGCGGTAGAAGGTGCCGACCATCGGCGAGCGCACGATGTGTCCGGCGGGCGGTTCGGGGGCGGCCGGTGCGGAGCCGGCGATGGTCGACGGCACCGTCATCTCGGGAGCCGGTGCCGCCGCGCCGGCTGCCGGCATTGCCGCCGCGGTTGCGGGTGGCGCGGTCATCACGATCGGCGGCACGCTCTTGACGATACGCACCTTGCCATCGCCCTCGGTGATTTCCAGCTCCGAGATCGCTGATTCCGAGACCAGATCGATCAGGGTTTTCAGTTTTCGCAAATCCATGTTGATTCAGCCTCCGCGGGCAGGCGGTGGAGCGCCGTCGGCAGATCCTGCCGATGCGTCTTCCTGCCCCTTGCCGGCAATTTTTTCCAGTGCCGCCTGCATGGCGAGCCGATAACCGATCGGCCCGAGTCCCGAAATGACACCGGCCGCAAGATCGGAAAAGAAGGAATGCTGCCGGAATGCTTCCCGGCCGTGAATATTCGACAGATGCACTTCGATGAAGGGCACGGCAACGGCCGCCAGCGCATCGCGCAAGGCGACACTGGTATGCGTGAAGGCGGCAGGATTGAAGACGATGAATGCTACCTGACGTCCAGATGCCTGCTGTACGCGGTCGACCAGTGCTCCTTCGTGGTTCGACTGGAAGCTTTCGAAACGATGGCCGTGCGCTGCGCACAGCCGTTCCAGTTCCGTATTGATGGCATCCAGCCCGGTCGAGCCGTAGATCTCCGGTTCACGCGTGCCGAGCAGGTTCAGATTCGGTCCGTGCAGGGCCCAGAGCAGTTTCGATGATGTGTTCAAGCGCTTGACAGGCGGCGACAGACCGCATTTTCCTGAAAATTGGACGCCTTTATACGCTTGTTGAGCGATGAACGCCAGCAGAACCGCAGAATTCCGGGCTTGGCCGGACTGCCGGCCGATTACTTCACATGTTCTCAGAGCGTGGCCGCGATCGCGGCGCGCAGCTCGGTATTGTCGAAGCGCCCGAGGATCCTGTGCCGGATGCGGCCGTCGCGATCGACGACGGCGGTGAACGGCAGCGAGCCCGATGTATTGCCGAAGTGGCGGGTGAGTTCGTTCCCGCTCGCCCCGGCGATCAGCAGCGGATAGCTCATCGGCCGTTTCTCAGCAAATTGGCGGATGTTGTCCGTGGAATCGATGCCGATGCCGAGAATCTGCAGGCCGCGCTCGCCGTAATCGTTCTGCAGTTCGCTCAGTTCCGGCATTTCGCTCACGCAGGGCGGACACCAGGTGGCCCAGAAGTTGACGACCAGCGGATGCCCGCGCCAGGTCGCCAGCGCAACGTCCTCTCCGCTGGCGTCCGGCAGGGTCAAGGCGAACAGCAGGTCGACCGCCGAATGGTCGGCCGCGTCGAGCCGGTAGCGCCGCGCCGCCATCCAGGCACCGAAACCGCCAAAGCCGAGCGCCAGCGCCGCAGCTCCGATCCATGCGCGTCGGGCGGGTCTCATGCTGGCTCCGTGGCCGGATCCGCGGCCGGATCCGCGTCGGCGGTCATGCGTTCGAGCAGGGCACCACGGTCGCCGCGTTCGGGCAGGCTGCCGGCACCGGGCGTGGCCCTGAGCGCACCGCGCAGATCGTCGTGACGGTACAGCGACAGCAACACCGGCTCTCCGGCATGCCAGAAAGTGAAGGCCTCGACGTCGTCGCCGCTGCGGAAATGCGGCATGGTGCCGGTCTCGAAGCGCACGCCGCGATTCAGAAGATCGATCTGCACGTCCTTTGTATCATCGTGAAACAGTTGCAGGTGGATCGGCGCATATTCGGTGACGATGCCTTTCCAGACTCCTCCCGTCAGGTAGGGACGGAAGCGTTCCAGCTCCAGCATCAGTTGCGCCGCGATCTGCCTGCGCTGGCGTACCCGCCGGGCATGCCCGGTATCGAACAGTTCGAGATGTTCGAGCAGGGCCTGGTCGATCTCGACATTGTCGGGCATCCGCCCGCGCGCACCGCGCGTGCCCAACATGCTGCGGGCCGCCTTGCGCTTGGCGTGCGCATAGTCCGGCGCACCGTCGGCAAGCAGTCGGGCTGCGGCGGCGGCGATTTCGCGCCGTACCGGATCCGCCGCCAGTTCGTGCACTGGTTCAGGCTTGTCGTTCATGTCTGTAGAATCCGCAACCGCACATTATCGCCCCATGCATATACATATTCTCGGCATCTGCGGCACGTTCATGGGCGGCCTGGCAGCGATTGCCACGCAGGCCGGCCATCGTGTCACCGGTTGCGATGCCGGCGTCTATCCGCCGATGAGCGAGCAACTGCGCCGGCTCGGCATCGATCTGATCGAAGGCTACGATGCTTCGCAGCGTTCGCTCGCGCCCGATCTGTGGGTCGTCGGCAATGTCGTGAGTCGCGGCAACCCGCTGATGGAAGCCATTCTCGACGCCGGCGACCGTTTTGTTTCCGGGCCGCAGTGGCTGGCGGAACACGTGTTGCCGGGCCGCTGGGTGCTGGCCGTGGCGGGCACGCACGGCAAGACGACAACGGCGTCGATGCTGGCCTGGATTCTCGAGCATGCCGGCCTCGACCCCGGTTTCCTGATCGGCGGCGTGCCTGCCAATTTCGCCGTTTCGGCACGGCGCGGAACCGGCCGGCACTTCGTTGTCGAGGCCGATGAGTACGATACCGCGTTTTTCGACAAGCGCTCGAAATTCGTCCACTACGGTCCCCGCACGCTGGTGCTGAACAATCTCGAATTCGATCACGCCGACATCTTCGCCGATCTCGCGGCGATCGAGACGCAATTCCACCATCTCGTGCGCACGGTTCCGCGCAGCGGGCGGATCCTCCACAATGCTGCCGAACCTGCCCTGGAGCGCGTGCTGGCGCGTGGCCTGTGGAGCGGGAGCGAAGCCCTGTCGGTGCCCGAAGGCTGGTATCCGGAGGCGATCGAAGACGATGGCGAAGGCTGTGAATTCGACGTCCTGTTTGCCGGGCAGCGGCAGGGCCGTTGCCGCCTGGCGCTGCCCGGAGTGCATAACCGCGCCAATGCCCTCGGTGCCATTGCGGCTGCGCGTCACGCCGGCGTATCGCCGGCCGACGCACTGGCCGCGCTCGCCGGCTTCGCCGGGGTGCGCCGCCGGCTGGAGACGCGCGGCGTCGTCGGCGGCGTGACGGTCATCGACGATTTCGCCCACCATCCGACCGCCATCGAGCTGAGCATTGCCGGTCTGCGCGAGCGGATCGGGCCGGAGCGCCGGATTCTCGCAGTGTTCGAGCCGCGTTCGAACACGATGAAGCTGGGTGCGATGGCGGCCAGGCTGCCCGCTGCCCTGCAGGGTGCGCAGGCGGTCTACTGCCATGCCGGAGCGATCGACTGGGACGTGGCCCGGGTCCTCGCGCCGCTGGGCGCGCGCGCGCGGGTCGAAGCGGATGTGCCCGCGCTGGTCGATGCGATCGTCATGGACGCGCAGCCCGGTGATGTGGTGCTCGTGATGAGCAATGGCGGCTTCGGCGGCATCCACGCGCGCCTGCTGAGCGCGCTGGAGACACGCTTTGCACCGACGCGCGGCGATGCGTCGGGCGCATCATCCGCAGCCGGAGCGACAGCCGGACCGGCGGTGGCGCCAGACCGGGGACGCCTCATCTATCTGCACGGATTCCGTTCGTCGCCGCGCTCGTTCAAGGCGCGCAAACTGGCCGAACGGCTTGCCGGACGCGGCGCAGGGGACGCATTTCTCTGTCCGCAGCTGCCGATGTCACCGGCGGCGGCGATGGATCTCGTCCTGCGCGAGATCGCGCCGCGGGTCGGCGATACCCTCGTTGGCAGTTCGCTGGGCGGCTATTACGCGACCTGGCTCGGTGAACGCACCGGAGCGCGCGTCGTGCTGCTCAATCCGGCCGTCGAGCCGGCGCGCGACCTGGCGCCCCACGTCGGCGATCTGCGCAGCTTTCACGAGGATCTGCCGCTGCGGCTGGAGGTGCGCCATCTGGACGAACTGCGTCAGTTGCGCGTCGGCGCCATCCGCCAGCCGGAGCGCTGGCTGCTGGTCGCCGCCAGGGGCGATGAGGTGCTCGACTGGCGCGAGATGGTCGCGCGCTATCCGGGCGTGCGCACGATTCTGCTGGACGGCGGGGATCACGGGTTGACGGATTTCGAGCCGCTGATCGAAGACGTGCTCGGCTTCGCCGGTTTCGGACTCCACGATTTTTCGGGTACGGGCTCAAAGGAAGGGAAATCATGAGATTGCAGGGAAAGACGGCCATCATCACCGGTGCCGCTGGCGGTATCGGCATGGCGACGGCGCGCAAGTTCGTGCGCGAGGGAGCGGCGATCGTCGTCGCCGATCATCATCCGGAACGTGTCGAGGAGGCAGTCGCCGCCCTGGCGACCGGCGACGCGAAGGTGCTCGGCGTTTGCACGGACGTTACGGATCACGCCAGCGTCGAGGCGATGGTCGGCCGGACGATCGATGCCTTCGGCCGGGTCGATGTGCTCGTCAACAATGCCGGCATCACGCAGGACGCACGCCTGGTGAAGATGAGCGAGACGCAGTTTGATGCCGTCATCGACGTCAATCTCAAGGGCGTTTTCCTGTGCGCCCAGGCGGTGGCCGGACCGATGCTCGAACAGGGTTCGGGCGTCATTCTGAATGCTTCGTCGGTTGTCGGCCTGTATGGAAACTTCGGTCAGACCAACTATGCGGCGACCAAGGCCGGGGTGATCGGCTTCACCAAGACCTGGGCGCGGGAACTCGGACCGAAGGGCGTGCGCTCGGCGGTGGTCTGTCCGGGCTTCGTGCGCACGCCGATCCTCGCGTCGATTCCGCCGGCGGTGATGCAGAAGACGATCGACAAGATTCCGCTCGGACGTCTGGGCGAGCCCGAGGAAATCGCCAACGTCTATGCGTTCCTGGCCAGCGACGAGGCGTCGTATCTGAACGGCGCCGTCATCGAAGTGTCCGGCGGCATCATGCTGTAGCCGACGTTCCGGGGCGGGGTCGGCCCGCCTCTGGAAGCGTTGCTGCACTGCCGGCGGATGTGTCGACGTTCGCCGGTGCGCCTGCGTGGGCGCATCGGTCGCGGTCGGCGTCACCGCGCCCGTACACTTGCCGGCGCGCCCTGCGGGTGCGGGTGACGGCCGCGCACGCGCTCATCCGTCAGACGCAAATCACCACGGAACCCGGGATGAACCATTTCCTGTACGAAGACAGCGGCGAGTTCCGCGCTGCCACCGTGCTGTCGGAAAGCGAAACCAGTCTGCAGGCCGAGACGACCAGCGGCAAGCGGGTGAAGATCCGGTCGGCGCATGTGTTGCTGCGCTTCGACCAGCCGGCCCCCGAAGCACTGTTGCCGGCGGCGCGTACGCTGGCCGAGTCGATGGACATCGATTTCCTGTGGGAGTGCGCGCCACAGGAAGAGTTCGGCTTCGAGGAATTCGCCAGCGAATATTTCGGCGACGGCAGGGGTACGGTGGAAGCGGTCGCACTGCTGCTGAAACTGCATGGGGCGCCGGTCCATTTCCATCGCAAGGGTCGTGGCCGCTTCCGCCCGGCGCCGCCGGAGGTGCTCCGATCGGCGCTGGCGACGCTGGAACGACGGCGGCGCGAGCAGGAGCAGATCGAAGCCGATGCCGAGGCGATGCGTCGCGGCGAGCTGCCGGAAGCGGTTGCACGTCAGGCGGCGCAGCTGCTGGTGCGGCCGGACCGCAATTCCCCGGCCTGGAAGTCGCTCGAGCGTGCGCTGTCGGCGGAGTACCCGACGCCCGAGCGATTGCTGTGCAGCCTCGGTGCCTTTGCGTCACCGCGCGAGATGCATCTGGCACGCTTCCGGACGGAGCATTTTCCCCAGGGTTTTGCCGCGGTCATGCCGGGTGATCCGCTCACCGGGGTGCAGCGCACGATGGCCGCGCTGCCGCTGGCCGAGGTCGACGCATTCTCGATCGACGACGCGTCGACGACGGAAGTCGACGACTGCCTGTCGGTACAGGCGCTGCCGGGGGGCGGCTGGCGCATCGGCGTGCACGTGGCCGCGCCGGGTGTGGTCATCGCGCACGGCGACGAGGCCGATCTGCTGGCACGCGCGCGCATGGCGACGGTCTATCTGCCGGGCGAGAAGATCACGATGCTGCCCGAGGCGCTCGTGCAGATGTTTTCGCTCGATGCCGGTCGCGAGGCCGCCGTGTTGTCGCTGTATGTCGATACCGACGCGGCCGGCGAACGGATCGTCGCGCGCGCGAGCCGCGTCGAGCGCATCACCGTGGCCGAAAACCTGCGCCATGAGGCGGTCGATGATCTTTTCGACCGCGCGGCACTGGAATCGTCGAATGACGAACGGCATCCACGCAGCGCGCAGTTCCGTGTACTCTGGCGGCTGACGTGTGCCCTGGCGGCTGCGCGCGAGCAGGTGCGCGGCAAGCCGGAGCCGCGCTTTGCTGCCGATTTCAGTTTCCATATCGATCGCGACGACGGCACGGAACGCGTGCGGATCGTGCAGCGCCGCCGGGATGTTCCGCTCGAGCGGATCGTCTCGGAAACGATGATTCTGGCCAATTCGGAATGGGCTCGATTATTGTCTCTCGCACGGGTTCCGGGGGTGTTCCGCGCACAGCAGGCCGGCCGGGTGCGCACGACGACGCATGCCGCGCCGCACCAGGGGCTCGGTGTCGGTCAGTACATGTGGTCGACATCGCCATTGCGGCGCTACGTCGACCTCGTCAACCAGCGTCAGACACTGGCGGTGCTGGCCGGACGCAGGCCGCCACTGGCGGCCAACGACACCGAACTGTTTTCCATCGTGTCGGCCTTCGAGGCCCGGTATGGTGCGTATGTCGATTTCCAGCAGCGCATGGAGCGCTACTGGTGCCTGCGCTGGCTGGCCCAGGAACGATTGCGGCGGGCAGCGGCGGTGGTCGTGCGCGAGGATGTCGTGCGTCTGGTCGATGCGCCCCTGTATTTTTCCGTATCGGGCATGCCGGCAGAACTGGCACCCGGGCGGAGAATCGAGGTGGAATTGCTTGCTGCCGATGAAATCGATCTCTCGGTGCAGGCCCGCTTCATCGGAATCGACGCCAGTGCCGACGAAGCAGCGCTGCCGGTCAACGGAGCTGACGAGGATGCTGCCGGCGGATCGCTTTCCTGAGTGCTGAAGGGTATGGGCGTGCACTGGCGGGAACGGGTCGTCGATGGGCTGGTGCGCGAAGTGGTACGGGTCTGGCAACGCGATCCGCTGGCGTTTGCCATCGCGACCTCGGTCGTGCTGCATGCGCTGGTTCTTGCGCTGCGTTTCGTGCCGCCGCTGCCGTCGGCAACCCGGGCCATCGATCCGCAGCTGGAAGTCATCCTCGTCAACGCCAGGACGAGAGATACGCCCTCGAAGGCCACGCTGCTGGCGCAGGAGAATCTGGTCGGCGGCGGTGAGAACGAGCATGGTCGTGCGCGCTCGCCACTGCAGGCGCAGGCCGAAGTGCGTGCTGGCGATGCGCTCAATGAACGCCAGCGGCGCGTCGTCGAACTGGAGGCGCGCCAGCGCGAGTTGCTGTCGCTGGCGCACGGCGCGCACTCGCGCCCGGCATCCGGGCCGGATGCACGCGCCCCGGATGCCGTCGTGCGCGGCGAGGATGCCGATGATGTCGATCGCACCATTGCACGCCTGCAGGCACAGATCGACCGGCAGATCTCGGATTACAACAAGCGGCCCCGGCGGCTGACGTTCGGTGTCGACGCGACCGGTGTGAGCTATGCGCGCTACGTCAACGAATGGGCCGAACGGATCGAACGCATCGGCACGGAGCGCTATCCACCGGCTGCCCGCGGACGCCTGTACGGTTCACTGGTCATCACGGTCGAGATTGCCCGTGACGGCAGCGTGGCGAACGTGATCGTCAACCGCGGCTCGGGCCATGAGGTGCTCGATCGCGCGGTGCGCGACATCGTGCAGGCGGGCGCGCCTTACGAGCGTTTCACGCCGCAGATGGCGCGCGAAGGCGACATCCTGCAGATCGTGCGCACCTGGAATTTCACCAACGGCGCACTGCATACCAGTTCCGTGGCCGAAAGCGCCAGGCAGCGCGATGCACCGGACGTTCGGCGCGCGCCGGTGACGCGTCAGCAGGGCAAGCAGGCGCGGGCCGTGCAATGAACATGCGCTATGCGGTCATCGGCAATCCGGTCGCGCACAGCCGCTCGCCGGCGATCCACGAGCACTTCGCCCGTGCGGCCGGGATCGCGCTGCGCTATGAGCGGATTCTGGCGCCGCTCGACGGTTTTCGGGCGGCAGTCGAGGCGTTTCGTGCCGCAGGCGGACGGGGGCTGAACGTGACCGTGCCGTTCAAGCGCGAAGCCTTTCTGCTCGCGCACGAACATGGTGTCGAGGCAAGCCAGGCGCAGGCGGTCAATACCCTGTCCTTCGGGCGTCAGGAGCCGGACGTGATCCGTGGCGACAACACCGATGGTACCGGTCTGGTACGCGATCTCGTCGAGCGCGAAGATTTTGTGCTGCGGGGCCGGTCGGTACTGATCCTGGGGGCGGGCGGAGCGGCACGCGGCATTGTCGGACCGCTGCTGGACGCCGGCGTCGGCAGGCTGACCGTGACCAACCGCAGCCGCGCCAATGCCGCCCGGCTGGTCCGTGATCTGGCGGAAGCGGAAGGTCGTGCACACCGCCTGC
>Ga0265293_10009442_pt1 | contig 14018 bp, 13 predicted proteins | sample Munlanlewell138R_FD_192505 | JGI IMG/M metagenome (GOLD analysis project Ga0265293, IMG submission 192505) | Leachate microbial communities from a municipal landfill in Southern Ontario, Canada - Leachate well 138R | ecosystem: Engineered > Solid waste > Landfill > Unclassified | place: Canada...
TTCATTACCCAAAACTCTGACTAAGCTTACGCCAGCACCGTCTTGTGTCCGAAATCCCCTAACCTGCTTCTTAACCTTTCTTTCCATATTATTACCTCCTAAACTGCTGTATTGCTTATTGAAGAACTTTATATCGCTTATTATCAAAAGTTTACAAGATTCTATTAACAGACGCAAATTTTAATGATTAAAATGTTCTTTTTTTGACACAAAGGAACTTTATTACTTCATTGCCTTTTATGTTATACTAAAATTAATATATTAGAATGGAGGGCTTCTAAGCATATGAAGGCAGCGTTTAAGGCAGCAGTTAAGGCAGCAAGGCTTGTTTCATTACTAACACTTTGCTCTATATTATTTACATTTGTATTTCCAGCTTTAACGCAAGCAGAAGAAGCGTATTCCTATGAGGAATATCGTGAAGTTGTCAATTTATTCTTTTCAACTGATTGAGGCGTTCCATTAATTGATTGCCCGTCGGGTAATTCTGAGATTAAACGCAACGAAATTAAACAGCTACTGTCAGATGGCTATACTAAAGATGAAATTTACGATATATTTTTAGAAAAGTATGGTCCAACGGTACTTATTTCTCCACCGTTTTCAGGATTTAATATATTAGCTTGGGTATTACCATTTTTCGCACTAATAGTAGCAGGGTTTTTCATCTTTAAATATGTCAAAGATCGTGAGCAAAACGCACCAAGTAAAGATAGCGCATCAGATAAACCATTAGGGTATGATGATGAGATAGAAGATGAACTTCTGAAAAGCTCAATAGAAGAAGAAATGAAAAAATATCGTTAATAAGGTTGATTAACTAAAATGAGTATGGATGCAGATAAAACAATAACTAATAAGAGCCATGAAAAATTCATGGCTCTTGCTATAATTGAAGCGAAGAAAGCTGCTGAGCTTGGAGAAGTTCCAATTGGGGCGGTAATCACAATAAATGACCAAGTGATTGCTACTGCATATAATCGCCGAGAAATTGACAACAATCCCCTAGCCCATGCTGAGCTATTAGCCATTCATGCAGCAAGTAAAGCATTAAATGGCTGGCGGCTACTTGATTGTACCCTCTACGTAACCTTAGAGCCTTGCCCAATGTGTGCTGGCGCCATCATCCAGAGTCGTATCCCTAACCTTGTCTATGGAACTCATGACCCTAAGGCTGGCTGTGTCGGGTCATTGATGAACCTCGTCGATGACAGCCGCTTTAATCACCAAACGCAATATATAAGCGGTGTTCTAGCAACAGAGTGTAGTCAATTATTGAAGGATTTCTTCAAATCATTACGCAATAGATAAGCAAGCTCCGATAATACAACTACATGCGAACCACGTCTATCGCATTATTTGATTGTTAGCCACGCTCGATTATTGCGCCGCTCGATTTCAACTTCTCTCTGGAAAAAGTCCGACAAATTCTCACTGGTTAATAACGCTTTCGTTTGCCCTTGTGAATGAATATTGCCCTTTCTTATTAGCAACGTCTGATTAAAAACCGGCATTATCTCTTCAATATGATGGGTGACATATATTAGTGTAGGCGCTGACGTATCCTCGGCTAATTGCTCAATGGTTAGCAATAAATGTTCTCTTGCAAATATATCTAAGCCTGAGCAAGGCTCATCTAAAATAAGTAACTGCGGCTTACTCATAAGTGCACGCGCAATTAGTATTTTTTGCTTTTCTCCTTGTGATAAGGTGCTATAAATACGATTAGCTAACTGTGCACATCCTAGCTTCTTTAAATAATCGCTAGCAATATCATAATCTTCTTCAACAGGAATCGTATACAGTCCAATAGTTGCATATTTGCCACTGATTACTATATCAATTGCCTGTTCGCTAACATATAACTTTTCTTGCAATGAGCTAGACACCCAACCGATTGACTTTCTTAACTCACGCAGGTCAAAGCTACCGAATTTCTTCCCTAACACTTCGACCTGCCCCTGAGATGGCCACAAATATCCATTGATAATATTTAACAGTGTTGTCTTTCCTGAACCGTTTAGTCCTAATATTGCCCAGTGCTGACCATTGTCTATTCTCCAGCTAATATTATTCAATATATATGCTTGCTCTCTTCGCAATGACACGTCACGCAATTCTAAAATCACTAACATTTCCTCCTATCTCTCACTTGAATAGACGAGAGTAGTAGATACGAATCTATATGTTACTATTATCAATATCTTTAGCTTTACTACTATTCTTTCTTCTACTATTTACCTTACGATAATAGATATATGCTGCTAAAATTATTATTGGAGTTAATGGTATTAAATAGCCTATTGCTATAATTAATCCTGATATTGCTGTTAATATCATATTTATTGAGTTTTTTGTAGCAACTTTAGCGGCATCAAATGCTTTTATAAATGATGGCTTTTCAATCTCATTGATAGTTTTTTGTTCTTCTAGCTGTATATTTAATGTAGCCAAACTTATCTGATGATCTAAATATTTAAGTTGCCCCATATACACTTCAATTTGTTCACGAACTCTAACGAGTTCACGTTCAACATTTATTACATCTTCTGTTGTTTTGGCTTCTGCTAATATCTCTAAATAACGTTCCTCTTGAGCTTCTAAATTGCGAAGTCTTGCTTCACGATCAAAATATTGCTCTGTTACATCTTGTCCATTACGCTGTTTATCACGTACTGTACCCAACGTTTCTAGTTCGATGAGAGCCTCAGGTAATCGCTCGGCAGGTATTCTAGCAGTTAAATATCCGTGCTTTGCTTCACTACCTTCCCAAGTTCTTGACTCTTGAATAAACCCATTTAATTGTTCTGATAATGCTGTAATTGTTTCGACTACTTCAAATACATTATCTACTACTAATGTAACGTGAACAGTCTCTATCATTTTCCGCTCACTAGCACCTTTACCTACTTCTCCGGTAGAATTATAATTACCATCATTGTCTCGCTTGTACTCTTCCTGTGCTGCCATAGGCGCAGGTGCAGGCGCTGCCATATCTGCTGATATACTTTCATTAGATGTGGATTTCTGTACTATGCTGTTGGCACCACAGCCTGTAACAGTTAGCGCAATACTAAGTATTACTGCCATCATAATAATTGTTATTCGTCTATACCTAATCACTAGACCATCCCCCTTATTCAGCAATCCCCTAATAACACCCGAAAACCTTACACTTCATCCTCATCTTCAACAAGACTCACCGTTGAACACCATAAGTGTTAGTAGTATTAATTGCTGTTAATCTATCTATTATGACGTGATATTTATGAATATTGTTTCAAATACACTCCTAATAGGACTCTGGTCTACTTTAATATTCTTCTTTCAAGAAAAACCTGCTTACATTACCATTAGAATCCTCAGTCTGACCATCTATAAAGAAGCTATAGTTCCCATAATAATACACTAAAGACCAGTTCCCATATAAGTCTGACAAACCCTCATATTCAGGCTGCCCTAGTACATCCCTAATTGCTTTTAGCTTAAGATCGAATTTTGGATACAATATTACATGCTTGACATATCCTTCATCCACATCAAACAACAACAGCTTATAATCATCTAACTCGTATAAATTATATTTTCCGCCTTGCAAGTAATCTGTCTCGATAGGCTCACCAAATCGTTCATTCGCTTGTTCCATAGTCAAGCCTGTCTCAACGTTTAATCCTTTGAATATTCCCTTACTCAATTGCTCTTTATTAAGAAAAGAGTATTTAGATGTCTCACCTGAATCACCGATATTGTCGTCGCTACTACCCTTATCATCGCTCTGCTGATTATTGTTCTGATTGCCCTTTTGCTGTTCATTATCTGGTTGTTGAACCCTTTCTGAAGGCTTTCTATTATCTTCTTGATTGAACAAACTACAACCAGTCGTAAACATAATTACCATTATAAGTATAATTCCAATAAAGAACTTCCTCATTTGTTTTTATCCCCTTATTTACATCAGATTTATAAAATCATCAAAATCTGAACCATTCTTTAAATTCTCATAAAAGCTAACTTTAGTGGCTTCATAGTATGGTGCTACGTATAAAAACCCTATACCCATTGTAATAATTCCGAATATAAACCACCCTAAGAAGCTTAGCCACATATAAAATAGTCTACTCTTATGTCCACTCATCATTTTTTTACTTCTACGAATTGCCTCCAATCCACTGATTCCAGGATTGTCTACCATTATGTAGTACGCCATTGAATATCTAAGAATAGCTATAACGCCAGGAATAATCAATAATAACAACCACAAAATAACAAAGATATACTTAATAATATGTAATAAAAATGTCTGTAAAAAGTGCGAAAATCCATCGAATAAATTTTTGAAACTAGCTGATTGCGACCTATTAAATTTTAAAAACAATTTAGAAAGTCCGAAAGTAAGTGGTCCAGTCAGAACTAAGCTCAGAATTGACATTAAAGCATTTGATGATGAATAATCATTATTAGAATTACTGTCAACAAATGCAGCAGTTAATAGCCAGACAACTATCGTAGCTCCAATCGCCAGTCCCCAGTTGCCTTCTAGGCTTTGCTTTCCTTTCTGCTTTAATTCTATATTAGTTATCATATTAATCCCCCATTCTCCATTTTATATTTTATATTTCTGTTATTTACTTCAGCGCCATTTACCAATATTGATGTTTTTCTATAACAATCCTATTTATTTCACTCTATTTACTCCATATATTTAGTGAATACTTTCTAAAAATATACATCATTTTTGTCTTTCAATAATAACTTTACCATATTAGTAGCTTAATTTAAAATAAAGAGCCCGAATCCCTTCCTATAATTCAAGCGCAGCGTCAACTGCCCCTTGAGCATGAATAACAGTTGTGTCAAATAGTGGAACACTAGCATCCTCTCGCTTCACTAACAAACCGATTTCCGTACATCCGAGAATAACTCCCTCTGCTCCGTCAATAACAATTTTTTCAATAATACCCTTAAACCCAAGCTTCGAATCTTGGTTAATCAGTCCTAAACATAGTTCTTCATATATAACACGATTGACAGTCTCACGGTCGATTTTCTCTGGGATAAGCACTTGAATTCCTCTTTGTTGTAAGCGAGATTTATAGAATTCTTGCTCCATCGTATAGCGCGTACCTAGCAGCCCAATTGTTTTTATACCCTTAGCTAAGATGACATCGGCAGTCATATCTGCTATGTGTAAAAGTGGGATCGTTATCTGCTGCTCGATCTCTTGGGCGACTTTATGCATCGTATTCGTACAGATCACGACAAAGTCTGCACCTGCCAGCTGAAGACTTTTGGCGGCATGAATGAGAACTTGTGCGGCCTTATCCCATTCTCCTCGCTTCTGATACATTTCAATTTCCTCGAAATCTACACTGTAGAGGATGCACCTAGCAGAGTGTAGTCCACCCAGCCTTGCCTTTACTTGCTCGTTAATAATCCGATAGTATGAGGCAGATGATTCCCAACTCATCCCACCTATAAGTCCGATAGTTTTCATTTATATCACTGGTCCCTTCTTCTTCTTCGCATCACTGTCTATACCTGCTCCTATTCCAATACACAATGCACCAATCTTCTCTGAAAACCCCTTCTGTATATTGATACTCGTAACCTATATGATATTTCTAAGCTTCTCGCAGCCTGCTTCTCATCTGGTAAGAAAAATATATTTCTACCTTTGTTACATTCATAGATAAAATCTTTCAAACTATTGCTTAAATATCCTGAAAAGTCGTCGATAATTGCTATTCTCATATAATAGTTGATAAATTTCTGTAGTATCTCACCTGTGATACCTGTTTTTAAATCGAAAAAGCATTCACATATGGCTTCCTTATTCAAGACGATATTATCACATCCAGACTCATACCTTACTGTTGCTATGAAGTCTAAGGCTGACTGGACAGCTGATATCAATATTTCGTTGCTTTGTACTATAGCTATTTGTCTGTCATTTTCCTTAATTACTGTAATATTTATTGATAAATCCTCCTGATAATTGAGCTCAAATTGATAATAGTTCCTTGTATATATTTACCTTATCTTATCATATTCTTATTTAAAATTTGTATATCTTTCTAATAAAGCTTACCGTGGCAAAAATCCCAAAACATAAAAAGCGAGCCCAGAAAATATGAAACCGTTATGGTCTCTCTGGACTCGCCCTATTAGCATCTGCTATTACTTGTATTCAATGAACCGCAGTGCTAGCTGTTTTCTCTATTCCTTTGGCGTAATTCGCTCAATTCCACCCATATATGGTCTTAACACCTCTGGAATTACTATACTGCCATCTGCTTGCTGATAATTCTCAAGCATGGAAGCAACTGTTCGGCCAATCGCAAGACCTGAACCGTTAAGCGTATGCACGAACTCTGGCTTCGCCTTTTCATCTCGACGGAATCTAATTTTTGCACGACGAGCTTGGAAATCTTCAAAATTACTGCATGAAGATATCTCCCGATAAGTATTGTAGCTTGGCATCCATACTTCTATGTCATACTTCTTAGCAGCTGTAAATCCCAAATCTGCTGTACACATACGCATAACTCGATATGGAAGCTTCAATAATTGCAACACTTTCTCTGCATCTCGCACAAGTAACTCTAGTTGCTCATATGATTCTTCAGGGCGCACGAATTTAACAAGTTCTACCTTATTAAATTGATGCTGGCGAATCAACCCACGTGTATCTCTGCCTGCTGATCCAGCTTCACTCCGGAAGCATGCACTATATGCAGCATACCTAATTGGCAACATATCATTCGATAGAATCTCATCACGATGCATATTGGTTACTGGCACTTCTGCAGTTGGTATTAAGAAATACTCACTGTCGCTTAGTTTAAATGCATCCTCTTCGAATTTTGGTAGCTGTCCAGTCCCTGTCATGCTCATTCGATTTACTATGTATGGAGGTAATATTTCCTGATAGCCGTGGTTAGTTGTATGTAAATCTAACATGAAATTAATCAAAGCACGCTCTAACCGTGCACCTAATCCTTTATAAAAAACAAATCTTGCCCCGGTTACTTTACCAGCCGTCTCAAAATCAAGAATTCCTAGGTTTGTCCCTAAATCCCAATGCGGCTTAATATCGAAATCAAAACTTGGTACTTCACCTACAATGCGCTCGACTTCATTATCATCTTCTGTCTCGCCGACTGGAACAGAGTCATGAGGTATATTTGGTATGCCAAGCAATACCTTTTCTAGCTGCTCGTCGAGTTCTCTGACCTTATCGTCAAAGTCCTTTACCTGCTGTGATACTTCACGCATTTGTAGAATTAGCTCTTCAGCATCTTCCTTGTTTCGTTTCTTAGTTGCAACTTCCTCAGATACAACATTACGTCGATTCTTCAAAGCTTCAACTTGAACTAATAATTCTCTACGCTGTTGATCTAATGCAATAAAGCGCTCCAAATCATGTATATCTTCCCCACGCTTACTCATTGCCTTTTTAACCTTTTCTAAATCATTACGTAATAATTTAGGATCTAGCATACAATTCAGCCCCTTACTCAGATTACTACAACTATTTTATATTAAACTATTGCTATTTCTCGCTATTTATCAGCGGTACTACTATTCTATACAAGTAATTTCTCTCTTTATATTAAATGTTATATGTAACTGTTATATGTAACTGTTCTACACTAAATTGCCTATTGTATTTATATATACTTAAAGCAGAGTATAAACTCTGCTTTATTTTTAAATATCCGCATAATTCTTATCTCTAGTATTAGCTTGCTTCAATCATCTGCAGAAAATACTGATGCAAGCGAGCATCGTTTGTTAATTCAGGGTGAAATGACATCCCAAGTATGTTGCCTTGACGCACCAAAACAACTTGATTGTTATGCTCTGCTAATACCTCAACACTACTGCTTTTGATGTCTGCTACTAACGGTGCTCGAATAAATACTGCACAAAAATTTGCACCTACCCCAGGGATATCTAAAAATTGCTCAAAGCTATCTACCTGACGTCCAAAAGCATTTCGCTCAACTGAAATATCCAGTAACCGTAAATGTGACTGCTCATTGCCGACAATCTCATCTGCCAATACAATTAAACCAGCGCATGTACCCATAATTGCTTTGCTGCTAGCAAATTGGCGAATAGCTTCATCAAAGCCGTATTTGATCATAAGCTTGCCAATCGTTGTCGATTCTCCACCGGGAATAATTAAGCCATCAATTTCTGCTAACTGTTCTACTTTTTTGACAGCCAGTGCCTTGGCACCAGCCTTTTCTATCATATTCATATGCTCTCGCACAGCGCCTTGCAATGCGAGTACACCGATTGTTCTCATAAAGATGTCACTCCTAAAATTACTCCCAAAAGATACCTACCAACCGCGAGTGGCCATCTTCTCTTCTTCTCTTAAAGTCGAAATGTCAATACCCTTCATAGCTGATCCTAGGTTCTTAGATAATTCACCTATCAATTTATAATCCTCGTAATGAGTAGTTGCCTCAACAATTGCACGGGCAAACTTTTCTGGATTTTCAGATTTGAATATTCCAGAGCCTACGAATACGCCATCAGCCCCCAGTTGCATCATTAATGCTGCATCAGCTGGAGTTGCTACCCCACCTGCCGCAAAGTTCACTACTGGTAGCTTACCGTTTTTGTAGATATTTAGTAATAATTCAAATGGCGCACCGATATTCTTGGCAAAAGCCATCAACTCATCCTCTGACATACTAACAACCTGACGAAGCTGGCTTTGCATAGTACGCATATGACGAACAGCCTCAACAATATTCCCAGTACCAGGCTCACCCTTAGTACGAATCATTGATGCCCCTTCACCAATACGGCGTAATGCTTCTCCTAGATCACGAGCGCCACATACGAATGGCACAGTGTATTTACTCTTATCAATATGATAAACTTCATCAGCAGGCGTTAATACTTCACTTTCGTCAATATAATCAACACCCATTGCTTCTAAAATACGAGCTTCTACTATATGACCAATACGAGCTTTTGCCATGACTGGAATAGATACTGCTGCCATAACCTGTTCTACAATCGTAGGATCTGCCATTCTCGCAACTCCACCTGCTGCACGAATATCAGATGGAACACGCTCTAGTGCCATAACCGCAACTGCCCCTGCCGCTTCTGCAATCTTCGCTTGTTCAGCATTTACAACGTCCATAATGACGCCGCCCTTTTGCATTTCTGCCATACCACGTTTTACTGTTGTTGTACCTACTTGCATCATTTATTATATTCCTCCTACAATTGATCCGAATCTTAATCCGAACCTTGATTATTATTTTTCTTAGCTATACACAATACACAGAAGATACTTCATATATGATACATTTAAAATATAAGTGTCACCACTTATTGCTAATGTATTATTTTACATTATATTAATTGAAAAGACAACTAATGCCACTGACTTTATTCTACATCCTCTTTAGTAAACATACCTAGTAATTTATCTGCAATTCCATCAAACACACCAAAGAATGTATCCTTAATTCCCCGAACTAATAAACGGAAGAACCCACCCTTCTCAACTGCCTCTTTTGCTACTAAATCTATTGGCTCACCAATAAGAACTCCGTCCTTCTCGTAATACAGCTTACCTAATACTGTGTTCGCCTCAATCGGAGCAACAACACTCTCTTGGATTTCGATTACTTGAGTATATGCATCGTCACTAGCTTCCTTTTCAATAACAAGATCGAGATTCTGTGCTGCTAGAAGCGTAACTTCTCGTTCCTTACCCTTATCAACTTTGACAACCTTAATCTCGTCTTTACCACGAACCATTGTCTGCTTTTTAAAGTTGCTAAATCCGTAATTCAAAATCTTTAATGTTTCATCTTGACGAACTCGATCATTTTCTGCGCCCAAAATTACGCTTACTAAACGCATACCATCTTTCTGTCCTGTTGCTGATAAACAATACTTAGCCTCATTTGTAAAGCCGGTCTTTAACCCATCAATCCAATCATTACGCAGTATTATATTGTTGCGCGTTGGCATATCGACACCATTCTGAAAAGTAGCAAAAGTTGTGCTTGTAAACTCTAATACCTTCGGGTATTTTTTAACCAACTCAGCTGAAATAAGCGCTATATCAAATGCTGACATTATATGTCCATCTGGATCATTGAAATTCGGGTATTGCTCTAAATACGGTAACCCTGTAACATTTAAAAATCTCGTATTACTAAGTCCTAGCTCTCTTGCCTTTTCATTCATTAAATTGACGAAGCTTTCCTCGGAACCGCCCACATGTTCGGCGATTGCTACAGCTGCATCATTGGCAGAATACACTGCTACCGCTTCAAACATTTGACGCAACGTTGCCTTTTCGCCATCGGCTAGAAACACCACTGATCCAGTCATTTTATGTGCTTTAGTACTTGTTGTAACAACATCTTCCCAAGCGACATGGCCTTTTTCAATAGCTTCCATTATTATTAGCATAGTCATAACCTTTGTTACGCTAGCAGGAGGTAAAGGTATATTTTCGTTTTTTGTATATAAAATTTGCCCTGTTTCAACATCTATTAGAACCGCAGATCGAACCTGCAAGTTCAAAGGGTCTAATTGTTCTGCTTGCTCTGTATCTTTGATAGGTTCTGTATCTTTGATAGGTTCTGCAAGTGCAATTGATGCTGGTAGATATACAGTAACAAGTGCAACGATCAGTAGTAGATTAATAAACTTTCTCATTCAATTGTCCTCCCATTTCTCTATCTTTACTTATTGGCTTTTCGCACTATTATAGAATACCATATCTGATATTTTCTTTAAATGTAAACTTAAAGGTAAATCTTAAATGTAAATCATTAACAAGTCCGATTTTTAACAGAATTTTGGTAATTTTTCTAACTTAATTATCCCCGACCTAATAACGTCTATAATAGAACGCCTTTAAGATAAAGAAAACAAAGGATTGCAGAAACCGAATGTAAATTCTGATATTATAAATAAGAATAGAGGGCAGCTACCCTCTACCATTATCTATCTATTGTAATTTGGCGATTCTTTTGTAATGTGAATGTCATGTGGATGGCTTTCCACTAATCCTGCATTGGTAATTCTTATAAACTTTCCATCTTGTTGAAGAGCTTCAATTGTACTAGTTCCACAATACCCCATTCCAGCTCTAAGTCCACCAACAAGCTGATAAATTGTATCTGCCAACGGCCCTTTATATGGAACTCGGCCTTCTATACCTTCCGGTACAAGCTTTTGTTCATTTTCTTGGAAATATCGATCTTTACTGCCATCTTTCATAGCACCGATTGACCCCATACCTCGATACACTTTATAGCTTCTACCTTGATAAATTATTGTTTCCCCAGGACTTTCATCCGTTCCTGCGAATAAGCTACCGATCATGACTACATTTGCACCTGCGGCAATTGCCTTAGCAATATCGCCAGAGTACTTAACGCCACCATCAGCAATAATTGGCACACCTAATTCCATTGCCACCTTAGCGCAATCATAAACTGCAGTTACCTGTGGCACACCTATACCTGCAATAACACGTGTTGTACATATAGATCCAGGACCAATACCAACCTTAACAGCATCTACACCAGCTTCTATTAATGCTCTGGTTGCTTCACCAGTCGCTACATTGCCGGCAATTATATCTAAGTTAGGGTACTTATTACGAATACGACGTACTGTCTCAATAACACCTTTAGAATGACCGTGCGCAGTGTCTATTACAATACAGTCTGTTTGTGCTTCTACAAGCGCTCTAACCCGTTCATCTATATCGTTACTTACACCAACCGCAGCCCCGACCAACAGTCTACCCGATGCATCTTTTGCTGAATTTGGATATTGTTTAGCTTTCTCAATATCCTTAATAGTAATTAACCCTTTTAAACGATTATCTTTATCGACTAAAGGAAGCTTCTCAATTTTATGCTCTTGTAAAATATCCTGAGCTTGCTCAAGGGTTGTCCCAACTGCGCCTGTAACAAGATGGTCTCTAGTCATTACTTCATCTATCGGACGATTATAATTTCTTACAAAACGTAAATCTCTATTAGTCAAAATACCAACCAACTTAAGATTATCATCAACGATTGGAATACCCGAAATTTTATACTTTGCCATCAATTCTTCAGCTTCATATACAAAATTATGGCGTTGTAAATAGATAGGGTTTGTAATAATTCCGCTCTCCGAACGCTTTACGCGATCAATTTCTTCTGCCTGCTGCTCAATACTCATATTCTTATGAACAATTCCGATTCCGCCCTCTCTAGCTATTGCGATAGCGAGCTTAGAGGTAGTAACTGTATCCATTCCAGCACTTATCAATGGAATGTTGAGCTTAATTCTCTTGGTTAATTGGGTAGCAACCGAAACATCTCTTGGCAATACCTCAGATTTGGCAGGTATTAATAAGACATCATCAAAAGTTAATCCTTCTTTAACAAATTTATTTTCTAGCACGTTTGCATCTCCTTTTTTAATTATTATAAGCATCTAGCTTTTATCTTAATGACGTTAATAATATTCATACTTCAATTCTATGAAGGTAAATTATGTACTACAATTTTTGTTTCTAAAGTTTGCAGCTACTCAAGGCTTCTTTTATATATTATTGCTAGTCTAACAAGTCGCTAATTTAGTGTCAAGGGTTACCGTATATTTTCGTCCTTCATTTATCAAACTAACTAACAGGTTTTATTTATTATCTTTGGAAGGTCGATGTCATTGAAAACAATTAATCGCGTATTAACAGAAGAACCCTATAAAAAAATGTGGGATTATTTTATGTTCTTTGAAAGTGAAGATACAGTCAAAAAAATTCTGTTAGAAAAATACTCATATTTAGATGCTTTAACTGCTCAAACATTAGCATATCATAATACACCAAAGATAATTTATTACATTAAACAAGCACGAGCATATTATAAAGCTGCAGAAAATAGTAACATTTTAGTCAAACCGCTATTGCTATACTATGGCATGACAAGCTTATCTAAATCATTTATTAATATTAATGATCCATACTATCCAAAGACCACAAGCGTTCTTCGCCACGGAATAACAACACGCAAACTTAAAAAGACTCAATATCACTTTCTTGATGATGAAATAAAAATTCAACGTGAAGGCTTATTTATTTTACTTAATGAAATGCTTGGTGGATCAATCTTGCCAAATAATAAAAGGTTTTATGTTTATGAGCTAATGTCTGTAATCCCAGAAATCAAAGATAGTTATGAGCGTCTAAATCGCACTAGTAAAGTTATCTCTGTAAGCGTAACCCAAAATTACCTAAATCCACGCCAAACTACATTATTCATCGATCCTCAAGTTGTATCGCTGTTAAATACTAATCTTGATAACTTAATATATATCTTAAATAAAAGCAATAAAAATATCCACGCCAAGTTCTCTCTGCCAGAAGATTTTAATCCGAACGCCCCTTATCTTAAATTAATTTGGGAAAATGAGCTAGGATATCATGTTTTAGATGAACCATTAGGATTTAATAATGATTTTTTTATAGAAGATGTGAATAGACGCTTTTATATTCGTTCGAAAATTAATAAAGACATCAATTTGCCTGAAATTAGCATTCATTTTATTCTAATGTACATACTTGGCATGTTATGTCGCTATGAGTCTGAACGTTGGGGTGAAATCGTACTATCTTCATCTACCAGTGATATGTTCATAATCAACGACTACCTCAATATCTCAATGCGTAAATATCCAAATATGATATTAAACCATTTATTTAATGAACTATTTTTGTTTATTAAATAGTTTCTAATATATTATCAGAAAAACAACGCAGCTCATTTCTTCAAATTAATAAACAGCAAAAGCATAATTAAATATACAAAAGAGCACTTAGAAATAGCTTTAGCTATACTAAGTACTCTTTACTAGCCTGGCAACGTCCTACTCTCCCAGGGACCAACGTCCCAAGTACCATCGGCGCTGGAGGGCTTAACGGTCGTGTTCGAGATGGGTACGTGTGTGTCCCCTCCGCCGTCATC
>Ga0265293_10009444_pt1 | contig 14016 bp, 10 predicted proteins | sample Munlanlewell138R_FD_192505 | JGI IMG/M metagenome (GOLD analysis project Ga0265293, IMG submission 192505) | Leachate microbial communities from a municipal landfill in Southern Ontario, Canada - Leachate well 138R | ecosystem: Engineered > Solid waste > Landfill > Unclassified | place: Canada...
CGCCTTACATGGGCAGGCATAAGACTTACTGATGCCAGCGTGCAAGGGATAAATATGCTTGTTGGAGAGGGTATAGTGTAAAGAAAACATCAATTTAGATAAAAGACCCAAGGTGCATGCTTTGGGTCTTTTTTTTGGTATTTGGCACCCTCAAGGAGACTCGAACTCCTAATACCGGCGTGAGAGGCCAGCGTCCTAACCGTTAGACTATGAGGGCGAATGCTAAAGTATTTTATCACGACAAATAATATTTTGCAAGCAATTAAAAATATAAAACGCTAAAAGGTTAAAAAAATTGCATACTAAAAAGCAATGGAACAAGCAAGAAAAAGGTATCAGCGCAATCTTACCAAAGGGCCGGTAGCAAGAAGCCTAATTTTATATTCTTTACCTTTTTTAGTTACAACTATATGCCAATCGTTAGTTAACATTGTAGACCTAATAGTTATTAGCGCTAAGGGCAAAGACGCCGCAGTCTCCGGAGTCGGAATTGGCGCACAGCTATATATCCTTATTTTAAGCATAGCTATAGGGTTAGGGCTAGGTGCTTCAATTGTTATAGGGCAGCACTATGGCAAAGGAAGCAAAGACCTGCAAAGAACTGCAAGCAATATCCTAATCCTCTTTTTGGCAATAGCGCTGGCAATCACCCTTGTTGTGCTACTGTTGCATGCTCCAATCTTGCGCTTGCTAAAAACGCCGAGTTCTGCATTTAGTGCAGCAAAAAACTATACTTTATTGTCCGCAATAGGTATCCCTTTTACTTTTTTATTTAATAGTTTAATTGCAATGCTAAGGGGAGTAGGGGACAGTAAGCATCCTATGTACATTGCTTTGATAACTTTTGGGGCAAATGCTGTTTTTGATATTTTTTTAGTATTTGTATTAGGTGCGCAGGAAGCCGGGATAGCCCTTGCACATATCTTTGCTCAAATATTAGGGAGTGTTATTGCCATACTTTTTATAAAATCTAAGAAAAGCATATTAGAAATTAAGTTGCTTCCGCTTTCAGTAGATAAGGAAAGAATTAAAGAGGTCTTAAAAGTAGCTGTTCCCGGAGCAATTCAAAATAGTGTTGCCGCATTGTCATTCTTGCTGGTAACCGGCTTTATAAACAGCGTAAGCGTCAGCCATGCCCTTTTTGCATCCGCAGCAGGAGTAATAGTAAATAAATATAATAATTTTGCAGTATTGCCCGCTCGCTCGCTTTCAATAGCAATCAGCGCAATGGTAGCCCAAAATGTCGGCAAGCAAGAGTATGACAGGGTAAGAAAAACATTTTTTGCAGGGCTGCTGCTTACCTTAGCTTTTGGAGCAGTTTTTGCCGCCATTACCCTAATTTTTTGCAAAAAGATATTTGCTTTATTTAATTGCTCTGCCCAAACTATGCTGCTGGGCACACCATATTTGCGCATTTTAAGCATTGACTATATTTTGCTTCCTTTTGCAACCGCCCTTTATGGCTTAGTTAACGGATATGGCAAAACAAGTATCACAATGATTACAGCCATATTAACCTCGTTAGCATTGCGTGTCCCTTTAGCTTATCTTTTAGGCATATATCTGGAGATGGGATTGGCGGGGATAGGGCTTGCAATGCCTATTTCTACTTTGTTTTCTGCGCTATTTACAGGCGCAATTGTTCTTTTTAAGAAGAAGGAATTACATTTATCCCACAAAACAATATAATAAGGATAGATTTGGCAATATGCGCTTGGCAAGAAAGCCCAAGTTAATTGAATTTTTTTTATTAACATGTTAATATATTTTATATGAAAGACTTAAAAGCAAGACTGGATGCCCTGCCCAATAAAAGCGGCGTATATTTAATGCTGGATGAGTATAGGGATATTCTCTATGTAGGCAAGGCAAAGAACTTAAAGAGCAGAGTAAAACAATATTTTCAAACTTCAGCAGTTAATACTGCCAAAACTCTGGCTTTGGTATCCAAAATAGCCGACTTTAGATATATAATTACACATAATGAGCTGGAAGCGCTAGTGCTGGAAAACAATCTTATCAAGAAGCATCAGCCCCCTTACAATATCCTTTTAAAAGATGATAAAACCTATCCTTATATAAGAATAAACCTAAAAGAGCCTTTTCCCAGAGTGGAGGGCACAAGAAAGATTAAAAAGGACGGAGCACGCTATTTTGGTCCTTATTTGCTAGGTATAAGCATAAAAGATATTTTGGAGCTGCTGCATTCGGCATTTCCTTTGCGTTCTTGTTCGGATAAATTGCCCAGAAAAAATGGAAGGGAATGTCTTAATTACCATATAAAAAGGTGTCTTGCCCCTTGTATGGGAAGAATAACTGAAAAAGAGTACGGGGAAATAATTAATAAAGTGATAGCTTTTCTTTCCGGCAATAGCAAAGAGGTAGAAAGTATCCTACATACCAAAATGCTTTCCGCCGCAGAGGAGCAAGAGTTTGAGCTGGCAAAAATATATCGAGATGCGCTGGAACTGTTGGACAAAATCACCAGAAAACAGGTAACAGCACTTGCAAGTAGCAAAGATATGGATATCTTTACCGTAGCTTCGACCAACTCCCATAGTGCGGTAAATATTATGATAATCAGAGGGGGCAAGCTGCTTGGCAGCGAAAACTTTCCCATAAAAACAAGTTATGCAGAAATAGATTTATCCTCTTATATAATGCAATACTATCAACTTAATACTCCTAATATAGATGAGATTTTGCTTGCGGGCAATATTCAATTTGGGACGCAACTTGAGGAATGGCTAAAAGAAAGAGCGGGCAAGCATATCAAAATCAGCGTGCCCCGCAGAGGGGAGAAAAAAAGATTAATAGAATTATCATATAATAATGCACTAGATTATCTCAATAAACAGGTATCCAAAATAGAGAGTAAGGTAGCCCAAACTCTAGGTGCAGTAAATGAGCTTAAAGAGCTGTTAAATTTGCCAAAGCCTCCTAGGCGTATAGAATGTTACGATATTAGCAATATCAGCGGTACTGATAAGGTGGCTTCTATGGCAGTCTTTATAGCAGGCGAAAAGGACAGCAAAAGTTACAGACGCTTTAAGATTACTTCTGTAAAGGGAGCTGACGACTATGCTTCTATAAGGGAAGCACTTGCCCGCAGGGTGCAACGATATAAGGATAAAGGTGCAGGGTTTGATATTAAGCCTGATTTGATAGTTATTGATGGCGGCAAAGGACAGCTTTCCAGTGCCCTTGCTGTTGCAAGCGAGTTAGGTATTTCAATAATTGCTTTAGCGGAAAAGGAAGAAGTTATATATACCGCACATTCCAACAGTCCAATAGTATTGCCTAAGGATAGCTATGGCTTAAAGCTACTGCAGCGTGTGCGGGATGAGGCGCATCGCTTTGCTCTTTCGTATCATCAAACTTTGCGCAATAAGCGCATGAAGGAATCTCAACTTACGGAAATTGAAGGAATTGGCAAGAATTATGCCCGCTTGTTATTAGATAAGTTTAAGAGTATTGAAAATATAAAAAAGGCAAATATTCAGGAATTATGCACTATTTCAGGCTTAGGGGAAAAGAAAGCTAGGGCAATAATACAGCATTTTAACAAAAGCTAATTTCAGCTTGCTTTTTATTGATATTCTTTTTTTTATAAGGTATGATATTAGCGGAGAAAATATAGAATATGAAGTATAAAATGATAGTTTCGGACTTTGACGGCACCTTTATTAAAGATGATTTTACCTATTCTAAAGAGCTTGCGGATACGGTAGCAAGGTATATAGAAAAAGGCGGCAAGTTTATGTTTGCTACCGGCAGAATGACTTGCTCCATTATGCCTTATTGCCTAGAGTTAGGGCTAAAGGGCGAAGTAGTTACATATCAAGGTGCGGCTATACAAGATATTCAAACAGGGGCAAGGATAGCAACTTGTACCATTGATTGGCAAGAAGCGCTAAGAGTTGCACAATGGATAGAAGAGCGGTCACACTATTACCAACTTTATGATTTTGATAAGTTTATTATTAAAGAAGTTACGCCATTTACAAGCATTTACAGGACCTACTCTTGCTTTGACCCGCAAGTGTTGGGGTATCCCCTTACTCAATATATAATAGCAAACAAGTTTAATCCAATTAAGATGATGATAATGACTCAGCCCGAGCAAGTGGAAGGCATTATAGCCGAATTAAATAAGACTTTTGGGGATACTTTGCTGTTCAACACTTCTTTGAAATGGCTGGTAGAAATGGTCAATCGCAAAGTCAATAAAGGCGTAGCGGTAGAGCTGGTAGCACAAAGGCATGGTATTAAGCGGGAAGAAATTATTTGTATTGGCGATGCTTCCAACGATGCGGAAATGATTGAGTATGCAGGGTTAGGAGTGGTGGTTGCCAATGGTTCGGACTATGTTAAACGCTTTGCAGACGAGCTTGCGCCCTCTAACAATGAGCAAGGTGTAATGCATATTATCAAGAAATATGGGCTGGGGGAATAAAGCGCAAAAATATTACCACCAAAACTGCTTAATAATAAGAGTAGGAGTATTATGGAGAAAAACACAGCCGATAATCAAGAAGTTTTGCATGAGGAAGTTGAAAAACATTTTGTAGATGAAGCCAGCTTTGTAAAAGCGCTTGATTTGGAAGTTATCTTGAGCAAAAAAGGTCAAATTGTCCTATGTACCAGCGGAGCAAACAGACCGGGCTTGTTTTTGGCAGGTTACAGCGATTACTTTGCAGAATCCAGAGTACAAGTGCTAGGTAAGGCAGAAATGAGCTTCCTCCTTACTTTAAGCAATAAAAAAAGGCAAGAGGTACTGGAAAAACTCTTTACAAAAGAGATACCTTGCTTAATTATTTCTCGTGCTCTTGAGCCTTTGCCCGAAATGCTGGAGCTGGGCAAAAAATATAATAAAGCTATTTACCTAACTAAAGAAATTACTTCCAAGTTTATAGGCAGTTTGCTGTTTTACCTTTCCCGACTGCTTGCCCTTACCACTCAAAGGCACGGGGTGCTGGTAGATGTGTTTGGCACGGGAGTATTGATATTTGGCGATTCTGGCATTGGCAAGAGCGAAGCTGCCTTAGAACTTGTGCACAGAGGGCATCGCTTGGTTTCCGACGATATTGTAGAGCTTAAAAATATTGATGACATGCTTTTAGGCTCATCACCTGATTTGATAAGGCATTTTATGGAGATTAGAGGGGTAGGCATAATAGATGTGCGGGCTATTTACGGGGTGGGTTCTATATTAAATGAAAAAAAAGTAGAGCTGGTAATTGTGCTTGAAAGCTGGGACTATAATAAATCATACGAAAGGGTGGGAAAAGAGTTGCGGCAAGAAGAAATTTTGGGCATAAATATTCCTAAACTCACTATCCCTGTGCTGGAAGGCAGAAATATTGCTATTGTAATAGAAGTTGCGGTGCGGGATTTTGTGCTTAAAAAGGGAGGCTACAACTCCGCAATGCTGTTAGATGAGCGGCTAATAAGTAGAAAAAATATATTTTAAGCATATAATAAAATAAGGATAAAATGTCCCTTACTTGCTAATCTTTACTGCTAAGATTAGCTTTTTTGTCATTGACGGTTATTGATATTGAAAAGCCTAAAGGAGGTATGATATAATAAAATGGAAGCTATCTACCAAAGAGCATTTTGAAATAATAGATTATGCGGACTCGTCTACGCTTAGCACTTATAAGGGAGGAGGAGCAATTAGGTATCTTGCCTATCCGGTGCATCTTGCAGACCTTTGTTATTTATCCGCTTTTGCAGCTCAAGAGCAGCTTAGCTATACTTTTATGGGCAGGCTGAGCAATACTCTTGTGGCTGACACAGGCTACAATGGCTTAGGTATCAAAAGCGACAACCTTAACTATATTAAGTGCAATGGGCAAGAGCTTACTTTAGGAGCGGGAGTTAGCATAAACGAGTTGATACAAGCTTGTATTTTGTATGAATTGACCGGCTTGGAATCGCTTGCAGGTATACCTGCAAGCATAGGCGGCGCTGTATATATGAATGCGGGGGCGTATAACTCAACAATTGGCGAAAGGGTAACAGAAGCGCTATGCTTTGATATGGCCACTGCCGTCGTAAAAGAGTATGACAGCTCCCAACTTACTTTTGGGTATAGGCAATCGAGCTTCTTAGATACGGAAATGATATTGCAAATCAAACTAAAGCTGGAGAAGGGGAGCAGGCAAGCTATTATAAACAAGGTGGAATATACTAAAGAGAAGCGCAAAAAGGCGCATCCTGCAAGACCTTCTTTGGGCTGCGCTTTCAAAAGGGCGGCGGGAGAAGGCTCGGGCAGGTTAATTGATTTGCTGGGTCTTAAAGGTACAAGGGTAGGGGACGCTATGATAAGCTATGAGCATGCAGGCTTTATTGTAAATATGGGCAAAGGCACTGCCGGCGATTATCTTGAACTTGCAGGATTGGTGCAAAATAGAGTGCTGCAAAGTTACGGGATAGAGCTTAAAAGAGAAATTAAGATACTGGGAGGTCTGGACTTATAAAAAAGATAAGCATAGGCGAACTGGTTAAGCAAGAGATATTGGCAACTGTTTTTTTGGACAAGGAGCACACTTTGGCTTTTTTATCCGGGGTTATGCGTGGGGCAGGCTCTATCAGACCAAAGGCAGGCAAGTTTGAAATTGTAATAGAAAGCCTAAACAAAAAACTTATACTAAAGCTAGCCGCATTAGCCAAAGAGTTATATAATACAGAAGGCAAGATAACTACTTTTGCTGCAGAAGGTCTTAACAAAAGAGAAGGGTATAACTTTATACTTTCAGAACAGGTATCGACACAGCTCTTGCAGGAGTCAGGCTTGCAAGAGGATGTTTTTTTGGATAGCGTTATACCGCAGTTTGTGCTGGCAAAGGAGCATAACACAATTGCCTATCTGCAAGGGCTGCTAGCCTCTTGCGGCACTTTAAGCACACCTCATGCCATAGATAGCCAAAGCTCACAAACTAATAAGGACATTAAAAGACAAGGTTATCATTTGGAGCTTAGATTGAGCAGCCGCTCAATTGCCCTGCAGGTGCTGGAGCTAATCAACAAGTTTAACATAAAAGCATCTATTATTCTGCGCAATCACTATTCAGCTGTTTATATTAAAGGCAGCGAAACTATCAGCGATTTTTTAGCTATGCTTGGTGCAAATAAATCGGTGCTGGCTTTACAGGAAATTATCATTTCCCGCTCGATTAGGAACTTGACAAACCGGCAATATAATTGTACCATAGCTAATATAAATAAAAGCCTTTCCGCAAGCGAAAAGCAAATTAGGGCAATAGAGCTTATTGATAAAAAAAAGGGATTGGACTGGCTTGCGCAAACCCTGAAAGATACTGCACTTATACGGCTTGCCAACCCTTCTGCCAATTTGTCCGAGCTTTTGACTCTTCACACAGAAAACTTGTCTAAAAGCGGGCTAAACCATAGGCTGCGAAAAATAATTAAAATTGCAGAAAGTATAAAGGAGCAAATATGATAAAAGAGGTTAAAGTTACCAGACCCAACGGTCTACAAACTAACGAATGCGCTCAACTTGCTCAACTTGCAGGCAGGATTAAAGGGGATGTATTTATTATCAAAGACAATAAAAGAGTGAATGGCAAAAGCATAATGGGGCTGCTTAGCTTAAATATGAAGTACAATGATACGATATACATTAATTTTTCTGATGAAGATGAAGCTAAAGAATTGTTAAGTGATATTTTAGCAGCATTTTAACAAGAGTAAAAGAGAGTAAGTAAATGGATAAAGCTAAAACGCACCTTAGCACAGGAGCTCTTTCTCGCCTTTGCGCTGTGGATGAAAACAGGGCAGACGCAGAGTTTGTGCATCTTCATGTTCATACCCAGTACAGCATGTTAGACGGTGCGGCTAAGATAGAAGATATTGTCAAATTGGCAAAGGATAGGGGGAGCAGAGCGGTAGCCATAACAGACCATGGCAATATGTATGGCGCTATAAAGTTTTATCAAGAGTGCATGAAGTATCCGATATATGGGAAAAATGCAGATGATATTTGTCCGGAAAGCGTTTCTGAAGAAGAGTATACAGCTTCTTTTTTTGAAGAACCATGTAAATATATAGATATTTGTCCCAGAGCAAAAGATTGCAATAATGGCAAAGCGTGCAAAGTGCCCAAGGTGAAACCGCTTATCGGCTGTGAGTTTTATTGTGCTGATGACCTTCATATCAAGCATGGCAAGCAGGGTAGCGAGGAGAATCCTTGTTACCATTTGATTTTAATAGCTAAAAATATGACGGGCTACCACAACCTTGCCAAACTCAATACAATAGCTTTTTTACAAGGCAGATATTACAAGCCTCGTATAGATTTAACTGCCCTTGCAGAGCATAGCCAAGGGCTGATTTGCACTACAGCTTGTCTTGCAAGCGCAGTCAACACTTATTTGCTTCAAGGGCGATATGAAGCAGCTAAAGAGTATGCGCTGGAGCTGCAAAACATCATTGGCAAGCAGGACTTTTACATAGAACTTCAAGACCACGGACTTGAGGAGCAACAACTTGTAAATCCCTTGCTTATTAAGCTGGCAAGAGAAATTGGCGCAAAGGTTGTAGCAACCAATGATGTGCACTATATAAAAAAAGAGCATAGCGAGGCGCATGATGTCCTGTTATGCATACAGACAGGTGCACGCTTAACGGACGAAAGGCGTATGCGCTTTGAAGGCAACGAGTATTACTTCAAAGACTATGAAAAAATGCATCAGCAATTTTACTATATAGAAGAAGCTCTTGAAAATACAATAGAAATTGCTGATAAGTGCGAGCTGGAGTTTACCTTTCACGATTATAAAATCCCTCATTATAATAAAGTGCCTAAAGGCATTTGCGCCGAAGACTACCTGCGCAAGCTGGCTTTAGAAGGCTTGACAGAGCGTTTTGGCGCAGAAGCAAGCCCAAAATACTTGCAAAGGTTAAATCAAGAATTGGATGTCATAATAGGTATGAACTTTACAGATTATTATCTTATAGTATGGGATTTTATTTATTTTGCAAAAAACAACGGTATATCTGTAGGTCCGGGACGAGGTTCAGGCGTAGGCTCGCTGGTGGCTTATGCATTAAAGATTACCGATGTAGACCCAATAGCGCATGACTTGATTTTTGAGCGTTTTCTTAATGAATCCAGGATTTCTATGCCTGACTTTGATATAGATTTTTGCGCTGTTCGCAGAGCCGAAGTTATAGATTATGTCAAAGAGGTATACGGTGAGGATAGAATCACTCAAATTATTACTTTTGGCACACTTGCTAAAAAACAGGCGGTAAAAGATGTGGCAAGAGTCTATGATGTTCCCTTTGAAGAAAGCAATAAGTTAACCGCTTTGATAGGCACTAGTTCGGATAAGCTAAAAGCCATTATCGACCCTGCCTCACCTGCTGCAATTCGAGATAATGAGCTTATCAATCTCTGCAAATCCGATGAGCTATATAAAAAAATATTTACTACCGCCGCAGAGCTGGAAGGGCTAATGCGCCAACCGGGGATACATGCGGCAGGGGTAGTTATATTTAAGGACCCCGCTTTTGAAACTATCCCTTTAGCGCTTAACAATGATGAGGTCACCACCCAATACGATATGTTAGAAGTAGAATTGCTTGGCTTGCTAAAAATGGATTTCTTAGGGCTTAGAACGCTAACAGATATTCAAAAGGCAATAGATTATATTAAGGAGCGGCACGGGATAGTAATAGATTTCAATAAGATAGGCTATGAGGACAAAGGCACTTATGAGCTAATTGCGCAAGGGGACACAGATGCGGTCTTTCAGCTTGAAGGCGGCGGCATGAAAAGGTTTATGACCGATATGAAGCCAAAAGATATAGAGGATGTTATTGCCGGCATTTCGCTTTATCGCCCTGGTCCTATGGATAATATTCCGTTATACTTAGCCAATAGAAAGGCAAGTGAAATTGATTATCTTCATCCTTGTCTAGAGCCTATTTTAAGCGTTACCAGCGGAGTTATGGTATATCAAGAGCAAGCTATGCAAATAGCAAGAGCAATGGCAGACTACAGTATGCAGGAAGCAGATGAACTGCGCTATATGATAAGCAAGAAAAAAATAGCCGCAATGGAAAGAGAAAAGCCAAAGTTTATGGACAGAGCCGCAGCTAAAGGGGTAGAAAAAGCTATTGCAGGCAAGGTCTTTGAGCAAATGAAGAAGTTTGGCAGTTATGCTTTTAATAAGTCGCATGCTACCGCATATGCATATTTGGGATACCAAACTGCGTATTTAAGGCGCTATTATCCGGTAGAATATATGACTTCCGTTATCAATAACAGGATTAGCAATCCTGAGGACAGCAAAAAGCATATGAATATGCTCAAGCCTATGGGCATAGAGCTGCTCCCTCCCGATATCAATAAAAGTCAAGTGGAGTTTTATCCTGAAGAGGGCAAAATCCGCTACGGTCTTGCTTGCCTTAAAGGGGTGGGTATTAGCAGTATGGAAAAAGTTATTGAGGAGCGGACTGCGGGCGGCAAATACTTGAACTTTGTAGATTTTATTAGGCGCACAGTAGGGCTGGGATTAAACAAGCGCATGATTCAAGCGCTAATATTAAGCGGCGCATTTGATATGTTTGGCAAAACCAGAGCAACTCTTATAGCCAATTTTGAGGATATTATTGACAAGGAAGAAGGGGAACTTAAAATGCGGGACAGCGACCAAATGAGTTTCTTTGACTTTTTGGAAAAGGAAGATACTGATGATTACCCGTATATACATATTAAAGAGTTTTCGCAAAGAGAAAAGTTGCATAAAGAAAAAGAAGCATTGGGAATGTATTTGAGCGGTCACCCGCTTGCGGGACTGGAAAAATCCTTTGAGAACTTTAATTTTAATACCCTTATGCTACGGCAGTTTAACAATAAAGACAGCGAGGAAGAGGATACTGAGGAGCAGGTACAAGAGATTATTCCCTTTGAAATTGAAAAAACTTTACGCTTTGGGGGCATTATATCCCAAGTTAAGATAAGGCGCACGCAAAAAGGCAAGTTAATGGCATCAGCTTTACTTGAGGACTTATATGACAGCGTAGAAATATTGGCTTTTGGAGCTACTGTAGAAGGTGCTCGGGATATTTTGGTGGATGACGCATTAGTATTGATAGAGGGCAAACTTAAAATAGATGTGGAAAGGGGAGCCAGCATATTTGTAAATAAGATAGTTAAGTGGCATATAGAGGAAAGGAGCGAAGCCAAAGAAAAAGATACTCGCATCCTTTATGTTAAACTGGACGGAAAAGATAAGGAAAAATATCCGCTGATAGAAAGTATCCTGCAAAGGTATCCCGGCAAAAACGAAGTTAGGTATTACAGCGATAACAAGATACTTGTATCCAACAATAAAATTTGCGATATTGGTCTTGTCAAAAGTGAGGTAATTTGCATAGTGGGCAGCGATTGCGTAAGGATAAGCGAAGCAGATAAAACAAACAGCACAGGGTGATAGCAAACCCTATGCCCCCTATGGGTAAATATGTATAATCTACCAGGTTTTGGAAACCAAAAAGCGATATTAGGAAACCCAAAACAGCATAATAGTATGCATTTGTTGGATTTGTAAAAGAGCAAGATACCAGCGCAGAAACCATGCTTGTAAACAGAGCTAAAAATATTACAACTATACCTGCAGTACCCAGCCCGTATTTATATGCTTGCGCAAGCAGCGGCATAACAGTATTGTCGCACAAATTGATTGCGGCATATACAGCAAGCAAAAGCAGCAATATTTGCAAGAAGGCAAAAGCGGCAATTTGTAGACTTTGTCCTTTTACGGTATCTTTTGCCATTATACTTACCAAGTACCCTCCCGAGACCAAATTCATACCGGCATAGGCAATTGCATTTACCAGGCTGACACCGCCTGCTAAAGTTAGCTCTCCTCCTGCGCTAAATAAAATTATCAGCACCAGAATTATCATTACCGGCACTATTAAAGTATTTATTAGCTTTACATTTTCCATACCGCGAATCACACAAGTACAAGCCAGCATTAGCGTTACAACACCGCCGCCTACCATTCCGGAAGCACGAAAAATAATATACTCACTGCCTGCCGCCATAACTGCTAGGATTACAATATTGACCAGCTTGACAATATTGTGGAAACAAAGCGCAAACGTAGCGCCTGCATTTTCAAAGATATTGCCTTTTGTAAGTCTCCCAAGCTCTAAAAAGATATAACAAAACAAAGCTATAAATACTGCAGCTAAAATAACGGTTAAAACGCTTCTTCTTCCAAAAAAAAGAGCAATTTCTTGCCCCGACGCAAAACCTGCGCCAACCAATGCCGCTGTAAATGTACAGCTAATTTTTAGATTTTGTTTTAATTTAGCACTCATTTAGCCATAAATAGCGTATGCGCACCCGCACTTTATTAGACTGAAATTATAATCTTATTACTTTCCTTATAGCGGTAAAGCAATTGATTTATTGTTAAAATTGTTGTATCATTAAGTAAGATTAATAAAAGAAAAATATTTTGGAGTAATTATGGCAGACAAGGAGTTCAAGAGCGCTAGAGATTTAGAGGTTAAGACTTTACTAAAGTATATGACTTTTGCACCCGCCTCAAAATCAGAGCAAGCCTCAACTGATTATACTGTAGGGCGATTTAAGTATTTTTTCGCAATTTTCAAAAAGAATAATAGTTTCTTACTAACTGCAAATTTGTTTTTTGCTCTATTTGCATTACCTATTATTCTTATTTATTCTTACTTGATAATGACTATAGGTATGGAAAACTTTAGCTATATAATCAAAGGAGTAAGCGAAAAACCCTTTTTTATGGAAAGTATCGGCATAGGAATATCTCAAGCCAGCAATTTAGTTGCCGGTCAAGCCAATTTATTTTTTGGATATAGAATAATGTTTCTGGCTGTTGCGGCGTGTATTCCCTTAACATTTGCAGGCGTTGCGGGAGTCTTTCACTTAGCTACTAAAATGGTATGGAACGAGCCAATGCTATCCAAAAAAGATACCTATGGCAACGATATCCCTCTTATAGCAAAGGAGTTCTTTGCCGGAGTAAAAAAGTATGGCAAGTATACCCTTTTGATTACGGGGGTGCTTGCAGTGCTTGTTGCGGGGTTTAGCCAGCTTATTATTAACTTTGCCGAGCATAGCTTAGCGGGCTCTGCCACTGCTTGGGATTGGATAGGGATGATATTATCTATACTTTCAAGCATTTTAGTTGCAATGACTTTGGTGCAGCTGTTTCCTATGTTGACTATGTATAGGGAGCTTAGCTTTTTGCAAAACTTAAAGAATGCTTTTCTCTTAGGTCTTTCTGTGCCCATGCCCACTTTATTTATGGTGATGCTTTTAGCAGGCCCGATATATTTGCTTTTTTCTGGCGGTCAATTATTCACTATGATAATTTTTGCCGCTTTTATTATTTTTGGCTCAGGATTCTTTGCGCTGGCTTGGAGCGTATATACAGATTATAATTCGGAAAAAATAATACAGCCAATTTATGTTGCGCTAAATAAGAAAAGTAAAAAGAAATCTAAAGAGAAAAAGAAGAAATGAAGCCTTACTCGGCGCTTTCTAAGTTTTATGACCTATTGATGTATGATTTTGACCATAAGGGCATAATAGAGAAAGTTGAAGAAAGGTACAACTTCAATGGTAAGAAAGGGCTGGATTTATGTTGCGGAACAGGGACTGCCGCTTTGATACTTGCAAGCAAAGGTGCGGCTATGGCGGCCTTGGACATCAGTAGCGAAATGCTTAATATTGCCACCGAAAAGGCGGCAAGAGCATCCGCTAAAATTACTTTTATATTAGGAGACATTAATAAGTTAGAGTATGGGAGCAGCTATGATTTTATATGCTCTGTGTGCGATGGCCTTAACTATCTAAAACCTGATAAGTTTACAGATTTTCTACAAAAGAGCTACAATGCGCTAAATAGCGGCGGTTTGCTGTTTTTTGATATATCAACTTTATATAAAGCGGACAAGCTGCTTGACGAAGGGATATATTTTGAGGAT
>Ga0265293_10009445_pt1 | contig 14016 bp, 13 predicted proteins | sample Munlanlewell138R_FD_192505 | JGI IMG/M metagenome (GOLD analysis project Ga0265293, IMG submission 192505) | Leachate microbial communities from a municipal landfill in Southern Ontario, Canada - Leachate well 138R | ecosystem: Engineered > Solid waste > Landfill > Unclassified | place: Canada...
GCGTCGGGCCGGGCGAAGCCGAAGTGAGCCGCGATTTCTTTCAAAGGGCCGTGCAGCTCGAATTGGCCTTTTTCGATGCAGCCTACGAGCAGGGAGAGTAAAGGTGGACGTTTTTGATCGGCTGAAACAGGCGGCGGATCAGGATTGGCAAAGCTATGTCGATCATCGGTTCGTGCGCGAGCTGGGCGCAGGCACGCTGCCACAGGCGGCCTTCAGAGCCTATCTGGTGCAGGACTATCTTTTCCTGATCCAGTTTTCGCGCGCGTGGGCGCTTGCTGCCTATAAGAGCCGGACGATACTTGAGATCCGGGCCGCGCAGGCTGGTCTTTCAGGTATCCTCGACGAGACCGAGCTGCATGTGCGGCTCTGCGGCCGGTGGGGGCTGACGCCGGAGCAGCTTCACTCCGTGCCGGAGCATCAGGCGACGGTCGCTTATACGCGCTTCGTTCTGGATTGCGGCGCTGCAGGTGACCTGCTCGACCTGCATGTGGCTCTTGCGCCCTGTGTTATCGGCTATGCCGAGATCGGCAAGGCGCTGACCCCGAACGGCATCGATAAGATCCCGGCCGATCATCCCTATCGCGAATGGATCGGGGAATATGCCGGTGATGCGTTCCAGCAACTGGCGGTCGGGTCACGCAAGCTTCTGGATGATCTGGCAGAGCGCTCGATGACCGAGCGACGTTTTGCGGAACTCGCTGCCCTGTTTGGCAAGGCATCCCGTCTCGAAGCCGATTTCTGGCAGATGGGGCTGGACGCCGCGGCCTGAGCTGGAATGAAAAAACCTCCCCGCTGAAAAATCAGGCGGGGAGGCTGTTCGATGCGGCACAACTCTCTGATGCCGATAAGCCGATTAAAGGATAACGACCTTCGAGCCGGGGCGTGCGCGGGCGTAAAGGTCGATGATGTCGGAGTTCAGCAGGCGGATGCAGCCGGCGGACACCGACTTGCCGATGCTGCTCGGCTGGTTGGTGCCGTGAATGCGGTAGTAAGTGTCCTTGCCGTCCTTGAACAGATAAAGGGCGCGTGCTCCGAGCGGATTGGTGGGGCCGCCTTCGACGCCGTCCTCGTATTTCTTGTACTGTTGCGGGGCGCGGGCAATCATGGCGTCCGTCGGTCGCCAGCGCGGCCATTCCTGCTTCCATGCCAGATCGGTTTCGCCGGAGAAGCCCCGGCCGGCCGCGCCGACGCCAACGCCGTAACGCAGCGCCTTGCCGTTGGCCTGCACCAGATAGAGGAAGTGGTTGGCCGGATCGACGACGATCGTGCCGGGCGCATAGGCTGTCTGATAGTCGACGAGCTGACGCTGGTATTTCTCGGCGATCTTCACCTGGCTCTCGTCCGGAACGGGGAAGCGCTCATTCGGCTTTGGCCCGATACGAGGCGGCGCCACCGAGGCACTGGCCTGTTCCACCGGCGGAGGAGGGGCAATTGCGGGTGCAGCCGGCTGCAATCCGGGGGGCGTCGCCGTCTCGGAGGAGGTGGCGCAGGCGGCCAGCCCCATGCAGGCCAAAAGCGTCATTGCAGTCAAAATGCGTCGTGCCGACCCGTCCATTGCCTCGGTCATTTACCAGAAGTCCTTCGTATCAGTTGCTTTCACGCGCGCGCGCGTCTGAGATAACCTGTTTGAAACCCGCCTCATCGAGTGCTGAGGCGACGAGAAACGGGCCAATGAGAAAAACCGGCGTGCCGGCAAGACCGAGCGCATCAGCCTGTGCGCCATGGCGGCGCAGAAGCGTGGTGATTTCCGCGTCCTTCGCCTTCATGTCGCGTTCCAGCCGCTTCATGTCGAGCCCGACGCCGGCCACCGCCTTGCGCATCTTGTCTTCCGGCACCCTGCCGCCCGGTATGCCCATGAGTGCGTGGTGCACTTCGCTGTATTTGCCCTGATGGTGAGCAGCCAGCGCCAGCTTCGCACCATAGATGGAAGCCGAGGTGAGGATCGGCCAATCCTTGTAGACGAGGCGGACCTTGCCGTCCTGCTTCACCACCTTGTTCAGCGGCGCCATGGTCTTCTTGCAGAAGGGGCAGTTGTAGTCGAAGAAATAGACGATGGTGACATCGCCTTTGGCGTTGCCGGCCTTCGGATCGGCCGGATCGTTCAGGATCATCCCGGGGTCGAGCTGTTCGCCGTCCTGCGCGCGGGCGCGATGGGTAAAACCGGGAGCAGCCATGAGCGCGGCCAGCCCCAGCCCAAGTGCGGCCCTGCGGCTGACGGGTGCAATGGGAAGAGTTTCAGAAGAACCGGTTTCAGCAAGCGGCGACATGATGCGGGACTGGGTGGTCGACATGATAAGCGGCCTCGATTTCAGATGGTCGGGCCGACAGGGTTTGGTGGACCTTAAGGCAGGCTTAAGGACAAAAGGAAAGCCTTCGCGCACGTTAAAAACAGGGTGTTGCAGACAGCGCACAGATGCCGGAACGGCAGCCGGCAAGGTTTCTTAAGTTTGCCTTAAGGTTCCGGCATGAGGCATGAAGCACCTGCGCCGTCTGCCGGCAGACGGTGCGGTAAATGGAGAAAAGTCCGATGCGTTCCATGCGGACACGACTGTTCGGCATTCTCATCCTCATCACGGGTCTGGTGTGGCTGTCGGCAGTGGCGTGGATTTTCTTTTCCACCGGCGCGCAACTCGAAAGGGTTCTCGATGCGCGGCTGATGGAGGCCGCGCGCATGGTCAACTCCATGGTTACGAAGCGTGCGCTGGGCGCAGGCGAGGATGCGGCGATCCCATCTGTCGAAATGGAGACGCACGAAGCCTATAATCGCCAGCTTTCCTGTCAGATCTGGTCGCTTGAAGGCACTTTGCTCAGCCAGTCCGAAGGCGCTCCGGAGACCAGGCTGTCGGAGCATGCGGAAGGCTTTTCCAACACCGTCATCAATGGCGAAACCTGGCGGGTCTATACGGTCGATAACCCGCAGGCAGGCGTGCGGGTGATGGTTGGGGATCGCGTTTACTTTCGCGATCATCTGGTCAATAGCGTGATTTTTGGCGTGCTTTTGCCCGCATTGCTGATCCTGCCGGTGCTGGCTGGCCTGATCTGGCTGAGTGTCGGGCGTGGGCTGACCCCGCTCAGCCGGATTGCGCGGGAGCTTTCCATGCGTCCTGCATCCGACCTGCACCCGATCGACGCGGGCGGTGCGGCCAGCGAGCTGCAACCTGTGGTGAAAGCGTTGAACGCGCTGTTTCGGCGGGTGTCCGACGCCCGCGAGCGCGAGCGTGATTTCATCGCCTTCGCCGCGCATGAACTGCGCACGCCGATGTCGGGCCTCAAGACACAGGCGCAGGTGGCCCTTGCCAGCAGCGATCCGGCGGTTCAGCAAAACGCGCTGTCGCAGATCGTCGTGGGTGTGGATCGCACCGGCCGGCTGGTCCGGCAGTTGCTGGATATTGCCTCGCTGGAAGCGGGCGGTGAGGCAGTGGCCGCGGAAACCTTCAATGCCGGGCGCGTTGTACAGTCGGTGGCCGATGAGCTGGTGACGCAGCACGCTGGCGGGGATGCCGTCATCTTTGTCGATCCCGGCCTTTCGGCCTTTTCATTCACGCTGCCGGCAGAGCTGTTCCGGCTCGCCGTGCGCAATCTGCTGGAAAATGCCGTACACCATTCACCGCCCGGCGGGCGGGTTTTCTGTCGTATCGCCGAGGAAGGCGAAGATGTTGTCCTGCGCATCGAGGACGAGGGACCGGGCATTCCGCAGGAAGAACTGCCACGCGTGACGGAGCGCTTTTTCCGGGGCCGGTTCCGCTCATCGGTGGGCAGCGGGCTGGGGCTCAGCATCGTGGAGACAGCGCTGGACCATGCCGGAGCAGGGCTGGATATACGCAACCGGCAGCAGGGTGGTCTCTCGGCCGCAATCGTCATCCCGGCTGGCATGGCGCAAAAGATGAGGGCGGCGGCCTAAAGCCTGATTTCACGCATGTCGTTATCCCGAAACCGTACCCACTTTCGGGCGGCATACTTTAGAAGCGCTTATTCGTTCCTCAGCTTGCCGATGCCCGTGAGCAGCGCTTCGCGTGAAATTTCGCCCATATGAACGGAGCGGAGCCGGCCATCGGCGCCGATGAACAGGGTCGCGGGCAGGCCGGGCGTGGTGTAGTGGCGCGAGAAACGGCCGAGCCCGTCAAGCAGGACCGGGTCTAGCGTCAATCCCTCCCGTTCGAGGTAAGCCTGAACGGTGCCCTCGTTCTCGCCCTGATTGACGAACAGGAAGGCAGCCTCTTCATTGGTGGCAGCGACATCGGCCATCATCGGCATTTCACGTCGGCAAGGCGGGCACCACGAGGCCCAGAGGTTGATCACCATCGGCTTGCCGGTGAGCGTCGAGGGCGTGACTTCGGCGCCTGCCAGCGAGGTGTAGGAGTCGGAGGGCAGGGGCGTTGGCGGCACGCCGGCGGTGAGCTGGATGACAAGCGTGGCTATGAATGCGGCTGCCGCTGCCGGAACCGGCGTCCACAGCAGCAATCGGGGACGGTGGCGCAGATGCAGAAGCGTGATCGCCGCTACCCCGGCGATGCCGGCCGGGATCATGAACCCACCCTGCCAGACGGCGAGCGCGCGCCATGGCTCGGCAGCGAAACTGTCGAAATGGCGCAGGATATGGCCGATACGCGCCGCGATCAGGAATGCCAGCGTCGCCCGCCACGACCAGCCGGCAAAGCGGCTGTCCACGGTGCGGGCCAGAATCTCGGCGCCGCCCATAAACGTCGCTATGCCGAGAATCGCGGCCAGGCGATCCGGCGAGAACATCAGCGGCCCGATGGTGAAGGCGTTCATTGCGTAAACCTTATTCCCCCCGACCGCGCCGCCGAGGCGACAAGCGATTTCACGTCGATCTCCCCGACAAGCCTTGTGCCGTCGATTTCCGCATTATCGGTTCCGAAGAAGATCATGGTCGGCGGGCCGATCACGGCCAGATCGCGCATCAGAGACTGGTTGTTCTCGTCCAGTTTCGACAGGTCGACCTTGATGCGGCGGAAGCCGGACAGATTGTCCGTCACTTCCGATGCCGGCAACACGTCGCGTTCTATTCCGGCGCAGGTTACGCACCAGTCGGCGGTGAAATAGACCAGCGTCGGGCGCTTTTCGGAAGCGGCGGTGGCAAGTACGCTCTGCAACTCCGGGGCGGAAGAGATATTGGCGAAGTCAGGCGCGGTGGTTGCGGCCGTCTGCTGCGCGACGCCGAGATGCGCCAGCGGGCGGGCGGGGTCGCCGCCGCCGGATGCAGCGCCCAGTCCGAGGATCAGCGCATAGAGCGCAACGGCCATGCCGGCGCCCTTACGCAGGCGGCGGCCGGCGGTCGCATCGTTTCCGAGGGCATCGAAAGCGCCGATGAACACGGCGGCTGTCATGGCAAGAGCCGCCCACAGGGCCAGTGTCAGGGACGCTGGGAGCAGGCGCGATGCCATCCATATAGCCATGCCAAGCAGCACGAAGCCAAACACATATTTCACATATTCCATCCAGCCGCCTGTTTTCGGCAGGGCACGGCTGCCGAATGTGCCAAAGGCGATCAGCGGAAGGCCCTGACCGAGGCCAAGCGCGAACAGTGCGGAAGCGCCCAGAACCGCATCGCCGGTCTGGGCGATGTAGAGCAGGGCGGCGGCCAGCGGAGCGGTGACGCAAGGGCCGACGATCAGCGCGGAGGTGAAGCCGATGGCGGCAGCACCGCCCAGCGAGCCGCGCCGGCTGCTGCCGGCACCAGCCATGCGGTTGACCCATGCGGAAGGAAGCTGAATTTCAAAAAGCCCGAACATGGAAAGGGCGAGGATGAAGAAGATGACTGACACCGTGCCGACAGCATAGGGCGATTGCAGCACGATCTGCAGGTTCTGGCCCGACCATGCAGCCGCAATGCCGAGCAGGCCAAACGCCGCTGCCATGGACACCACATAGGTGAGCGACAGGGCAAAGCCACGGCGTGGCGTCAGCGTTTCGCCGGAGCGGGCGAGCGTGGCGCTCAGGATCGGATACATGGGCAGCACGCAGGGTGTGAAGGCTAGCAACAGCCCGAAGACGAGGAAGCTGCCCACCACCCAAAGCGCGCCGCCATCGGCGAGCAGCGAAGCGATCATGCCCCCGGAAGCGGCTTCCTGCGAAACTTTGAAACCGCCGGCGGACGCTTGCGCCGGCTTGTCGGAGACAGGCCCGGATTGCGGCATTTCGGCAAACAGGCCGAAACCCGAGGCGGCAGCCGTGATCTCCAGTGTGTCGAGGTTCACCTTTCGGGTTTCAGGTGGATAGCAGATCGAATCCTTCTTGCAGCCCTGATAGGTCAGCAGGATTTCGGAAGCCGAACCGGCAGCGATGTGCGCCTTTGCCTCGTTGTAGTAAACTTCCGAGACCCCGAAATTGGGATCGTCCTCCTTTGTTCCTTCCGCGGTGTCCAACGTTACAGGCGCTTCGCCATTCGCGGCTTTCGCTTCGATATGGTCGCGATAGAGGTAGTAACCGTCGGCGATCTTCCACTCGAAGATTACGCCACCGTCCGCGGAGGGGAGGGCTTTGAGGCGAAATGCCTCGTCGGCCTGCAACAGGTCGAATTGCTGGGCGGCAGCCGGAAAAAGGCCGGCAAGGAAAAGCAGGGTCGCAAGGGCGGTAATCAGTATTCTCAACGTTCAGTTCTCTCGCTGACTTTGATGCGGAAGTGTCAGGCGGCAAAAGCTTGCAGGCGGGCGATCAGATGCTCGGTCGTGAAATTGCCGACCGAACGGGTGTTGGCGTGTTCACGCCCGCTGCGCGTATCGACGATGAAAACGGTTGGCGGGCCATCGACCTTCAGATGCCGCAACAGGGCGCGATTGTCATCTGACATGGTGGTGATGTCGATCTTCAGCAGGCCGAAACTGTGCATCAGCTTCGCAACCCGCCGGTCCGGCAGGATCTTGTCGTCGATGACCTTGCAGAAGGCGCACCATTCCGCGCCGACGTCGACAAGCGCCACGGCCTTTGTCTTTGCCAGATCATCAAGCGCTGCCTGATACTGGGACAGGCTTCCGATAAGATAAGTGGCGGCGGGGGCGGCAGTCGGCGAGGAGAGCACGCCAGCGCCGGCGAGCGCCATCATGCCGCTGAGAAATGTCCGCCGATGAAGCGGCGTTTGTGCATGCAGGCTTCCGATGAGCCGATGTTCGGGATCAGGACGGGTATCGCACATGCTGTCAACGCTGCTCCTTTGGCCGGCCCGCCGCACAGATGGGAGGGTGCTGTTGCGGGCGGGCTTCGCGGGGCAGTTTCCGGGCGAAGCTTAAGCCAGACTTAAACGCATGGACTGCCTTACAGCTCCGAGCCGAGGCGATAGCCCAGCCCCCGCACCGTTTCGATGAGACCCGGCCCCAGCTTGGAGCGCAGGTGATGGATATGCACCTCGATGGTGTTGCTCTCCACCTCTTCCTGCCAGCCATAGAGCTTGTCTTCCAGCTGCGCCCTGGACAGGATCGCACCGGGATGGCTCATCAGGGCCTGAAGGATGGTGAACTCGCGCCGCGACAGGCGCACCTGCCGCCCTGCCTGCTCGACCGTCTGGCTGGATGGCACCAGCATCAGGTCACCCCATTTCAGATCCGCGCTGGAGCGGCCATTGGAGCGGCGGGTCAGCGCTCGCAGCCTTGCCGCGACCTCGTCCAGATCGAAAGGCTTGCCCAGATAGTCGTCGGCACCACTGTCGAGACCGCTGATGCGGTCGGCAACCGTGTCGCGTGCCGTCAGAAGCAGCACTGGTATCTGGTTGCGGGCTGAGCGCAGCGCTTTCAGGACATCGAGACCCAATCCATCGGGCAGCATCAGGTCGAGGACGACGGCATCGAAGGCGGTCGAGTCCAGCGCAGCCGTCGCTGCCTCGCAGGTGCCCACCGCATCGGTGGTGAAGCCCGCAAGCGCCAGGCCCACTTTTAGCCCGTCGCGCAAAATGTCATCGTCTTCTACGATCAGCAGCCGCATCGCTTCCTTCCGCCAACGGACCTTCACTCGTAAGCTTGGCTTAAGGCAAGCTTAAGGAAACGCGATCTGAAGCCGGTCAGCGTTTTGCAACGGGTAGCAAATCAACTATCGTCGCGACACTGTTTGAATCTCAGGAGATCGGCGTGGGCATCAGCTTTGGATCGAAATACAGCCATCTGCGCCACGGCTTCGGTTGCCTGTGCCACAGCCCGATGGTTGCTGAAATCAACGCGCGGCTTGCCGGTGGCACGTCCAGACGGTCGGTGCTGAGGGGCATTGCCGCGGCAGTCGGCGCTGCGGCGGTTGGATTGCCTGCCTTTGCTGCGGAGGGAAAGCCGGTGCTTTTGAAGAATGTCAGAATATTCGACGGCAAGTCCTCTGCCTATATTGAAGGGCGCAATGTTCTGATCTCGGAAAACCGCATCGAAAGCCTTGTCGGGCAGGATGAGACGGTGACAGATGCCGATGTGATCGATTGTGCCGGCAAGGTGCTGATGCCTGGTCTCATCGATGCGCACTGGCACTCCATTCTTGCCGGTATCAGCCAGATCGCGGCGATGACGGCGGATATCCCTTATGTGCATCTCGTTGCCGCGCAGGAGGCTGAACGTACGCTTATGCGCGGCTTCACCACGGTGCGCGATGTCGGCGGGCCGTCCTTCGCGCTGAAGCGGGCGATCGATGAGGGGCGGCTGGCGGGACCGCGCATCTATCCGAGCGGGGCGATGATCTCGCAGACCTCCGGGCATGGCGATTTCCGCATGCGCACCGATCTGCCGCGCACGGCGCAAAGCAATCTCAGCACGGCCGAGGCGGCCGGCATATCCGCAATCGCCGATGGCGTGCCGGAGGTGCTGCGCCGCGCCCGCGAGCAGCTCATGCTTGGCGCCAGCCAGCTCAAGATCATGGTGGGCGGCGGCGTGACGTCGACCTTCGATCCGCTGGATTCGCTGCAGTTCACCGAGGCCGAGATCAGGGCTGCCGTCGATGCAGCGGGTGACTGGGGCACTTATGTGTGCGCGCATGTCTACACTTCCGCAGGCATAAGGCGCGCGCTGGACTGCGGCGTGAAGAGCATCGAGCACGGCCAGCTTGCAGACGAGGAAACCGTGCAGCGCATTGCCGATGCGGGTGCGTGGTGGAGCCTCCAGCCCTTCCTGGCGGACGAGGATTCCAATCCCGGCGGAACGGCGGAGCAGCAGGCGCAGCGTCGCGAGGTTGCGGAAGGCACGGTGCGTGCCTTCGAGCTTGGCAAGAAGCACAACGTCAACATGGCCTGGGGCACCGATATTCTTTTCAACCCCAAGGGCACGGCGGCGCAGGGGCGGCATCTGGCCAAGATCGCGCGCTGGTTCGACAATCATGAGGTGTTGTCGCTGGCCACCAGCCGCAACGCCGCCTTGCTGGCATTGTCTGGCCCCCGCAACCCCTATCGGGGCAGACTGGGGGTGATCGAAAATGGCGCTATCGCCGACCTGCTTGTCGTGGATGGCGATCCGTTGCAGGATATCTCCGTTATTGCCGACCCCGAAAACAGTCTGAAGCTCATCATGAAGGATGGGCGCATTCACAAGAACACGCTCGGAGCCTGAGGCGATCATGAAAAAGAAAGCAACGGCCGGCCTAGCGGCCTTTCTTGCTCTCACAACGTCCTGTGCCTTCGCCGCAGACATATTGCCGGTCGAGGCGCCGGAAGTGGCGGATGCGGGCCGCCCGCTCTGGGCATTGCAGATCACCCCCTACATGTGGGCGGCGGGCCTCAAGGGCGACATTTCGCCATTCCGGCGGGCGCCGACGATCCCGGTCGAAAAGAGCTTCGGCGATATTTTTGACGATCTGAACTTCGGCGGCTTCGTCAATCTGTGGGCCCGCTACGATCGTTTCGTCTTCTCAGGCGATGCCATGTACACGTCAACCACAGACGCGCACAGCTTCGGCAGCATCCCGCAGCTTCCCGGTTGGACGGGCCCTTATCCGAGCAGCGCGGATGTGGACGTGGATACCAAGCAGTTCACTTCCACGCTGACCGGCGGCTATCGTGTCTTAGACGTTTCCGGAACTACGCTGGATCTGCTGGGCGGCCTTCGCATCTGGCATCTGTCCAACCGGGTGAAGGTCGGCGGACTGGTCAACAACACCTATGTCTCAGCCTCCCACAAGGAAAGTTTCGGCTGGGTCGACCCGGTGATCGGCGCGCGGCTGTTCCATGGGCTGACGGACCGGCTTTCCTTCCACCTTCAGGCTGATGTCGGCGGCTTCGACGTGGGGTCCAAAATCACCTATCAGGCGCTGGCTACGTTCAACTACATACTGACCGATCACCTTTCCACTTCCGTCGGCTACAAGGTGCTGGGCGTGGATTACCGCCATGATGGCCATGTCTTCGACACGAAGCTGCATGGCCCGGTTCTGGGCATGACCTACCGCTTCTGAAGCCTTACAATTCGATGCGCCGCCCGTTGGAGGCGGCGATCGCGTGGATGACTTCCTCGATCGTCAGAGCGTCGGCAAAGGAAGGGTAAGCCTCCTTGCCGTCTGCGATGGCGCGCAGGAATTCCGCCGCCTCGATTACCTTGAGATCGTTGAAGCCGAGCTGATGGCCGGCGGCGGGCGTGAACTGCCCGTAGGGCGGATGCGCCGGGCCGGTCAGGATGGTGGTGAAACCCTGCGTGGCCGCATCGCCATCGTTGCGGAACAGTTGCAGCTCGTTCAACCGTTCCTGATCGAAGCGGATCATGCCTTGCGTTCCATGCACTTCGAACACCATGCTGTTCTTGCGCCCCCATGCCGAGCGCGAGGTGGAAAACAGGCCCTGCTGGCCGCCGGCGAAGGTGAGGATGGCGGAGGCGATGTCGTCGTTCTCGACATGGCGCGGCGCACCGCCTTCCGGCGAGGGGCGCGTTTCGTGCACGGTGCGGATATCGCCGATAACGCTGGCGATCGGCCCCATCACGCCAATGGCCATGGACAGCATGTGGCAGCCCATGTCGCCCAATGCGCCAAGCCCGGCCTCCACCTGCGTGGCGCGCCATGTCCATGGCAGGTCGGGGTCGGCCTGATAATCCTCGTCGACGAAGCCGCGAAAGTGGATCAGGCGACCGATGGCGCCGTCGCCGATCAGCCGGCGTGCATGCTGATAGGCGGGATTGCGGATATAGTTGTAGCCGACCATGGTGCGTCGGCCGCTTTTTTCGGCCGCTCGCGTCATGGCGCGGGCCTCGTCCAGCGTCAGCGCCATCGGCTTTTCGCAATGGACATGCTTGCCGGCTTCAAGCGCGGCAATGGCAATTTCGGCATGCAGCTTGTTGGGGGTGGTGATGCACACGATGTCGATGGCGGGATCGCTCACCAGCGCGCGCCAGTCGTCGGTGGCGCGGGCAAAGCCGAATTGTTCGGCCATGGCGGATGCCTTGTCGGTCGGCGTGTCGCACAGGAGTTCGAGCCGTGGCGTCGGCACGTCCCCGAATACCGCCCTGACCGCGCCATAGGCCAGCGCATGGCATTTTCCCATGAAACCGGTGCCGATGAGGCCGATGCCGAGAGTACTCATGCGTCGCCGCTCACTTCCGCTACCCGCACTGCGCGGCCTTCCTGCACGGATTTCAGGGCCGCCTCGGCCAGAAGCAGTGCCGCCAGCCCGTCCGCACCGGTTGGCGATGGGGCCTTGCCGTCGCGGATCGTGGCAATGAAGGCGGCGATCTCGGCTGCATAGGCTTGCGTATAACGGGTCATGAAAAAATCATGCAGCGGCGGCAGGCGGTAGCCGTCGGCAGTGGCCAGTTCGACTGAAACCGGGCGCTGGTTCTGCGCCGAAACCGCGCCCAGCGAGCCGTGAACTTCGATGCGCTGGTCGTAGCCATAGCTGGCGCGGCGCGAATTTGAGATGGAGCACTGGCGCCCCGAGGCGGTCGTGAGCACCACCGATGCGCTGTCATGGTCGCCCAGACGGCCGATTTCCGGATCGACCAGCACCGAGGCCGCGGCATAGACGGTCTCGATTTCCTCGCCGAGCAGGAAGCGGGCCATGTCGAGATCGTGGATGGTCATGTCGCGGAAGATGCCGCCCGACGAGGCGATATAGGCAGGTGGCGGCGGGCCGGGATCGCGCGAAACGATCTGCACCATCTCGACCGTGCCGATGCGGCCCTCGTCGATGGCCTGACGTACAGCCTGGAAATGCGGATCGAAGCGGCGGTTGAAGCCGACCATCAGCCTGGCGCCGGTGTCTTCCACCGTCTTCAGGCACGCCCGCACCCGCGCCACGGAAAGATCGACCGGCTTTTCGCAAAAGATCGCCTTGCCGGCACGCGCGAACAGCTCGATCAGGTCGGCATGGGTGTCGGTCGGCGTACAGATGACGACCGCGTCGATGCTCTTGTCGGCGGCGATGTCCGCTATGGAGCGCACCGGCGCCCCGTAGCGTTGCCCAAGGTCATCGGCGGCCTGCGCGACCGGATCGGATATTGCCGCCAGTCTGGCGTCGTGGTTCGAGGCAATGGCTTGCGCATGCACCTTGCCGATGCGCCCGGCGCCCAGAAGAGCGAAACTGATCGTCATGTCCGTCCTCGACAAATCGGACGCCACCGGATTTATGCAAACCGCTCCGGCATTGCCCGCCTGAGTGAATTAGAATAAAAATTCCAAAATCACGGAATATGGATCGTGTCAAGGAGCAAGCGATGGACCATGACGATGCAGGCGCGCCGCATACGGTCGAAGCCTTCTATGAGAGGCTGAGGCGTGACGGCCACGATCTGCCCAGGCGGCTGCGCCAATGCGCCGATTACGTCGCAGCCCATCCTGACAAGGTGGCGGTGTCGACGGTCGCCGAGCTTGCGGAAGCGGCGGATGTGCCGCCCTCGGCCTTCATGCGCTTTTGTCAGGAACTCGGCTTCTCCGGTTTCTCGCACATGCAGAAGCTGTTCCGCGAGGAATATACCCAGAAATGGCCGAACTACGCGACGCGCCTGACCAAGCTGCGCGACAGCGGCAATGATACGCCGGCGGCCCTTCTGGCCGAATTTGCCGAGGCTGGCCGCAATTCCATCGAGAACCTTGCCCGCACCGTCGATGCCACCCTGCTCGACGAGGCCGTGGCCATGCTGGCGCAGGCGCGCACCATTCATCTGGTCGGCAACCGCCGCGCGTTCCCTGTCGCCTCCTACCTTGCCTATTCCTTCGAAAAGATGGGCGTCCCCGCCATCCTGCACAGCGGTGTCGGCAATCTGAAGCTCGACCATCTGCTGGCTCGGGGCGACGCCATGATCGCCATCAGCTTCGCGCCCTATACGGCCGACACGGTCGAACTGGCCGAGGAGGCGGAACGGCGGGGCGTCGGGATCGTGGCGCTGACCGATCTGCCGACCAGCCCGCTGGCAAGGCTCGATGCGGTCAGGCTGTTCGTGTCGGAGATCGATGTCGGCGCTTTCCGCTCGCTTTCGGCAGCGCTGACGCTGGCCATGGCGCTGTCCGTCGCCGTCGGTGCGCATCGCCGCCGTCCTGAAAATAGAAAATGAAAGTTGCTTTTTGTATAAAATAGAATAATTATGTCATTTATGGTCCCGGACCGTCCGGGATCGCTGCGCATGTAGCGGCTTCCGGAGGAGGAAGCCGGCATGCGGACGAAACGGGGAGGTTTCAATGAGAAGGACGTTTCTGGCACTCGCGGCGGCGGTTTCCACTGCCTTTGCGGGTCTTTCCACGCCGGCTCATGCCGAGGGCGAGCGCTTCGTTCTGGTCAGTCATGCGCCGGACAGCGACAGCTGGTGGAACACCATCAAGAATGCCATCACGCTTGCCGGCCAGCAGATGAACGTGACGGTGGAATACCGCAATCCGCCGACCGGCGATCTGGCCGACATGGGCCGCATCATCGAGCAGGCGGCGGCTTCCAATCCAAACGGCATCATCTCGACCATTGCGGATTATGACGTGCTGTCCGGGCCGCTCTCCAATGCGGTGGCCAAGGGCATTCCGGTCATCACCATCAATTCGGGCACCGAAGAGCAGTCGAAAGAGATCGGCGCGCTCCTGCATGTCGGACAGCCTGAAAAGGCGGCGGGCCATGGCGCGGGCGAGAAG
>Ga0265293_10009446_pt1 | contig 14014 bp, 7 predicted proteins | sample Munlanlewell138R_FD_192505 | JGI IMG/M metagenome (GOLD analysis project Ga0265293, IMG submission 192505) | Leachate microbial communities from a municipal landfill in Southern Ontario, Canada - Leachate well 138R | ecosystem: Engineered > Solid waste > Landfill > Unclassified | place: Canada...
ACCAAGGCGGTGTTTAACTCTTGGAATACAGAAAGAGCAATAATATACAGACGAATGAATAACATATCAGACAAACTTGGTACAGCTGTTAACATACAAGCTATGGTGTTCGGAAACCTAGGAGAAGACTGCGGAACAGGAGTGGCATTTACACGAAACCCGGCAACGGGAGAAAGAAAACTATACGGAGAATTTCTAATAAATGCACAAGGAGAAGACGTAGTAGCAGGAATAAGAACACCCATTAATATAGAGAAATTAAAAGAAATAAATATAGACATCTATAAACAATTTGCACAATATGCCGAACTATTAGAAAATCACTATAAAGACATGCAAGACATAGAATTTACAATAGAGAAAAATAAACTATACATCTTGCAGACCAGAAATGGGAAAAGGACTACAGCAGCAGCATTAAAAATAGCGGTTGAAATGGTATCGGAAGATAAAATAAAAAAACAAGAAGCCCTGATGCGAGTAGAAGCTTCCCAATTGGACCAACTATTGCACCCGACATTCGATGATAACCTGTTAAAACAGACAAAAGCAATAGCCAAAGGCTTACCGGCATCCCCCGGGGCCTCAAGTGGCAAAGTGTACTTTACCGCAGCCGATGTAGTAGAAGCCTCAAAGATGGGGGAAAAAGTAATACTGGTGAGACAAGAAACATCCCCGGAAGACATAGAAGGAATGATAAAAGCTAAAGGAATACTAACATCCAGAGGAGGAATGACCTCCCATGCCGCTGTGGTAGCCAGAGGAATGGGTAAATGCTGTGTAGCAGGCTGTGAAACAATAAAAGTAAATGAAACCTTAAGGCACTTTTCAATAGACGGGAAAACATATAAAGAAGGCAGCTATATATCAATAGACGGAAGCACCGGAAATATATACGAAGGAATAATACCAACTATAGAACCAAAGATAAGCGAAGAATTCAGCATATTTATGACATGGGCTGACGGAACTAGAAAACTAAAAATAAGGGCCAATGCAGATACACCGAAGGATGCAACAAAAGCATTAGAATTGGGGGCAGAAGGAATAGGCTTATGTAGGACGGAACACATGTTTTTCCAAGAAGAAAGGATACCTGCAGTAAGAGAAATGATACTTGCGGAAAATGCAGAACAAAGAAAAGCGGCACTGGAAAAAATATTGCCCATGCAAAAAGAAGACTTTATCGGAATATACAAAGCAATGGGAGAAAGACCTATAACCATAAGATTACTAGATCCACCATTGCATGAATTTTTACCTACAGATGAAAAAAGCTTAAAAAATCTATCAAAAGAAATGAAAATAGAATATGACAAATTAAAGATAAGAGTTGAAGACCTAAAAGAAATGAACCCAATGCTGGGGCATAGGGGCTGTCGATTAGCCATAACATATACCGAAATAGCAGAAATGCAAACCAAAGCTATAATAGAAGCAGCAATACAAATTAAAAAAGAAGATGGAATAGAAGTAAACCCGGAAATAATGATACCATTAATCGGCCTACCTGAAGAACTAACATATATAAAGGACATCGTTACAAAAGTAGCTGATAAATTGATAAAAGAATCAGGAACAAATTTGGAATATCTATTCGGGACTATGATTGAAATACCAAGAGCATGTATAGTTGCAGATGATATAGCTAAAGATGCAGAATTTTTCTCCTTTGGCACAAACGACTTAACCCAGATGACCTATGGATTTTCCAGAGATGATGCCGGAAAAATAATAGAAGAGTATTTAGATAAGAAAATATTTGAAAAAGATCCTTTCCAATCAATAGATCAAAAAGGTGTAGGAGCTCTTATGAAAATGGCAATTGAACGAGGAAAGCAACAAAGACCTGATATAAGCCTTGGTATTTGCGGTGAGCATGGAGGGGAACCGGCTTCAATTGAATTTTGTCATGAAATAGGATTAGATTATGTATCCTGCTCTCCTTTTAGAGTACCGGTCGCAAGGTTAGCCGCTGCACAGGCTGTTTTTAAGGATGACTGTAAAGAATATTAAAAATATAACATTATTAAAAGAGCTATAGTAAGATAATGGACTTGCTTATTATTTGAGCCATAGCTCTTTTGTTCATTTTAATAGATATATATTATAACTTCTTAAATATAGATAGAATAGTTTTGAGATAACAAGGCTGCCTATCAGAAATAGTTAAGGTATGAACGGTAACACTATTGAAAAATTTGTTTTACTAGCAGCCGATTATATAATTTAATATAAAGTATTTTATGTTATAATATTTAAGGTATTTTGTTTTTTAACATTGATTAAAAAACGTTTAGGAGGAATGGAATATGACTAGAACTGTCGGAGTGGTTGCAAGAGGCATAAGAACTCCTATTATAAAACAAGGCGATGATTTGGCAGGAATAATTGTGGATTCACTTTGCCATTCTATGGAGGTTGAAAAGTTCTGTTTAAATGATAAAGATGTATTGGGAATGACTGAATCACTACTTGCGAGAGCACAAGGAAACTATGCGACTATTGAACATATCACTGAAGCCATAAATAAAAGGTTCAAAAGTGATAATATAGCAGTATTATTCCCTATATTAAGTAGAAATAGATTTTCTCTATTGCTAAAAAGTATTGCTTTAACCGATAAAAAGATTTTTTTATTCTTGAGCTATCCATCGGATGAGATGGGAAATTGTCTAATGGATAGGAATATGATGTACGAGCTTGATATCAATCCTTATATAGATAATTTTAATGAAACAGAATATAGAAAAATATTTGGAAACACATACTTGCATCCATTTACTGCTGTGGATTATGTAAAGCTTTATAAAGATTTAGCGGTAAATGATAATATAAGGATATATTTTACTAACAATCCAATATTAGCTTTAGATTATTCTAAAGAAATCTTGGTGGCTAACATACATGATAGACAAAGAACGAAAGACATTGTTAGAAAAGCAGGTGCACAAACAGTATACGGCTTAGATGATATTTTAAATGAGTCTATTGACGGCAGCGGTTTTAATCCTGAATACGGTTTACTTGGTTCAAACAAAGCAACGGAAACGTCGGTGAAACTATTTCCTCGGGATTGTTATAAGTTTGTGAAAAAAGTACAAGGTTTGATTAAGGAGCGGACGGGGAAATTAATAGAAGTTATGATTTATGGAGATGGAGCCTTTAAAGATCCTCAGGGAAACATTTGGGAGTTAGCTGATCCGGTTGTTTCGCCGGGCTTTACTGATGGACTTAGGGGCATGCCAAATGAAGTTAAACTTAAATATATTGCCGATAATGAATTAAAAGATTTTAATAATATAGATGTAGTAAAAGAGATGATTAGAAAGCTAAAGGATAGTGATTATAATAAAAATGGAGAAAGGGAATCTATAGGGACAACTCCAAGACAAATAACAGATTTGTTAGGGAGTTTATTTGATTTGGTTAGTGGTAGTGGAGATAAAGGAACTCCAATTGTTTTAGTACAAGGTTATTTTGATAATTATGCTTCAGAATAAATATTAAAGGTTAAAAAGGAAAAGGTGGCACTAGACAATAGTAGTGATTTATCGTTGTTAAAAAAAGCTACAATCAGTTTTTTTATTATATTATTGTTCGGAATTAGATTGTTTTATTTATTATAGCCGATTCCGAATATAAATGAATATTAAATCTATCTTCTTCCTTTGCTAGGATAGAAGTGGAAGGCTACGCCGAATGTTTAATATGTCCCCTTAAGAATTGGAGAATTTTTTTAAAGAACGAAAGAATAAATTTGCTGATAAGGTATTTGACGGAAACATTGAGACATTGGAAAACCATAGTTCTAACAAAACAAGCGAAAAAACTGAGTAAATCAAAGTAAAAATCTTCTAAGTAACATTTACTTTTTGCTGCCGTATGATGAATATATAAAATTCATTTGGAGGTAGTAGAGTGGATAGAATAAGAGAAGATAAACTAACATTTGATTATATTGTAGTTGGCACCGGTCCTGCCGGTGCTGTTATTTCTAAAAGACTTACAGATGATAAGCAGACATCATTACTTGCAATAGAAGCAGGTGACAACAATAGTCAAGAATGTCCTATCAGGAATTCTCTTTTTGCACCGCCTTTTATTCTGAGGGATAATTTTTCCCCCCAGTATTATTGGCTTGGAAACGGAATTCCCCAAAGATATGTTGATAATCGCACATTTAGATGGGCAGGTGGTCGGACTTTAGGAGGGACATCTTCAGTTAATAATGAACAATATGTCAGACCTTCACAAGCCAATATGAAACAATGGGAGAACTCCTTAGGCAAGCTTTGGTCACCTGAAAGAGAGACGGCGTTATTTAAAGGTCTTGAAAAATATAACGGAAGAACCAATAATCCAAATGCACGGGGATTCAATGGCAGACTAGATATCAGACAGACTCCGGTACGTCCCACAGATATGGTTGAAAAACTTGTTTTAGCAATGGAAGAGGCAACGGGGCTTAAAAGAATATTAGACTATAATGATCCGAATACACCTATCGGGCCCTTTACCAGATGGCAGCTTTACCAGATGCCAAACGGTATTAGAGAAAGCTCAGACACTGCATTTTTATCTTCGGATATAATGACCGGAGAAGGTAGGGGTGTTGGCGGCAGAAAACTAATTGTACTTTTTAAGTCAACAGCATTACGCATAATTTTTGAAAAAGGAAACCATGCCGTGGGTGTTGAATATTTGAATGAAGGAAAATGCACATGTGCATATGCACGTAAAAAAATCATTATATCCGCAGGGATTAACAGCCCTCAATTATTGATGCTTTCCGGCATCGGCTCATCAACGGTTCTTAATAAGGCTAGAATCCCTGTTATTTATCATAATCCCAATGTAGGTGAGAACCTTACTACCCATGCCCTTAATACCGTCACATTTACAACTAATCCTAGGGATAAAGCACTGCCGGATAATGATCCGTTTGCACTATATCCAAGCGGAGCTTTTTTACCGGACCCAACCCCGGGTTCTGATAAAAAGAGACGCGGTGTGCAAATAATCGGATTAGCAGGTTCCAATAACACATTAAACATAGGTTTTTACCTTACTGAGCCAAAAGCTAAAGGTTCTGTTATAATCCAAAATAACGATCCATTGAAATTTGTTTTAGCAAATGAAGGCTATTTAAATAATCCGGATGATATGAGAGCTATGAAGTATGTTTATAGAATATATATCAAAAATATCGCATCTGCACTTTCAAAAATAGATTCAAATTATCGTCTAATAACACCGACAATGGAAACAATAAATAATGACCAAAAGCTCGAAGCATATATAAAAGATAATTTGGGAGCAACAAATCATATACAAGGAACACTCCGAATGGCACCAAGTGAAAGAAATGGGGTAGTGGATGCAACAGGACATGTTTATGGTGTAAGAAACTTGATTGTTGCAGATGATTCTATTGCACCTTTTGTTTCAGATGGAAATACTTCGGCACCGTCATTCTATATAGGCGCAAATATAGCAGATCAATTATTGAATCCGGCTCCAAGATCTTCTTAAGTTTTGCAATTAAAAAACCCTAAGGAACTTAATTTCCTAAGGGTTTTTTTATAATTCACCTATCAAATAATAGCCCCTTTTTTGTAATTAAAGCTCTTTATTTTAATACTATAACATTGTTGTAGAAAAAAGTTTTAAGGGAATTCTATAATGAGCAATACTTATACAAAGTTACGGTATTGATAAAAACTTTATCAGAAAGGAGAAATACATGGATAAAAAGAATATGCAAAATCTTATAAAATACTTTAGCATATTATCCTTGATAAGCCTTTTGGTCGGCTCTTGTACCATATCTTCTTTGGTCGGGGAAAAAGATAACATAGCAAAGCCAAAAAAGGATATTAACGAAGAACTTTATAAAAAGATAAATGAATATGGAGAACAGCACAGAGTAGAACCCATTAATGCAAATGTTGACAAAGTATGGAAGGCAATTCCCGGATATAATGGCAAAGAGGTGGATGTTGAGGCTAGTTATAAGAATATGGAGAAGGATGGAGAATTTGACGAGACTAAAGTAGTGTATAAAGAGTTATCACCTGAGATTCATTTGGATGATTTAGGTCCCGAGCCAATTTATAAGGGAAATCCTCAAAAACCTATGGCGGTATTTTTAATAAATGTGGCGTGGGGTAATGAGTTCATTCCAAAAATCCTTAATACTCTAGATAATAATGATATAAAAGCAACATTCTTTTTTGACGGCAGTTGGGTAAAAAAGAACCCGGATATAGCAAAATCAATTTACGAATCCGGTCATGAAATCGGAAACCATGCTTATAGCCATCCTGATCTTAAACAATATTCCAAAGAAAAGACAATTGAAGAATTAGTAAAGACCAACAGTATTATAGAAGAAACTATTAATACTAAGCCAAAGTGGTTTGCACCTCCCAGCGGAAGTTATAGCAATATAACCGTCAAGGTGGCTGAGGAATTGGGAATGAAGACTATTTTATGGACAGTGGATACTATTGATTGGAAGAACCCGGATACTCAAAGTATGATTACAAAAGTTATAGATGAAGTGGGAAATGGCTCTATGATACTTATGCATCCAACAAAACCTACGGCAGAGGGGTTGGGTACCATAATATCAGAAATTAAAAAGAAAGGGCTACAACTTGGAACTGTAAGCGATCTCATGGATGAAAAGCGGATTGATTAAAATGTCCGATAAAAGAAGGAACATAGGGAAATTTGTAGAAATTAAAGATATAAGTGCATTGTATGAATATTAACAAAATAAGACGTAAATTGCTGTGTGGATAAGCAAATAAATATAGTAATATAAGGGGTGATGGATTTTCTAATATTCTAAAAAATGACGTATAAAAAAGTGCAATATCGCTTAATGGGAATGTATTTAAAAGTATTAAATCACTAAGGGGGTAAAGGTGTGGATAGCAGATTTATGAAATTATTATTTCCACAATGGCAAGGCTCAGGTAATAATAAGGATTTATATAATGGAGTAAAATTGATAAAAGAACATCTGCTAAAGGATCAGACTTTTAAAGAAATACAGGTAAGTTTAGATGAAAAGCTCATAGAAAAAAATAATATCATAGGATACGACTATATTTACAATCAGTTGGCGGAGACAATAGAAGTCTTAAAAAAAGAAAAACCTGAAAAGATATTTCTTATTGGCGGGGATTGCGGAACAGAGCTTGCGCCTGTAACATATTTGAATAAAAAACTGGACGGAGATTTAAATGTATTATGGTTGGATGCACATGGAGATTTAAATACTCCAAAGAGTTCCCCAAGCAAAGCTTTTCATGGTATGCCTCTCAGGACAATATTGGGGGAAGGGGATCCTTCAATATTGGACTTGTGCTTTTCAAAACTATCTCCAAAGCAAGTATCTTTAGTGGGGGGACGGGATTTCGACAGGCCGGAAATTGATTATATACGAAATCATAATATGGAGAACCTACCAATAGATAAGATTAAAAAAGGTGACGTGGATTTAAATTTTATAAAAGAAAAGGGGTACAATAATATTTATATCCATTTAGACCTTGATGTTTTGGATCCTGAATCTTTTCCTCATGTTATGCTTCCGGTTTCGGACGGTTTTGATTTTCAATCGTTATTAAGGTTTATAAATGATTTAAAAAATATTTATAATGTTGTGGGATACAGCATTCAGGAATTTTCTCCTCTTGATAGCGACAGCGTAAAATTATTAAAGGAATTAGTGGATTACGGTTTAAATATTGGCTGATTAGGTCAAGATGATAAAGATAAGAGGTAGTGCATATTCCTACCTCTTATCTTTATTTGTCATATATTCAGTCGTTCTAATTCTTTTTTGCCAGTAAGCAGGATTTCTTTCATTTTTAAAGCAGACTCTTCAACCTTTTTTTCCAATATGGCCTGATACAGACGTTCATGTCGCGATAAAGAGTTTCGTCTAAAATCTTTAGTTTCAAAATACATCTTAATAAGGTTTTTACACACAGGCTCAAAGGATTTAAAAATCATGGCAAAAACAATATTCCCTGAAGCAATTGTTATCCTGTGATGAAAGGTATAGTTAAAATCAACAAATTCATTGATATCAGATAAATCACTTTTCTCTATATCCTCTAAAAGAGATTCCATAGTATTCAAATCTTCTTGGGTTCTGTTGATTGCAGCCAATTTTGCACTTTCTATTTCGATAAGCATTCTTGTATCTATCATATCGTTAAGCAGCTTCATATTGAGCTTGCCTTTATTATAGTTCATTATGGAAGATAGCATTTGGGGTGTTCCTTCAACTTCAAAGTCAAGAACTACAGTTCCTTTCCTTGGCCTGATATCAACAAAGCCCTTAGAGGCCAGATCCATAAGACCGGCATTGACAATGCTGCGGCTAATACCCATTTGTGATGCAATATCTCGCTCAGCCGGAAGTCTGTCACCGGGTTTAAAGATACCGGATATTATTTTGGCTTCCATTTCTTTTATGAAAAGTTCTTTAAGACTTTCTGCTTTTAGCTTTTGTAGGTTGTTTTCCATGATTACCTCGCTCTCGGTACTATTATTTCCAAATCACTTAAAGGAAAAGAGCTACAGGGGTGAATATACCCGTATTCTTTATCCGCCAATCGTCTGCCGTCATCTGTATCGGTTATATAAACATCACCTTTGATTAAAAGAGATCTGCAAAAACCGCATGAACCACTTCTGCATATGGATGGAGGATTCATACCGGCTCTTTCCATAGCAACTAAAACGGATTCCTTGGCTGATGCGGTTATGCTCTGTTTATTTCCGCCCATATGGACGATAATCTGATAATTTTCCTTAGTTTTACCCCTAGGATATTCCTCCGCCTGATTGATATCCTTTATTTCGCCGAAGGTTTCCCATCTTATAAATTTTCTTCTTAAATTAAGGGCTTGCAATTCTTTATGCAAAAACTTATACATAACTTGAGGCCCGCATATAAAAACAGTCGTGTCTTTAGGATTAACATATTTTTTTATTAAATCGCAGGTAAGAAAGCCGTTTTCAAAATCTTCGGCCTTTTCCTCGCTTAATACATGAATTATTTTGATTTTACCTTCCGATTCTTTGGCTAATTCGTCCAATTCCTTATGAAAGATTATATCATTTATTGTATTACTACCATAAAAAAGGGTCAACTCAATATCCGATGTACCGTCAATAATACTTTTAGCAATTGATTTAAAAGGGGTTATACCGCAACCACCGGCTAAACCTATTACTTTTTTGGAGTCACGGAGTTTTTCATAATAAAAATGTCCTTGAGGATCGCTGCATTTTACCTCGGTTCCGATTTGCCAATTATTAAAGATATGATTGGAAACATATCCGCCGTTAGTTTTTTCTATTGTAATTTCATAAAAGTCGCTTAGTGCTTCTTTGGGAGAAGAAGATATGGAGTAAGGCCTAGTAACAACGGTATCTTCAATATTAAAGGTAAAACTCAAATATTGTCCCGGACGAAACTGGGCAAGATCAAAAGTACCGGAATTCTTGTCAGGAATCAATCTGTAGGTTTTTGCTTTTTCAGTATTTTCAATAATCTCAGAAACAGATAGATACTGGTAATCCGGATGTAGTCTGTTTGCCAGTGCATTAACCGGAGGGGTTTCGTTAATTGGCTCTGCGGATGCACCGGCTATCCTATTTTTGCGGCCGGGAATCAATTTTTTAAATTCCAATAAGTCTAAAAAACCAAATGGTTTAATATTTATATCTACTTTATTTTTACTCATTCTTTATTCACCTCCAAAAACCTCTTATAAGTCAGCAAAGCAGCCATTTCTCCTGACATCAATGAGCTGGAGTAACCATGACAGCGAACTGCAAAGCCTCCTGAAAACTGTAGGCCTTCTATGTAGTTTTCGTCGTTCATGCACATAAGCCTGGGCAAAATGGAGTCCCACGGTCCCGGTTCATAACCATAGACGCTTCCGTTAAAGGCTTTCGTGTAATGGGCAAAGGTTGATGGTGTGGCAATCTCTATTTCTTCGATAGAGTCTCTGATATTGACATTTAGGGCTTTTTCAAATTCATCTATCATATCGTCTGCCAATTTACTTTTTAAATCAAAATAGTCTTCGGGTTTTACATCCGCCCAGCATTCTCCTCTATAAAGTGTTGTAAATGACATTATAGACGTGCCGGGAGGTGAACAATCGGGAATTGCATTATTCAGGCAAATAGTTGCTTGCCCCATGGGTCTGCTAAGAACGGAAAAATCATCATAGATATCATTTGTATCCGGAATACTGTAAACAAAATAACCATATTCATTGAGACCAAGTTCTTCAAAGGTCTTATCCAAGCCGAGATACACAACAAAAGCTGAAAAACCCACTTTTCTTGCATTGCAGGTTTTATAAGCCATATCCGGCACTTCGGTTTTTGGATATATTAGTTGATTATAAACAAGATGAGGGCTCGCATTTGATACTACATGGTTTGTTTTTATCTTGTCACCTTGGGACGTTTCTACTCCTACTACCTGACCGTTTTCTACCAGTATTTTTTCTGCTTTTGTATTGTATTCTATATGTCCTCCAAGCTCACGGATTTTCATGTCTAAGGCGCAAGTGTAGCCATGAGATCTGTGCTTCGGTAAATAAGCTCCTTTAGTTATATACTTATAAAGCATGGCGGCAAATAAAGTGAAGCTCATTCCTTTGGTACCCATTCCCAGATAACACCAATAGGCTGTTACAATTTTTTGAGCTAAATAAGGCATTTTTAATGAATCAAGTACTTGTTGAAGTGAATAAGGAGCTGTTTTAAGAAAATTAGAATATTTATCTGTCAATACCTTTTTGTCGGCATTGCCTTTTGATTCGGCAATGTAATTAAGAGCATCTACAACTTCTCCGCAAAGATACACAAACCTTCTGACAGAATGAGACGAGCCGGGTACATATTCCTCGATTTTTCCTATATACTCTTCCACTCCGAAAGGTACATTGATGTCCAGTCTGCCGCCGATTTCATTGGGTATAACGAGACGATATGCTTCGGGAACTCGAATCCATTCGGTATCTATCCCGATTCTGTCTTCTAAAAGTGCCCTTAAATTGCCTTTGTCTTCAGAAGGTCCGAAATCGGAGATCTCATGCAATGATGGTTCAAATTCGAAGCGGCCTCTTACAAAACTTGTAGCAAAACCTCCCGGGAGGTTGTGTTGCTCTAAAAGCAAAGTTTTGAGGCCTTTACCTGCAAGGGTAGCGGCTGCCGTCAAACCGCCATTGCCTGCACCGATAACTACAGCATCGTATTCTTTGGCAAGGATGTTTTGAGACATAATCATTCCCCCTTTTATAATTCTATCAGTGGTACAACCACCAACCATGATTATTTTACCACATTATTACACAAGTGGCAATAGAGGAATAGTTGGGTCAATTGTTTGAAGGAAGTGAGTTTTGCGCAACCCGCAACGTCATCCTGAGCGATAGCGAAGGATCTTTATGCTTCAATGGAAAACTGCTGTACCGAAGGATTACAGATCGCCTACGGCAATCATAGCAAATATAATGAGCTGTTTATCACAAATAGTTAAGGTATAGATAGTAACGATAAGGTCATATTAAATTTAAAAAATATGTTCTAATATTGCTTTAAAAGTGCTAAAATGTATTAAACTATCAGAAAATATAAAACCTAAAGGTTAACTGCGGACAAGCAACCCATTAAATATAAAAACATCAGTTTAGGAGGATTCGAGATGAAGAATAAAAGAAAATTAAGTGCTTTTATTTTATCAGCCTTTATATTTATAACTATTTTTTCTTGTTTTACTGTAAATGGGGTACAAACTACTGAAACCACAATAAATAGAAGCAATGAACATTACATAAGCAATGAAGTCATTGTAAAATTTAAGGATAATACGCAAATATATCAAATGAGTACCGAGAAAGTGGGAGAGAATTTAAAACTTAAAGACTCTTTAATGGAAGATTTGGGTGTTTATGAAATAGATAGTGGAGAAACTGTAGAGAACACAATAAAACAGTTGATGGAGAATGATTTGGTAGAATATGCTCAACCGAATTACATATATAAACTCTCATCCTTTCCTAGTGATGAGTATTTTGATAAATTATGGGGACTTAATAATACTAAAAATGCGGGTATTGATATAAATGTAATTGATGCTTGGAATATAACAAAGGGTAAAGAAGAAATAGTCGTAGCGGTTATAGACGATGGGATATATATTGAGCATCCGGATTTAGAAGAAAATATATGGATTAATAAAGGAGAAATTGGAGGTAACGGCATAGACGATGATGGAAATGGGTATAAAGATGATATAAACGGTTGGGATTTTGTTAAAGGTCGTAATACTACATATGATGTAAAATATGGAGATTATCACGGAACCCATGTAGCGGGTATTATTGCCGCATCGGCTAACGATATAGGAGTAATAGGAGTTGCTTCTAATGTAAAGATAATGCCTTTAAAAATTTTTAAAGCGGGTTATAGCGATACAGGTAAAGCAATTGAAGCGATAAAATATGCTAAAGAAAATGGTGCGGATCTTGTAAATTGTTCTTGGGGTGGGGCACCCGGGGAAGATGATATATTGTTAAAAACCGCTATAGAGGAATCAGGTTTGCTATTTATTTGTGCTGCCGGTAATGAAGGAAAAAATAATGATGATAACCGTGTTTATCCCGCATCCTTTGACTGCGAAAATATTATATCCGTAGCAGCTGTGGATAATGAAGGGGACCTAGCCAATTTTTCCAATCATGGTTCCACAACCGTTGATATTGGTGCCCCCGGTTCCAATATTCTTAGTACTATACCCCGAGATATACCTGAAGAAGTGAAAGATAAATATGTTACTGTTGTTGATGCCGTATATGAGGACAATCTATATGGTTATATATCCGGTACCTCAATGGCAACACCTCATGTTACCGGAATTGCCGCATTGCTTAAAAGTAAGAATCATGATTTAACACCTTTAAGTATGAAAAATGCCATAGTAGAATCGGCAAAGCCTATAGATAGCCTAGAAAACAAGACAGTTGCAGGCGGTATGGCGGATGCTTATGGGGCTTTAAAGAAAACAGCACCGGAAAGACCGTCAAGCCTTAAGGCAACGAAATCAGGTACAAGCATAAGCCTTAATTGGGACGGAAATGAGACAGGGGATTTTAAAGAATATATCATTGAAAGAAAAATAGGAAATGAAGGCTTTGAAAAGTTTTTAACAACCGCAGATAAAAACTATACTGATAATGGGATAGATAAATATGCAAAATATACCTATAGGATTAAAGCAATTGATGAATGGGGTAATGCATCAGTATATTCAAAAGAAGTAGCTGTAGCCGCAGCATCTAAACCGAGTACCGGAGGAGGAACAAGTACGGGGGGAGGCAGTACAAAACCTAGCTCCGGAGGCGGAGGCGGCGGCGGAGGAGGAGGAAGCCCTAGCGGCGGTGGCGGCACAACTCCCGCAAAGACAAAGCCTGAGGATAATTTTGATGATGAAATAAAAAAGCAACTTGATAAGAATATAGATATATTAGAAATAAAACCATATAGCAAGGGAAATACAGAATCCTTTTCCTTAACATCTGAAATTTTGGCAAAAATTTTAGAAAGTAAAAAGGATATGTTAATCTCAGGAAACGATACTACCTTTGAAATTCCTTCGGCAATGTTTGAAACAGAAGAATTAAAAGAGCTTCTATCAAATAGAAACATTACATTAAGCATTAAAGCAGAAAAACTAAAAGCAGAAGAAGTTAAAAAACTTTTTAATCAACAAAGAGATAAGCATCTGGTATCAGGTGAAGAAATATATGAATTCACTATTACAATAAAAGATAGTAATAAAGACAAAGATTTAGAAAAGTTTAATGATAAAATTAAAATTAGCATGAAAATAAATGAAAACATTGCTAAAAAATATGATAAAGATAGATTGGGAATCTATAGATATGATGAAGAAAAGAAGTTA
>Ga0265293_10009447_pt1 | contig 14013 bp, 22 predicted proteins | sample Munlanlewell138R_FD_192505 | JGI IMG/M metagenome (GOLD analysis project Ga0265293, IMG submission 192505) | Leachate microbial communities from a municipal landfill in Southern Ontario, Canada - Leachate well 138R | ecosystem: Engineered > Solid waste > Landfill > Unclassified | place: Canada...
ACGGTAAACCTAAATCTGGTAATATTGTTGGGTGTGTATTTTTTAGTATATCTATAAATTCTTTTTTTTCACTGTTAGTTTCAATTAAAATACTAATTACTTTATATTTACCTTTAGTTAAATGTAAATTACTTAAATTTTCTAATAATCTTTTATTTTTTTTCGGTTCATATTTCGGTGATATTATTCCATATTTTAATAAATTATCCAAATCCCCATTAATTAATATAATAACATTATAAATTTTATCATAATCTTCATCTATAATATTATAATTATTACCATACTTATATAATATTCTACCATTATCGTTTATTAATCTAACATAAGTTTTACTACCATGTTCTATATATTTCAATACTGAATTATATGATGTAAATCTTTCATCTAAATATTTATTTATATTATTATAAAAAATATCTAGTTCTTCTCTGTTTTTAATATTAATAACAATAGTATCATATGGGTATTTATTAATATTTTCTAATAATCTTTTATTTTTTTTCGGTTCATATTTTGGTTCAGGATTATCTTCACCATATAAAATAATATTATTTAATACACCATTTAGTAAATCATCTATATTATATAATTTACCATAATCATTCTTAGATATATTATCAAAATTATCACTATTATAGTATCGTGTTCCCCAAAAAAAATCTAATTTTTTATTAATATTAAAAAAATTAAAATAAATACAATAGTTTTCTTCTAAATATTTAAAAGTTGGTATTATAAATTGATTAAAATCATCTACACTTAAAATATCACTGAAATTATCAATAATATATTTTCCAAATATCTTGAGTTCATTTTCATTTTTAAATGAAAATGTTACATATTTATATTTATATTTTTTATTTAATAATCTATCATCATTTATATAATATTTTTCTAACAATCTTTTAATTTTTTTAGATTTATATTCAGGTCCGTTATATTTAAGTCCAGTATTAATTATATATTCAATTTTTTTAATATCATTAATAGTATAAATATTAGGATCTATATGTTCTTCTGATAATACATCATTTAATAGTTCGACTTTATTTTCAATATTATCATCAGTTAAATATGATAAATGTATACTATTTGATATAATTTTAATAAACATATAATTTGGTAAAAAGTCAATTATCTGATCTAAAGATTCGTATAATGGTTTTTTACAACCTTTTAACATACTTATACACCTTCTATATTCATCAACATTATTTATTTTTACACATGTTTCATTATATGGATATATTTCAGCCATTTTTATCTAATTTATATTTTAAATTACCAGAATTATATATTCTATATATATTTTTTTCTAACATAATTTCATGTTCTGTTTTATTTGGATCATATCCTTGTTTTACTAAAACATCTTTTCTGAATCCAAATCTATGTTTTCTAATACCATTAACAACATAATAATAATTGGGATTTAATACCTTTTGTAATTTAAATCCAATTTTTTCATATAAATGTCCATTGCTATAATCTAAATTAGCAAAACTTATAATATTATTAAATGGGAAATTAAGTTTAAAGTAATTAAATAATTTACTTGCTCCTCCATTTACAATAATATTAATTTTGTTACAAAATCTTACTAATTCATAATCATTATCATTATTTATATTTTTACCTATACCCAATCTTCTTTTATTAAAAGACATCATTGATACTATTTCATTATTATAATATAATGCTAAATTTATACTACACTTAGTGTATCCTTGTATGTGATTTTTATTTAAAAATTCTTTTATTAATTTATGTTTTTTTACTTCTACTATTTTACATTTTCTGGCTGAAATCCTATCAGAAGTTTTATTTAATTTATTTAAAATCATAGATTTAATTATATGTTGTTTATATATCCAATCATCTTCATAAATAAAAAAAATATCTATTCCTTTTTCTTTAAAAAATAATTTTTTATTTTTATGATAATTTTTATTTTTGAATAGTTCATTATGCCACCAAACTCCATTTAATTCAAACCCTATTTTTAAATCTTTGATGTAAATATCAATCTCATTATTATTTAATCTATAATTTGATATTATTTCACCGTTATAATTTTCATTTATAAAATTTAATAATTGTATTTCTATTCCGGATTTTGTGAAATCATATTTTTTATTACATATCGTACATAATACTGTATTATAATTTATTCTTTTTCTTAACATGTCAGAATTTATACTAAATACATGTTCATGATTATTATCACACTTAATATTGTAATAAGTATTATTGTCAATTGTTTTTATATTAATAATATCAATATTATATTTTTTAAAATAATCATCTATTATCTTATTTTTATATTCATCACTTTTCCTATAATAAGTTCTATTTCTTTTAAAATAATCACTTTTAAAAAAAATACAATTACCGTATTTATTTAAATTTTTATTTTTTATTTTTTCTTTTACTTCTTGTATTTGTGATACATTTTTAACATTATATTTTTTTAATAATGATTCTTTAATATTATTTTTTATTTCATCGCATTTAAATATATTATCCACTCCCCAATTTTTTAAATTAGTATTAATTTTTTTATTTTTTATTAAATCACATTGAGAAACGTTTTCTACTCCATATTTTTTTAAATTTGTTAATTTATTTTTATTAATTGCACATTTAGATGAACAAGCATAATAGTTATATTTTGATATAGAATCATTATAATATCGGTATTGTGTATCTTTTTCTTTACCACAAATATCACATTTAACTTTTATTATTTGGTGAGAATTTTTATCCAAATATTCAATTGGTAATAATATGTTATCATTTATGGATACATCGTATCCATTTTCTTTTATTTTTTTAATATTTTTTGTATGTACTTTGATATTTATTAAATTACTTATAATCATTATTTATTCTATTTTTATTTATATAATCTTTATATTTTAATATTTTACTATTGTTTTTATTTAATGATTCATGTATAGAGTCTTTATTTGATGTTTTTGCACTATAAACATATTTATAATTTATTTGAACATTTACACCAAATGATTTAAATGATACATAGACATCTTCTAAACACTCATTGTCTGCTCCTCCTACTAATGTGACATTGTCATCTTTTAAATCTTCTATTAGATTAACAATTTCATTATTTACATAAAACCAGTCATGATTATTATCAACTCTAACAACATAAGATCCATCACTTAATTTTAAAACAGTTCCCTCCTCAGTTGAATTTTTTATTTCGTTGGTATATTTTTTAACCTTATCACTAAAATGATTTTTTCCAAATTTTTTAGCAACTGATTCCACTTCATTAGGAAATTTATATGTAGGTGATATGCTATTTTTGTTAGTATCCCATATTTGATATACTTGATCAAAATTTTCTGCATAATTATGCAATTCATCCACTAGATCATGTTGTATAAATTTTTGAAATTCTTTTTGAACATCTACTATTACTAATACTTTCATATATATTTTATAATTTTATTTTATATATAAATTAAATTTAATAGATTATTAATATCATCATTATATTTAATTCTTATTAATTTAATATTATTTTTATTACAAAAAATATTTTTTAATTCGTCATTTATTTTTTGTTTTTCTAATGTTTTTATTCCACCAAAAAAATCATTTGGTTCATAATGTTGTTTTCCATCAAATTCAATACAGGTGTTATAATATGGTAAATAAAAATCAAAAGGTAGTGGTAGAATATTTTTACAACCGCTGAATTTTTTTTGGCTTATATATTTTATATTATTTTTAATTAAAATATTTCTTATTTGTTTTTCGCCTTTTGATTCTTTACATACTGGACAAGACTGTTTTGATAGATGATCATTTGGTGTTTGTTCAAAAACACCATGATGTGGACATATAATTTTTACCTTTGTTTTAGAATTTTTATATTCGACTAAAGTATAATTATATTTATGGATTTTATTTGATCGTTCTATGAAAATATCTATTGTTAATTTATTAGGCATAAATATTTATATATTTTTATAACTATTCTAAATCTTTTATGTTTTTATCTTTGTTTGCTTTAATGAATTCTAATCTTCTATGATAATATGTATCAAAATCAAAATTTTCATTTTTAGAATTCTTAGTAATCATTAATAATATTTCAGATATTACCTTTTCTTCATCTGACAATGTTTCTCCTCTGTTCCAAGGATTCTCAATATCTGATTTTCTGTCCAAATCTTTAACAAATTTTATAATTTGATCATATTCTTCATTTGTAATTCCACCTTTTAAATCTCTTTCATCCATATCTTTATAGATACTCTCGTTCAATTCATTAAATTTTTTAATTTTCATAATATTATTATTTTTTTTTTAAAATTACGGACGTTCCAATTCTATCAATGTATGGGTATAATTTTTCAACATCCTGTAATGTTCTAATTCCACCCATAACTTTTATTTTAATATATTCTGGTAAAACTCGTCTCATTTCTTTAACTTTATCAAATTCGACACCTTTTGTTTTTGTTCCTGTACAAGTAGCGACATAATCCGCACCTGCATTTGTAATTAATTCACATGCTTTTGTTACTTGTTCTAATGTTAATTCACCGCTTTCAATTATAACTTTTAATATTACTCCATTTTTATGACACTCATTTGAAATTGTTCTTATTTCTTGTTCTATTTGTTCATATGTAGACTTTTGTATATCACTGTCTTCTTCAACGTATGCCTTTTTTAATAATTTATAATCCATAACCATATCAATTTCATTAACACCATCTACTATTAATTCTGTTGTTTGTAGTAATTTTTCTGATTCTGTATTATCACCATCTGGAAAACTAACAGTTGATACGACTTTTAGTTTTTCATTTGATATTGTATAAACTGCATGATCTACCATATCTGGAGGTACACAAACTGCATAAAAATTATTTGATTCTGCTTCTTTTATCAATTTATTAATATCTTCTTTATTTGCTCCCGGTTTTAGATATGTATATTCTATAATTGATAGATATTTTGTATCTATCTTATTATTTTCTATATCAAAATCATTATTAGATATTTGACCAACTTGAAATTGATTTTCCTTTAAAAATTGATCATAATTATAAATATTTTTCATTTTAATAATCTTTTATTTTATTTTAAAGTATATATAAAAATAGAAAACGAATAATTTGTTTAATGAGTAATAAAATACTATTTTTGTGAAAAATATTATAAAATATGAAAAATAAAAAATCTAATAATTTACTTTTTAAAAATAAAAAAGTATTTTTTGATTATGATATAGTTGATAAAATCGAATCAGGGATAATTTTAACCGGCACTGAAGTAAAATCTATCAGAGAAGGAAAGATAAATATGAATGGTTCTTTCTGTATTATTAAAGATAATGAGATTTTTATAAAAGGTATGGATATTGCTATTTATGATGAAGGTAGTATGAATAATCATGATCCAAAAAGAGATAGAAAACTTTTACTCCATAAAAAACAAATAAATAAAATAAAAATAAAATTGGAAGAAAAGGGTTTTACAATTGTACCAATTAAATTATATCCAAACGAAAATGGTATTTTTAAAATTGAAATAGGTATAGGTAAAGGTAGAAAATTACATAATAAAAAAGAATATATTAAAGACAGGGAATCAAAAAAAGAATTAAAAAATTATTAATCTAATCTCCTATTTATTCTTTTAGGTTTATATGTTGGTTCTACACCAATCCATACTCTAATATCATTCTTAATATCACTATAATTAACACATGGTTCTTTTTTATTATTATACCCCATAAAATCTTTATCTATTAAATTTATATCACATATTGTTATTTTTTGATAATATTCATCATTTCTAATAAAGTATTCACCACCTCCTTTATATATAAATCCATTTTTATGAAGAAAATCTTCTAATTCGATTGATTGTTGTCTATTTTCACAATAAATATTAGGTATGTTTCCTGAATTAGATTCTAATAATCTTTTTATTCTAATATTATCATAAAATGGTATGTTTAATGTGATATTTGATTTATTTTTAATTATTTTTAAAAAAGAATTTTTATCCTTGGAATTAATTATATCTTTATAAATAATTGATTTATGATCATATAATTCTTGAAATCTACCATTTTCGAAAAATTCATTATTAGATGAAAAATATATATTATTTTTATTTAAATTGAATGGTAAATTATCATCATTTATTACATAAACACCATATGTATAAGACATATCACCTAAATGTTCACTTCCTATAAAATTAACTTTATTATACCCAAATACGATATCACAATAATCTTTAAATTCATCAATATCAGATATACTATCAAATTTAATTAATATTAATAAAGGTTTTTTATTAATATTTTCATTTATTTTTCTAACATTTTTAATTTTTGGTTTATATGTGGGTTTATCTATTACATTATAAATTATAATATTTTTAAATCTATCCCAAAGTTCATCAGTATTATGTATTATAAGTTCATGGTCATCTACATAATTATTTCTAAAGAATGACAATGCATCGAATATATCAAACCCATCTAGTTTCTTAATCTTTTTTTTATCTAAATAAACATTAAAAATTAGTCTATTATAATATATGTATTTTACTTCGGTGCTATTTGATGCCCAAGTAAAACCATTTTCAAATAAAAACAATTGAATATCTTCTATTTCTTTTTTATTTTTAGCATATATTGAAACGATATTATATTTGTACATTATTTATTAATTTTAATTTTATTATTTTTTAATAAGTTATTCATTTCGTCTATATCTAAATTTGATTTAAAATCACCACTGATCATTTCAGTGTTTTTTAATTCCCAATTATTACCAGAATTAGATGTAGTATAAATATATGTTTTATCTTTGTATATTAATTCTATGTTAGTATCAGTTAATTTTCTATAAAAATCATTAATATTGTTATTATTTTCAAAGACTTTAATATCACTTAACTTATTATTGATAGTATTATAATACTGTAAAAATACAAATAGTGGTTCATCTAATTCCATTGTTTTTTCTTCATAGATAAAGAAAAATGTTAAAATATAATCATCATTTAACAATGTTTGGTTGTCTTTAGTGTTTTCTAACTTTCCTTTTTTTAATTTTTTCTTATTTAAGAAATTATTAAAATCTTTATTATTGTAAATATTACTAATATTGGTTTTAATATTAATTTCATCAGGATTTAATTCAAATGTATTAAACATGTCTACATTCTTATCAAATATATTTAATATATCTTCTATATCTATATTAATATTTGGCATATTATTCTCATTTATAAATAAATTATAATTTATTAAATACTTCATTTTATTATTTATTTTTATTTTAACAATATTATATATAAAATTTTTAAAACAATAATTGTAATTAATAATATAATTTTAATATGATTGATCAAAATAAATATGTAGAGTGTAGAGTATTTAAATCCACTGTTTTTTGGGCAGATGTGATTTTTTATTTTCCATTAAGTATATCATATAAAGAAATTAAATATAATACGAAATCATCATTTTTAAAAAAAGATGATTTTATTGGTAAATTTATATTTCACGAAGATTTTTTAAATTTACAAGATAATCAAAAGATTAATAACAATATTTATTATTATACATATTATATACCAGAAAATCAAAAATAAAAAATGGATAAGGAATTAATAATATTAGCAATCTATATAAATATGGATGGATTATCACAACAAAGAGTAAATCAATTAATGACTACATTTATGGATACATATAAAAACTTTTACAGTGATATTAATAAGGAAGTAAAGATTTATTATTTACCTGTTACTAATCAAGAAACAAAAGTAGAATGTGTATATCCACCTGCTCCAATAAATAATGGTAATATTGAAAATGAATTATTAAAAATATATAAATTATTAGTTAATTTAAAAAATGATGAAGCTAAAGAATTAATAGTAGATATAGAAAGAAAATTAAAATTAAAAAATTTAATAAAAAATGGCAATTCTTAGAAATTTATATTTTAAAGATGGTACATTATTTGCAAATTCATATGAAAGAGTTGTACATGGAGGAAGAGGTGATTATGTTGAATTAAAAAAAGAACAAATTGAAGTTGAATTAAAATCACATTTTAATCAAGAATTACCTGATGAAGTTGATCAATCAGAAGATTTTTATTATTATTGGTTAGAACCATTTAATAGAAATGAAAAAATATATTGGCAAATAAAAACTGTTGGTTATGCAGATTATAAAATTGGGTATTATTATATAAGTCCTGATTTATTAAAACCATTTAGAGGAATAATAATAGATTAAAATTAAGAAATTTAGTAAACAAAAAACAATTAAAATAATATAATATATACAAAAAATTAATTTTATAATATATGTTTGATGATGTAAACAAATCAAAAATGACATTTGAAAAATATGTCGAATTGAAAAGAGAAACACTAGTTAGAAGTTTTACAGAAAGATTTAAAATGGTAGATAAGTTCTTATACTGGTTCTCCTGGTTTGGTAATGGTGTATCTGTTTTTTTAGCTTTCTTTTTTATACAACACCTATTTTTTAGTTCTTTTAATAATATTAAAGAAAGTATTTTTATAACACTTGGTATAGTGTTTTTCTTAACTATGTTCGAATTACTAAAAAGATATGTATTGGGTATATTTAGTATGGAAGCAATTAAAACAAAATTTAATATATTCAGATCTAATTTAATTACATTTATTATTAGTGTCATAATTGTTATTGCTGGATCGTTTTATTTTACTTTAAATGGTGCATATGTTTTTATTGATAATACATCAACATTTCAAAACGAAACTATGACTAATTTAAATACTGAAATAGATTCTATAAATAATTTTTATTTTGAACAATATATTAAACCATTAATGGATAATAATAAATTGTTATCAGAACAGAATACAGGGTATAGAGAACAAGCATCTAATACCAGTTTTGTAACCAGATATACAAATTTAATAAATGATAATAATAAAAGAATCGATAATAATAATACAGAAATAAAAAGATATGAAGATAGAAGAGATAAAGAAATTGAAGAATTAAAAACAAATGAGTTATCAAAACTAGATAAAAGTATAGATGATAATAGATATAATTTAATTGCATTTATTCTCATATCTTGTTTTATAGAATTAATAATTATAATTGGTATTTTTTATGATAAATTTTATGATTATAAAGCAGTATTAGAATATGAAGAAACAATTATAAATACACCAGAATTTAAGAGATGGCATAAATATAATTTTATATTAGAATTAATATTTACTAAATCTAAAAATGTTGGAGATCAAGTACCATCGACTAATTCTTTAATAGAACTTTCTGAGGTAGCTGGTGCAAAAATATCAAAATCAGAATTGGATAAAATTATAAAAATATTATATTATTTAGAGATAATAAAACTAGATAGTAATAAAAGAATTATAAATAAAATTGAAAATGATGCTAAAACATCATTAAGAAATTATTTTAATATTTTTTAAAAAATAATATTTTTATATATTGCCAAATATACAAATAATTAATAAAGATTTTAGAGATTGCGAAATCCCTAAAGGATTAGTTGTCACTGATCCACCTTATAATCAAGGTTATTCTTATAACCAATATAAGGATAAGATGTCAGAAGAAGATTATATAGATTTATTATCTAATATACCTACTCCCTGTGTAATTATACATTATCCAGAAGAAACTATTAATATATTACCGAAAGCAATAAAAGATAAATGTGAACAAGTTGTATGTTGGGTATATAATTCAAATACTGGAAAACAAAGTAGATTAATTAGCTGGTGGGGATGTAAACCAGATTTTAGAAAAGTTAGACAACCATATAAAAATCTTAATGATAAAAGAATTCAAAAAAGAATATCAGAAGGAAAAACAGGTGCTAAATTATATGATTGGTGGGAAATTAACCAAGTAAAAAATGTTAGTAAGGAAAAAACAGAACATCCTTGTCAAATACCAGAGGAAGTTATTAAAAGAATTATATTAACAACAGCAAAAGAAGGTGATATTATAATAGATGTTTTTGCTGGTAGTGGAACTACTAGTAAGGTTGCCAATGAATTAGGATTCGATAGTATTAGTTATGAAGTTGATAATAAATATTGCGATATAATTAAAAACAGGATATAAAAAATATTTATTTTTTATTAAAAGATGCAAAAAAATTGCATCTTTTTTTTATATATACATATATAAAAAAATAAAATGATATGAAATACATAAAATTATTTGAAGGTTTTGCAACTACTGAAGGTAGAAATCTAAATAATATTGCTAAATGGTTAGGTTATGACGATTTTGAAGAATTTATTGGTGATAACCCAGGTTGTTATGAGGTTATCATTGAATGGATAATAGAAAATCATAGTGAAAATTTAAGTGAAATAGAATCATCTGAATTAGAAAAAGTTGGTATATACTTAGATGAATTAAACGAAAAAAAAAAATAAAATAAAATAAAATGAAGAATATTAAAATTTTCGAGAAATTCGAAGAAAGTTTAATATGACGAAGATGACGAAGATGACTATGAAGGATAAAAATAAATAAACAAATATGAAATATATAAAAACATATCACGATAAAATAAATGAGAATATTGGATTTAATAGATATGAAAATATTAAAGAAACAAAATTAAAGATAAATTTACTATTAAAAACATTATTTTCTATTTTTCAAAAAAGAGAAGATATTAATAAAATGTTTGTTGATTCAAATATATCAGATATATCTAACCAAATATATGATTATTTTACAGATATAAAAGATATAATTGAACTTAAAGAAAAGGATTTAAAAATTTATGCTAAAAATTTAGATGTTTTACAAGAAACCAATTTAGTTAATGCAATAATCAATAAATCGTACTATAATAAATACAACAGTATATTAGATGATGATTTAAATAATTGTATAAAATATTTAAAAGATAAAAAGGATAAAAAATCTATAATTTATTTGGATAATTTAATAAAATTAAAAAATTTATTAGAAAATTAATAATCATTAATTAGTTAAATAATTAGTTAAATAATTATAGGTACATCAGTTTTATTTATCGGATCAGCAACGTTTATAAGCCTTTGATTATTAATATCAAATGGTTCGGTTATTGATAATTGTTTGTTTCTAATTTTAATCATAATAAAAAATTATTATTATAAAAGTATATATTAATATTTTTTTCATTTTTTTAATTATCTTTTTAAAAAATAAATATATGTTTAAAATTAATTTAGATGATGAATGGGTTGTAGAATGTAATGTATGTGGATCACGTTATAGAAATTGGGTAGGTTCAACTCCTTGTTGTGGTTCATTAGCATTTGTCGTTGACATTAAAATGGAAGAAAGAGAAAAGAAAATAAAAAAACTTTTGGATAATATTAAAAAATAGTTTATCTTTGTATTCTAAAATATTATAATATGTTTGAAAAAGAGAGAACTTACATCAAATGGAAATACCTTTACTACAATGGTAAAACAGAAGTATCTGATAAAGTTTTTGATACACTAGAAGATGAACTTAAAGAATTAGGTTCAACTGTTGTTAATATTCCTGATTCTCCCACAATTGAAATGTTAGAAAAATATAATCTTTTAAATGAACTAGTATCAGGTGAAAAAGAAGTTAGATTTAATCACCCCTTCCCTATGCTATCTCTCCGTAAATTTTCTGTATCGTTAGATAAAGACGATAATGAACTATTCCCATCTGATATTATTAATTTCTTTAACAAAGTACCAAATGGTGTTGTTACTTGTACTCCTAAATTTGATGGTAATTCAATGGAATTATCATATAATATAAAAGGTGATTATGCATATTTTAATCAATCATTAACAAGAGGTAATGAAGATTTAGGTGGTGGACTAGATAGAACAAATAAACTCAAATATATCATTCCTAATGACCTTAATATTGATAAATCACATAAAGGATATGATAGAATTATAATTAGGGGGGAAGTAATCGTACCGACTGATGTTTGGGAAAGAAAATGGTCAGATCCTAATAAAGTTGATAATCCTAGAAATTGGGTAGCTGGTATTCTTAATAGTGATGATATTAATATTGATTCCATTAAAGATATGCATTTTATTGCATATAGAATTACTCTTATTAAAGATAATAAAATAACTGAACCATTAAATCAATTAGATATATTAAATCAATATGGATTTAAAGAAATTTTTAATATTGAAACTAATGGTTATGATGATTTCTTTAATAATGTATATCCAAAATTCAAAGAATATAGAGCAGAATCACCGTATCTATTAGATGGTATTGTTCTTAATTTTTCACCTGAATATTGGGATAGACTTGGAGAAACATCACATCATCCTCATTGGGCATGTGCTGTTAAATTTCCACCAAATAGAGCAATTACTTATATTGAAAATATAACATGGACATTGGGTAAAGATGGTGAACTAACACCTAAGGCTGTATTTAAACCAATAGAACTAGATGGCACAGTTGTTAAACACGCTAGTCTACATAACTTAGGTTGGATTATTGATAATAAAGTTTATCCAGGATGTAAAGTTGAAATCGCTAAAAAGGGAGAAATTATCCCCCAGATTATCAGAGTGTTAGAAAAATCCAATGATGATGAATTATATCAAAAATATGTAAATGAAGTAATTGAACAATTATCATAGTATGAAATCTTCGAATTTATTACAAGGTATGATTTAAGGAACGGAATCAATGGGAGCAAAATATATTAAAACAGATGGTTTTGATTTATATTTTACTATAAATATAGTTTCTGATATAGATAATGATTTGAAATTAAAAAAAGCAAAATATGCATTTTGGAAAAGTTTTGGATTAGGATTAAAAATTAAAAGAATATGATAAGAATTTATATATTAGGTATATTAATATTTTTAATAGTTGGATATGTAATATCGTTATATACATATGATGAATTTTTAAAATATTATATAATAGGTGGTTTAACTTATTTATTATATCACATTATTTTTGTTAAAAATAAAATTAAAATTAAATAAAATATGAAAATTAGATTTGTAGTTATTAAAGACGACGATAAGAAAAGGTATTATTTACAAATTAGAAAATTTTTTGGGTGGAGAACATTTTGTTATACTGTATTTTCATATGGTGGTACATATAAACAAATATATTTTTCTAAATCAAAAAAAGAATTATTAGAAAAGTTAAAATCTTATTATAATAAAAATACTATTGATATACAAGAATACCAAACGATTAAACGATATACTATATGAAAACAAAAATAATTTATCGAATTGAGAACCCCGTTGATAAAAATGGGATGTGGTATGATAAGAATGGTGATCCAAAAAAACAAATTCATATACTTTGTCCCAATGGGATTGCTAAAGATTTACCAATGCCAAAGAATTTAGAATTACATAGAAAAAATGGAGAAGAATGGTTTAGTGCGGGTAAATCCATTGAAAATATGAATACTTGGTTTAGCTCGGAGGACGCTTTAAGTTTATATGAAAATGGGTTTAGGTTATTTAAATTTGAAGTTAATATGTGGCAAGAATTAGAATATGAAATTCTTTTTTGTAAAAAAGGAATTATAAGTAAAGTTGAAATACCGTTACATGAAGTTTGGGATATTAAAGTAAAAGTCTAAAAATGAAAATATTTGTTATTTGTAGTGTTAGAATAGCCACACCAGAATATCGTAAGATGTTGGAAGATTATGTATTTGTATTAGAAAAAGATGGACATATTGTTCATTTACCACATAGAGATACAAATCAAGAAGCAACTGAATTTGATATTAATAATAGAAATATGCAAGCTATTAAAGAATCAGATGAAGTGCATATATTCTATAGTAGTGAATCGTTAGGTACACATTTTGATATGGGTGTTGCATTTGCACTAAATAAAAAAATAAAAGTTATTCAATCAGAAAAATATGGTGATGAAAAGAGTTATG
>Ga0265293_10009448_pt1 | contig 14012 bp, 9 predicted proteins | sample Munlanlewell138R_FD_192505 | JGI IMG/M metagenome (GOLD analysis project Ga0265293, IMG submission 192505) | Leachate microbial communities from a municipal landfill in Southern Ontario, Canada - Leachate well 138R | ecosystem: Engineered > Solid waste > Landfill > Unclassified | place: Canada...
ATTACACCTGAAAGAATGTGAATTTAGATTTAATTGTTGATTAAGTAAAGAAGATATTTATACTAAATGTAAGAAAATTTTAAAAGAATATGTTAAAAATTTTTAGCTATTCCGTTCTAGACCCTTAATATATAACGATAATAAGAAATAATTTCGTTATTAAGAGAATCATAAACAACCAAATATGAATAAAAGTCATCATACTCATCTCTAGCATTTCCAATATTAAATGCTTTTTCTGAGATATGAATAATTTCTTCATATACTTTAGGAGCATTCTCTTTTTTAATGTTAAAACATTGAACACCATTTGGTAATGTTCTAACCAAGTTCCAAAAATTTAATTCTTTTTTCATAGTTTTTTATTTTTTATTGTTATTATTTTGTTTATTTTTTACAATAAGATGTATAATAATATAAACAAAAATGTCAATGTGTGTTTTTTGTTTTTTTATGTTGAAATAATTTGCAATAAAACTATAAAAAATCCAGTTTTAATTTGATAAAGCAAAACAGTGGATTACAAAATATTTTGATGTAAGGTAAACAAATATTATCTCAACAAACGATTAAATTATTTTTCAAAAAAAAAACCTTTATCAAAAAACAGTAGCGATAGTTTAATTATAGCTACATGTGTTGTTACAGATAAAGCAAAAGGCAAATTTATCAAAGAAGTCATCAATCAAATAAATAATTACAAACAAATTTACTTGACCTGATGTGCTGTTTTTGATAATGGAAAAAAAATAGATGATAATAAGTTTTATAAAATATATCCTGAATTATCAAAATTCAAAGAAAAGCTTGTTTTATTACAAGAAGAACCAGAAAAAGAAACAGCTAGAGAAGTAGGAAGTGGAAGATGAAAAGTAAAAAACAAAAATATTTATACCAAAAAATTTCTAGTAATACAAAACGGATGCGATAATTTTTGTTCTTTTTGTCTAACAATTCACAAAAGATGAAAATCACAAAATATTGACCAAAAAGAAATTATTAAAGAGATCAATGATTTTGTAGAAATATGATGAAAAGAAATTGTAATTACAGGAATAAATTTAGCTTCACGATGATGCAAAGACACAAAAAAACCACAAGAAAATAAATTTGCAAAATTATTACAAACAATATTGGATAAAACAAAAATAGAAAGGATTAGAATTTCTAGTCTAGGACCAGAATTTTTAAATGAAGAGTTTTTTGAAGTAATAAAAAACCAAAGATTTCTTCCTCATTTTCATATTTCTATACAAAGTTTTTCAGACAAAGTGTTGAAATCAATGAATAGAAATTATGATCAAAAGTTATTGGACAATGTTATTACAAGATTAAAAAATTTGGACAGACCAGATAAAAAACAAATTTCTATTTGAGCAGATATTATCGTGTGATTTCCATGAGAAACTGAAAAAGATTTCCAAGAGACAATAGATGGTATTATCAGACACGGAATAAACAAAGTACATGCTTTCCCATTTTCTGCTCACGATAGATGAGAAAGTATTCCAGCCAATTCGTTCAAAGAACAAATAAAACCAGAAGTCAAGAAAGAAAGAGAAAAACAATTAAAAGAAATTTCAGACAAAATCAGAAAAAAATTTATTCAAAAAAACACTTGAACAAAACATCAAATACTCATAGAGGAAAAGAGAAATTGAGTTTGGAGATGATGGACTTGAAATTATATTCAAGTAGAATTAAAAGGTGAACACACAAAATGAGAAGTTGTAAATTACATATTGTAAATTAACTATTCACAATAACAGCCTGAAATAAAATCATTAAACAAAACTTAAAAACAATATATCATTATGAATAGAATAGATTATTTAATTTGGAACTATAATTTCTCGTTTTCATTTTGGAAGAGAGTTTTGCAATATCCAAGGATTTAATTCTTTTATAATTTTGAAGTTGTATTTTGCTTTTTTTGCTCGTTTTACTAAGTCTTTTGTCTCTCAAAGCTTTATTTTTCATATTTCTGGATATTCCAACACAAAAACATCTTCCACATCTACATATTCTGAAATGTTGTTGTAAATATAAGCATAAGCCATCAAATCATAGTATTTTGTTAAAATATCTTTTGGGAAATATAAATTTTTGAAGTCAGTTTGATTTTGTTCCATCATCAGTACTTTTAAATTATCTGATCAAATAAAATATCACATTACTACCAAATCTCATTCCTTGAAATTGTTGTATAAATATTTTATATGCTCTATAAAATTATCCAAAGATTTGTAATAATTGAGTCTCTCGTTGATTTGCTGGTCGATAATCAAACTGTCATCTAAATCTCATTCAAAGGGGAAAATTGTATTTTCATCTTGATTGAGTAAAATAAAATACTTAAACTCTTCTGGAATATTTTCTTTTTTTAGCTCTTCTCATAATTTAGTTAAAATATCTGTTTTATATTTATATATAAACAAAAACTCATTTTTTTTGTCCAATATTTTTGCTAAAGATTTTTCAAAATTCATATCCAAATCTACATCTTTTGATAAAAAACTAAAAACACTTTCTTGAGTTTCTTGAAGATCAATTGCTGTGTTTTCTACTATTTCTTTGTCTAATAAAATGTTTTTTTGTTTTGGTAAGATAAATTGCAAAACAACTATAATCAACAAAAATCAAATAATAGCATATCTTGGTCGCATCTTTTTTCATTTATAATAATTTTTTGCATCTTCTTTTATCGTTTCAATAGCTTTTTTTGGTTTATTGTTCATTGGCTAAAATATAAGCAAATAAAGTATTATTTTTGTATATATATTTCAAACTTTTGCAAGCAATTTTATTACGAGAAAAATAAAGATAATCTTGAAAAGCTTGATTCAAAACATAGATTTAGTTTGTACTTGATAAATTATAAAAAAAATCACTTTCGATATTAAATTAATATACAGATTACTTTGACAACTTTTATCCTTACAAGCTACCACAATAATGAGAGTTCCAATCTGAATTTCCAATAGACATATTCATTTATCAAAAATAGATGCAGAAAAACTTTTTGGGAAATGATATGAATTAACAAAAATCAAAGATTTATCACAACCAGGACAATTTGCTTGTCAGGAAGTATTGAGCATCAAATGACCAAAATGACAAATAGACAATGTCAGGATTTTATGACCATTTAGAAAAGAAACACAGATAAAAATTTTGCTTTGAGACAACTATTTACTTGGTATCAATGCTCCAGTCAAAATGTCTTGAGATTTGAAGGATAGTGAATCTATCACTTTAATTTGACCAAAATGAGCTGTCTACATTCCAAAATGAGTGATAGTAGCTCATAGACATATTCACATGAATGTAGCACAAGCAAAAGATTTTGGATTCAAAAATAATCAAATAGTTAGTGTCAAAACAAGATGAGAAAGAGCCATTATTTTTGAAAATGTAAAAATCAAAACCAATGACAGTTTTGATTTTGATTTCCATATAGATATAGAAGAAGCCAATGCAGCTGGACTCAAGTTATGAGATCGAGGGGAAATAAAATAATTAATGTAAGCAGCCCCTTAACAAGGAGGGCCTTTTGGCATTCTGAGTAACCCCCTTGAATAAGGAGTGCCTTTTGGCATTCTGAGTAACCCCCTTGAATAAGGAGGGCCTTTTGGCATTCTAAGTAACCCCCTTGAATAAGGAGGGCCTTTTGGCATTCTAAGTAACCCCCTTGAATAAGGAGGGTTGGGGGGATCTTTTACACAGCTCGTCATTCTGAGCATAGCGAAGAATCCATTTACTGTCATTTCGAAGTGCTCTATCTTGCGAGAAATCTTTCTTTAGTTCTTTTAGATCTCTCGCAACAATAACAACTCGAGATGACAAAAGTGCAATAACAGCTCGAGATGACAACGCATTTTTAATCATTCTAAAAAAAATCTATTATTTTTGGTTGTTTTTGTTTATATAGTTTTTCAATGATTCCAAAGTATCAAAATATTGCACTTTTATCAATTTATAAGACATATATCCTCTATTTGTTTTGTAAATTTTATAGGTTTTATCATTTGGAGCTGTATGAACAATTGGCTCAAATGTAGCATCTACTAAATGATCCCAAACAACTATTGCTGGATTGTTTTTATCTATAAATGCTCTCAATTCATTGATAGTAGCAAAGTGTTTTATATTGATAAAATCTGGAGAACTATATCATAAATTATTAGACTCTATACGATAAACTTTTCCATTTGGAGCAATATGCCTATTTGGATCTGAACTATCATAAGATACAGTATTTCAGTAAGTATTTATATGACAATCTCCAGGATTATTGAAATCCAAAAATTTTACCAATTCATCTCTAGAACCAAACTTAGTTTTTTTGATAGTATTAGGAGAATAATAAGTATTATCTTCAGTATTATGAACTATCAGATATTCTTTACAGCTCGGAGTCTTATGAACATTTGGATCTGTACCCATACCAAAATGAGTAATAAGATATTGATCAACCAAGTACAGTAAACATTTCATGTTATCTACTCATGTATTTCCAGCAAGAGCTATATTATCTTGTAACATACTTTTCATAACCAATAAAAATGCTTGGAGTTGAGTAGGATTTGTATACATAGAGACAATTGAATTTAGAATAGATTCTGCATTCAAATAATCTCCACTACTTATAATAGCACAAGCTCATGAATCTATCAAAGATCCAGTAAGACTAAATCCAGAACTCATTGTAGTAATTTTTCGTGGGACTAGTCTATTTGCAATAGTTAGTTTTGTTTCTACTGTTTCATCGTATTCACTACTACTAATCATTTTGATTGTCAATTTATCATCATTTTTTACCAATCCTGTAGTTCAAAGAAGGTTTCAGTTTCTAAACAATCGTCCACTACTAACTTTTACTTCAATTACTTCATCTACTCCCAATCCTCACATAGTAATCTCATTGGACACATAAGCTGTTCACAATTGAGCATTTACTACATTTATAAATTCAAAATTTGATAAATTTTTATAATTAAAGGTCACAATATTGCTTCGCTCGCTTTTATTGCCAACCTTATCTATTGCTCTTGTTCTAATTGAATACTTTCTATCGTTTTTATTAAATACTGGAGAAAACACATTTCCAGTAGAATTTACTTCTCAAACTGACACATTATCCAAAAATGTTGCATCCAATGCTATTTCATAATCAAAACCACTAAGTCCAGATTGAGTGTCATTTGCTCAAGTAGTTTCTACTATTAACCAATATATACTTTGCTCATTTATTGGAGAAATAATAGTTGGAGTATCTGGTTTTGTTCTATCTATTTTCAATTTATTTGTTGATACCAAATAGTTTTCTATTCAAGAATTTATTTCTTTGGAATATAGACAAAAATGTTTTCAGTTTAAATCTTCATTTGTTATTGTAATAGCTCCTGTATAATCCGTCATTCATCAAGAATTATTACAATCTATAGCATTCTCTACTCGTTTATATTTTTTGTAAACAAAGAAGTTTGTTCATGTAAAATACACTGAAATTGTATCACTCAACACCCAATCAGCAGACACATCATCAATAAAATGAACAAATTGTGAATAATCTATAATATTGAGTTTATTTGCTGATGGCATATATTTTCCACTACCAAGTCAATCTTCTCAATAAACACACATATATTTTCCATTCAAAGAAATATCATTGACAACAATAGGAGTTTCGTATGCTATCAAATCCAATCCTGATAATGAATTATTACATTGAGATCCACTATTTACTCGTCTATATCCAAAATTTTGTACATTTTGGAAATTGATGTCTATGATATCATAGTATACAGGTCACAAAGCTATGTTATCCACAAATTCTACTTTTGATATTTTGATTTGATTACTTAGTCCAGTAGTGTATTGATTATTTACATTATCTTTGGCTACTATACATACATATTTTTCGTTTAATGTATTGTAGTTAGGGTTTAGTACTATATTTTGCAATGTGCCATGGTATATCAATGCTGGTACCGCTAATCATGTATGACAAGCATCTGCTCATGTCACATATTGTGCCCAACCACTGGTAGCATAAGCACCAGTCACTATAGCTTGCCAAGTGTTTGATTGATTGTGCCATACTCCACCAGGATATATATTCCCAGATCGTATAATAGATGGAGGAGTCTGGTCTGCTATCGTTCTTATATTAAAGTATCCAGTACTGTATCAGTATTGACTAGTACCTATATACAAAGTACCACTCACATTTTTATAATGCTCATTTGGAGTAGTAACTACCACTCTCATTCATTCCAATGTGCTAAAATTTACTCCAGTCATACCAGTTCATATACTATTCCATGTACCAGCAGTCTTGATTTGTATGTGTCAGTTTGTGCTGCTAGGATATAGTGTCAGAGCTACATCAAAATTATGATTTATCATACCTGTATTGTATGTCACGTTCATCTCATGATTTATATTCAACGCTAGATCTATTTCGTTTCCAGATCGTATTATTATGTTTCCAGGATTTGTATATATTATAGGATTCACCTCTCATATATATGAACTTGGATTGTGTTGGTTATCTAGCAGTGAGATGATTCATCCAGTGTATCATACAGGTTTTATTTGTTTACTAATTCCCAATCCAAACATATAGTCTATACTGTTTGCATTAGGTGGAGTCCAAGCTGTCTGTCTTCATGTGTTTACACATCCAGATCATATATTCAAAAACCAGCCATTATTCAAATCAATTGTAGGATTTGTGGCCCAAGCACAATTCATACTATCGCCACCACTTTGCAATGTACCTGGCAACCAAACTAGTGTCCCATTTCATAATTCTGATGACAAGAAATTGTCAGTACCACTTGTCCCCATCATATTTCATGATGAGTTTCCAAACAACATCAAATCTCAGTTAAATTTATTGTTTACACAAGAGATATCAGTCATGTTGATTCATATTTTGTTGTTGTAGGTATATACGTTGTTTAGATTGTTTCCGCTAGATCGTTTAAAATTGATACCATATTCAGTGTTGTTGTAAGTGTGTACATTGTTTATGATATTTTGTTCTGTAGTAAAGTCGGCAAATATTCCACCAATTCAGTTGTTGAAAAATTGACCATTGTTGATAGTGTTGTACTTACTGATATTACCAAATCTCAGACCATACCAGTGATTGTTGTAAGATAGTGAATTGTTGATCACATTGTATTGTCCACCCAAATATATTTCTATACCATTTTGTTGATTATTCCAAGTTTGAGTATTCATGATAGTGTTGTGACTTGCAGATACTCATAACATGATACCATTCATCCTGTGGCTATAAGATTTTACATTGTTTATAGTATTGTTGTTGGATGATTGGCTTCATACCTTTTCTAGCAATATACCATGATTGGATGCATTACGACCGTTTAAATTCAAGTTATTCAAGATAATATTTTCTTGTCATTTTACTTGTATTATTGGATTTTGATTATTTGACGTACGTTGCAATGTGGCTCCAGATCACTGATTGACTATAGCCACACAATTATCGTTTATATTTATTGTAGCTGCTCATATATTGTAGTTATCATTTTGTATTACATATATAGTGTGTCACAATATTCATGGACTTGGATTCAATAATTTAGATGCTATATTGCCACTGTTTACATACTCTACAGTGAATGCTCATAGACTACAATTGTTTCCACTTCGATTGGATATGAACTCCCTACTTGGTCAGTAGTAGTAGTCTACTATAGCTTGATCTGCAGGGTTTAATTCCATATTTACTGCTGCGATATATTCGTTAGGATCCCGATCCAATCCTTGAGTCCCAAAAAGTTCCAATTCTCAGTCGGTATTGTATCTCACAGGCTGTACTTGTTTTAGTATCTCAGATCCAAAGATGTATTTAGTAGGCTCACTTGATATCCAAGATAGATTTCAGTCTAGATCATCCCAATCGTTACCTTCTAGGAAGATATCTCATAGTGAATTTATAGGATTGGTAAATCGCTTATATGATAGAGTTTCAGAACCTGTATCTATTATCCCATCTTGCCAGAAAGACAGAGATGTTCAGCCAGTGATGGTTCAGCAAAAAAAATCTTGATCATTATCAAATGATTTTAAATTACCATAATAAGAAAAATAATTAGAATCATTTGTTTTTAATCATTTAACATTATTATAGACTGTGCTATTATTTATAATACCAGAATTAGAATGATTGAAAAATATTCATTCATCATAATTATTATTATAACTTTGACTATTATTTATTACTCAATAATTTGAGGTATCAAAATATATTCATATTCTGTTGTTATAAGTTTGACTATTATTTACTACTCAATAATTTGAGGTATTAAAATATATTCATTTACTAACATTATTATATGTTAATATATTATTTATCACATTATAATCACTATTTTCAATTCTTATACCATCATTAGAATTGTTATATATCTGGCTATCTGATATGTAGTTATGATCTCAACTTAGAGTAATTTGAAACCCATATAAATCATTATCATGAGATTTTATATTATGGAACATATTATAATCAGATCATTCTAGATATATTCATTTTTTGGCTCACCAAACTTCCACGTTGTTGATAGTGTTGTTGTGAGCATTAAGAAGATATATCCCAGCATTATTGCTAACATTTCACTTGATTTTAATATTGTCTATGATTACATTTTTTTTAGCAGAAATATTAAAGATATTAGAAGAAGAAGAAGAAATGCTCACATCTCCCATTCCCACGATAGCAGAACAAGATTCAGGTTCTAATGTAATATTAATAAATGCTCCTGACAATATATAAATAGCATTTCATGTTAAGTCATTCAGTCGATTTCAACTTGTAAAATTAACATAATATATCCTATTTTTCATCGTTTCCAAATTACAGTCCATATCTTCCCAGTATCTATTGTAAGCACTACTACCTGTAGTCCCATCTCCAAATAATGCAGAAATCAAGTTTCCACTTGTCCAATCACTATCCCAAAACTCCTGTGTCAAAAATGTGTTTGGTTGCCAACTAGCTTCTGTATTTTTTACTTCTCACAAAAAATTTGGCAATAAACTAGCAAATATCAGCAATAAACTAATAAAAATAAATTTTTTTCGTTTCATTTTCTTAATAAATATTGATAAATATAATATGTCATTCTGAGCAGCCCCCCTTGACAAGGGGGGGGAGGGGGGATTTTTTCCACATCCTCTGTCATTCTGAGCAAAGCAAAGAATCCATTTCCACACAGTGCCGTCATTCTGAGCATAGCGAAGAATCCATTGGCAGAATCCCTGTCATTTCGCTTGCCTCGAAAAGACTTCGATGGAAGTGCTCTATTTTGCGAGAAATCTTTACCCACTGTCATTCCGAAATGTTCTATCTTGTGAGGAATCTTACTTTAGATCTCTCGCAACAATAACGACTCGAGATGACATAAGGCAGTTGTCATTTCGAAGTGCTCTAACTTGCGAGGAATCTTTCTTTAATTCCTTTAGATCTCTCGCAACAATAACGACTCGAGATGACATAAGGCAGTTGTCATTTCGAAGTGCTCTATCTTGCCAGAAATCTTTCTGTAATGTTATTAGATCTCTCGCAACAATATTCACTCGAGATGACATAAGAGCAACAATAACGACTCGAGATGACATAAGAACAACAACAATTCCTTCAATAAATTCTTCCTCAATTACTATTTTATTCAAAAATCAATTTTTTACCAAAAACACAGTAATTTTATCCAAAAATAACTTGCCATTTCCCACATTTATGACATTGCTAGCATTTTCCCGACTTACAATCTCAGTTCTTTAAAAAAACAAAAATAGCAAAAGAATTCATTTGACAAAAATGAAGAAATATTTAAGATACAAGTCGAGTTTGAGTTTAGAATATTTACTAAATTCAATCGTTCTTTAAAAAAGCCAAAAAAACAAAAAATTATTAATTAAAAAAAATAGGAGATAAAATTATGAAAAATTTTACTATGCTTTTAGTTTTGTGTGCTATATTTTCTCTAACAACAATAGCACAAAACAGCAGTAGCTGGAAACCATTGACTATCAATGAGGTAGCAAACAACCAGATAAAAGATCTATATATGTTTGATCAGGATGCTGGTTATATTGTTACTGAAGGAAGTGATCAATTTACTAGAGGATTATTTAAGACCACTGATGGTTGGAATTCTTGTAATATGTTGTATAACATAAAAAGTATTGAAAAAATGTTTGTTCAAAATCAAAATTTATTATATTTTTGTGCCAATGATAAAATTATAAAATATGATAATGGTGATTTTCATGTTAAAGAGATCTCAAAACAATTTTCAAATATTTATTTTTCTTCCAATAATATTGGGTGGTTGCTTGGTTTTGATTATTACAATCTATATTTATACAAAACGATTGATGCTGGTGATACTTGGAATAGTGTTCCTATAGATTTAGAAGCTTATGGTAGTGGCTTATTTGCCACAGATGACAACCATATATGGCTTGGAGGAAAGAAGCAAATCATTCATTCATCCAATGGTGGCAGTACTTGGACAAATCAAAATGTTCCTATTCCAGCAGATGAAGAATATGGCTATATTCTTGATATCCAAATGTTAAACAACAATATTGGTTATGCTGTAGGAGCTTTTGACGGAGTACTAAAAACTACAAATGGAGGAGAAAACTGGGTTTTACAAGAAATTCCAAATATACCAAATTATTCATGGCTAACAAAAGCTTTTTTTTTATCCGCTACAGAAGGATATGTAGTTGGATACTATGGAACTGTCCTAAAAACTACTGATGGAGGAGAAAACTGGGTTTTACAAAACTCAGGAACCAACGAACACCTCCAATCTGTTTTTTTCTTAGATTCTGATCGTGGATGGATAGGTGGAGACAATGGATTTTTGGCATATACTGATAGAGCTGGTGAAGAATGTACGATAAATGCAGACTTTACAATCTCTGGACACTGTCCTACATCAGATATTGTTCTTGAAAATCTCAGCACTGGCACTCCCCTATTTGACCTTGAGTATAGATGGAAACTAAATGGAGAAAGCTTTTCTACATCAGAAAATCCAGATCCACTTCCAGCTATGGAGGCTGGTGTATACCATATCTCATTAGAAATGGAAGAAGGGGTATGTTTGTCTACAAAAAATATTGTATGGACAATCTATCCAATAGACACCATCACAGATGCTCCTGTAGAAATATGTGAAGGAGATAGTCATGAGTTTTTTGGAGAACATCTAAGTGAAGCTGGGACTTACTATCATACACTGACATCTAGTCATGGTTGTGATAGTGTTGTTGAGCTTCAATTAGTGGTCCATCCAGTAGATACCACAATATTAGAAAATGCATATTTTTGTGAAGGAACTACTTATGAGTTTTTTGAAGAACATCTAAGTGAAGCTGGGACTTACTATCATACACTGACATCTAGTCATGATTGTGATAGTACAATCCAACTAAATCTTTTTCAAAATCCAAAGTATTTCTTCTTGGAAGAATACTCTATTTGCCAAGGAGATGTATATACTTGGCATGGACAAAATTATAATGAGACTGGGGTTTACAATGCTATATATACTACAACTCATGATTGTGATAGTATCTATGAGCTAGCACTCACAGTACATCCAGTGTATTCTTATACGGAAGAACACAGTATCTGCGAAGGAGATGTATATTTTTGGCATGAACAAGAGTGTAGTGAAGCTGGAACTTATACTGCAGAATATACTACAATTCATGGCTGTGATAGTATTTACACATTGACTTTAACAGTCAATCCGCTTCCAACTTTAGTAAATATTATAGCTAATCCAACAAATGGGATACTAGAAGCAAATCAGCATGGTTCTTTAACTCTGACCTACAGTTATACTAACACAGAGTATTGGACCACAAAAGCTGGTGGAATATATTTTGGTGCTACAAATGGAACAGGTTCGTCATTATCTCTCGGGAATTTATATACTCCTGGAACATACGATGTTTTGTCGAAAACAGATTTAGGCTGTCAAAGAAAACAAGACAGTTTTGTTTTTACTGAACAATCCAGTGGTAATGGTGCAAAAATTATCGCCACTCCAAGCTATGGTAATGATTTAGAACCATTTGCAGATGGGGCAGTAAAAGTTCGTTTATATCAGTTTACACAAGACATAAACGACAATTATGTTATTGTTCCTATGGGACCAGCCCAATATACAGTAAATGGAAATGTTGAATTTGATAATTTAGATGGAGAGTATTACTTAAAGTCTGAATTAGTTGAGATAGAAAACTATCCAACTGTAATCCCCATCTATTTTTATGATGGACCCACAGTAGATAGTGCAGACATAATCTCAATATCAACACAGAATCTTGCTGTGTATATCAACCACCCAGAGTATCCAGATAGTACTGGAAGCAATACTATTGGTGGATTTATTATACCATTGGGGAGCAAAAGTAGTGGTATTCCAGATCAAATCGTTATTTTAAGGAATGAAACTACTGGACAAATTTTGTCTGTGGCAATCACAGATCAAAATGGAGAATATTTTATCCCTAAAGTGGCAGACAATGAAGATGTAGAATTGTATGTAACCAGTTTTGAATATCAAAATTGGACATCTGCAGGACTACATACAGAAACTTCTACACACTACACTGTAAACTTTGTAGTGGAAGGAAATTCTGTATATCCTGAAAATACAACAAACATCCAAAATGTCCAAACTTTAAATTTTCAAATATATCCAAATCCAAATAATGGTTTGGTATATTTAGAAAACATTCCTGAAAACTCTACATTACAGATTTTTGATCTACAAGGTAAACTAATATTATTAGATACTCGTAGTCAAAAAACTGAATTAGACATAAGTTTTTTACCTAATGGACAATACATTGTAGTGGTTTCACTCAATGGTCAATTAGGTATCCAAAAAATCATCAAACAATAAAAAAAAGGTTTAGTGGCTTTTTCCTTTTTATAGGTTTTGATGATTATAACTATTCCAAAAATCCCGGATTATATATTCGGGATTTTTTTTAGATTAAAAAATGTTGATTTTACTTATAGCTTGTTTAAAAAATAATAAAGATATTTTTATTTCTGCAAAGATATTATGCTAAAAAAAAGAGAAAACTATATTTCTTGGGATGAATATTTCATGTGAATCGCTATGCTTTCCGCTCATCGTAGCAAAGACCCAAACACACAAGTATGAGCTTGTATTGTAAACAACAAAAATAGAATTATTGGTATTGGCTACAACTGATTTCCTCGTGGCTGTGATGATGATAGTTTTCCTTGGGATAGAGAATGAAAACTTCATGACACCAAATATGCATATGTTGTGCATGCTGAAGCAAATGCAATTTTAAATAGTTGATGAAGAGATCTTGAATGAACAAAAATTTATGTTGCATTATTTCCATGTAATGAATGTGCAAAACTAATTATCCAGTCTGGTATAAAAGAAATAATTTACCTTTCAGACAAATATGATTGAACAGACGCAAATATTGCTTCAAAAAAAATGCTAAATTCAGCTTGAATAAAATTAACAAAATTAAATATCCAAAACAAAGAAATCCTCCTCAAACTAGATAATACATAACAGACAGACCAGGTCTATCATTCTTTACCTGGGGAAATCTCCCTTCAATACTATTAGATTTCTCGCAACAATAACAACTCGAGATAACAAAAAAACCCCCCTTAACAAGGGGGTTGGGGGGATCTTTTGCAAATTCCTTGTCATTTCGCTTGCCTCGAAAAAACTTCGATGGAAGTGCTCTATCTTGCGAGAAATCTTCCCCTCTTCTTTCTGAAATCTCCCCCTATCCCCCTCTTTCTGTCAAAGAGGGGGAAAGGATAGTGGCTAAACACCACCCCCCCCTCTACTATAGGAAATATATTGAAAAATATATACTTATTGGTTATAATTTATAGGGAATATCAAGTGGAATAGAGGATTTAGCCCCTCTAAAGCTTTTAG
>Ga0265293_10009449_pt1 | contig 14009 bp, 14 predicted proteins | sample Munlanlewell138R_FD_192505 | JGI IMG/M metagenome (GOLD analysis project Ga0265293, IMG submission 192505) | Leachate microbial communities from a municipal landfill in Southern Ontario, Canada - Leachate well 138R | ecosystem: Engineered > Solid waste > Landfill > Unclassified | place: Canada...
GGGATGCACAGCACTCATATTGAGGATATCTTCCCTGGCATCGCCGGTGAAACCGGTATCACTGCCCTCGAAGCCGAGCAGCAGCTCGCAGTGCAGTCCGGCATCAGTGTAGATCTGGTAAGCCCTGTTGATGGCTTCCTCATCCGGTTTCTTCACGCTCCGCATGGCCGGAGGACGTGTGGGAATGGAGAGATAGGCTGTGGCCGGTTTGATCGTTGCAATCAGTGAGGCGTTGTGCTGTAACAGCTCAGCCCCATCGTTGACACCCTCTACCATCAGTGTTTCGGTAGCAAGGATCCCCCGGTAGGAAGAGGCAAAAGTCATGAGCCCCTCCATGTAGTCTTTGAAGGTGAGCCTGGGATGGGGTCTGTTGATCTTCTTCCATACAGCCTCATCGTTGGCATCCACCTTCACCGATACCCAGTCAGCCAGCGAGAGGGCATCACGCACCGCTGCGTCACCCAGTAGTGATGCATTGGTGATCACAGCGATCGGAATACCGCTCTGCTTTAACAGGCGGATCGACTCTTTCAGGTGGATATCAAGTGTGGGTTCACCGTTCGGCACGAAAGTGAGATAGTCAGGCATCCCCTGCAACTTACTCAGGTGCTCCTCGACCGCTTTGAAAATCTGCTCCGGACTGTAAAACGATTGCCTCTCGAGGGTGTAATGGCGGGTGGCACCCACCTGACAGTAGATACATGCATAGGTACAAATCTTATCCCCGGGGATATTATTGATCCCCAGGCTCTGGCCCAATCTTCTGGAGGGTACGGGTCCAAAACTGATCATCGCTTCTTCTTTTTATTTGGTTCTGTCACTACGACTGGAAAATCTGCCGGTGAATAGCAGCGATCTCACCGGCTGCCTCCGACCGGGGAGCCCACTCGGTCACGGCCCGGCATTGCAGCATCGCTTCCACCACGGCCGGCTCGAAAGGGATCTTGCCGAAAAGGGGCAGTTTTTCATGGCGACACCACGTCTCGATCTCGGCCGCTACCCGCTCGTTCAAGTCATACTTGTTGATCACCGCGGCCGACGGTAAGTCGAATCCATCCACCAGCTTCTTCACCCGTTTAAGGTCATGAAAGCCGGAGCAGCTCGGCTCGGTCACCAGCAGGGCCAAGTCGGCACCACTCATGGCCGAGATCGCGGGACAACCGGTACCGGGCGGACCATCGATAAGGACGGTATCCACCCCCTCCGCCACCGACAGCCGGCGCGTCTGCTCACGCACCTCGTTCACCAACTTGCCGGAGTTCTCCTCCCCCGGTGCCAATCGAGCGTGCACCATCCACCCATTGCGGAAGGTGCCGGTCGTCCAATAGCTGCGGTTGCTCTCGACCATGCTGATCGCGCCCGCCGGGCAGAGGCGCGCGCAGAGACGACATCCGTCGCAAGCTGTTTCAGAAACGAAATAACTGTCATCGAGGAAACGAATCGCGTGGAAGCGGCAAGCATCCATGCAAACCCCACATCGCGTACAGCGCTGTTGATCGATCTCCGCCTTGGCACCCGTGGAAAAAAGGCGACGCGAACTATCCACCGGCTGCAGCAACTGGTGAAGGTTGGCCGCGTCCACGTCGCAATCGGCCACGACCAACTGGTCACCCATCGTGGCCAGCGCGGCACTCAAGCTGGTCTTCCCTGTTCCTCCCTTTCCACTGATAACGACAACCTGCTTCATATTGCTTGTTTTTTTGAACGATACCGATTATTTGGGGCGCGCCGCGCGAGCCGATGACCTACTTCCCATCTCTTTCCTTTGAACAATGCCCGCGAGCAGGCGGCTAAACACCTCTCGGTACCTATCATCAACTGCCGATATCACCTCTCCCTCGGCATAGGCACGCGCGATCTCCCGATCGTATGGAATCTCCATCAACAACGGGATGCCTTCCCCCTCCAGCCACCGGTATATGGCCTCGTCGCCCAACCCGGCCCGGTTGACAACCACACCAAACGGCGTACCGAGATGACGTACGGTAGCAGCCGAAAGCTGCAGGTCGTGCAATCCGAACGGGGTGGGCTCAGTAACCAGCACCACGTAATCGGCCCTCTCAGCCGTCGCGATAAAGGGGCACGAGATGCCGGGGGGTGCATCCAAGAGAACCAGCTCTCTACTGCCGGCCTCGCGGATAACACGGGTAATGATCGGCACGGGTGAATAGACGCCCACCTCGGCACGCCCTTCAATCAACGGTCGACCGGTTTCAGTAACCATCTCCCTCACCCACCCCAGCAACTTGGGATGTTCGGTGATCGCTCCTTCCCGGCAGGCATAACTGCAGGCACCGCAATCGTGGCAAAGATCAGCAAACACCTGAATTCTCCGTCTCTCCGGCAAGTAAAAGATGGCGTTGTAGCTACAATAGTCGTGGCACCTTCCACAAAAAGTGCATTTCTCAGGGTCAATCACCGGCACCTGCCGGTACACTCCCTCCACCCGTTTCTCCTCCCCGGAAATAAACTCCGCGGCATTGGGCTCCTCCGCGTCGCAATCGGCCAGCACGCAATCGAAACCCTGTCGCGAAGCAACCCAAAAAAGGTTGGTCGAGACAAATGTCTTCCCCGTGCCCCCCTTACCACTGCCTATGGCGATCTTCATGCTGTTCAACCCGTTCAGTGATCACAGGCATTGATGCCGGTAGCCAACGACTGCCGGCAATGATCGGTAACCAATTCCCGCGGGTCCTTGTACTCGGCGCCCACGTGCACCCTGATCCGCTGCTGCTCGAAGAGCCGAATCGCTTTTCGCCCGATGCCCGCGGTGATCACCTCGGTAACCCCTTTCTCCGAAAGCCACGCGGGCAACAACCCCGGTTCATGCGGCGGGGGTGTCAACCATGTCTCGTTCTGTATAGCTCCATCTTCCGCTTCGATGATAGCAAACTGTTCACAATGTCCAAAATGACGGCAAAGTTTCCCCTCTTCCACGGGTATCGCGATAACCTGTTTCATCTGATGCCTCTTCTACAAGATCCGTCTCTTCTTCTTATTCTCTTGCTTCGGCCCTGACCGAAGCCCCTACCGGTATCCCGGGTCGCACCTCTGCCGGCATCCGGCCGGAAAGAAGCACGCGTCCCGGCTCCCGACAGAGCTTCAAAGCTGTTGGCAACTCTATTCGCGGGGTTGCATCGCCCCCGTCCTCTTCCACTCATGGGTCCCTCGCCTTCGGGACCTCTCCTGTTCATTCCTGGCATAATAACTGCTGTTTTTACTTGTTTTGTTTAATCATTTGAATCACCTCTCCCACGCTTCCGTGGCGCCCATCCAAGGGGATCATCTCCATCCCGAGCTGCTTGGCAACCAAGGCAGCCTTGTTGCCCAGATGCCCGGTAATGATTTTTTCGGCACCCTTCGAGGCGATCAACTGCACCGCGGCAGGTCCCGCCCCCTCGTTGTGATTCCTGTTAGGGTTTTCCACCACTTCCATCGAATCGCTCTCTGTATCAAAAATGACAAAACAGACGCAACGTCCAAATCGCTTGTCTGGAAGAGCTGACAAATCCTTACCGGTTGACGTGATGGCTACTTTCATAAGATGATGTTTCTTGTTGGTTTTAAAATGGTTTACAAGGGCAATCCACCATGTAAACGCTGCAAATATAATGAACATATGTTCACGATTCAACTATTTTTGCAAAAATATGATAAAGTTACCGGTAAATCCGGGAACCTCGGTCCAGTCCATTTTAGATTGCCCTACTTTCTCAATTCAAGGCTAACAAAGGGCATGAATTTGGACTTCAAGCCATTTGGTGACACCTTTGCATCCTAGATCAACTCCCCGGGAACATGATACAGTTCCCGAATGATCCATTGATTTCAAGTTTCAATCAAACGTAAGTTCATTCTATACTATAAATAGCTACATTTGCATTAGACGCGATAAACTATAAAATCACATGATCATGCCAAAAAGGAAAAAAAATAGAAGAGTAATGAAACCGCCATTGATGGACGGGTATAAACCGTTTGGGATACCTCGGAGAGAATTGGAGACCGTGGTGCTCCAATTCGAAGAATTGGAAGCTATCCGATTAGCCGATTACGAACATCTTTACCAAGAAGAAGCAGCGAAAAAAATGGGAGTTTCCAGGCCCACGTTCACGCGCTTACTGGATAGTGCCCGGACAAAACTGGCAAAAGCGTTAATGGAGGGAAGAGCGATTCTTTTTAAAGGCGGGGCATACATAACGGATGATTACTGGTATAAATGCCACAATTGCAACGAGAGGATGGTCGCGCTGAAAAGGCTGAATCAGTGCAGGACATGCGAGTCGGATGAAATTATTCAATTAAGCAGGAAGCCCGAATAGCTGCAGGATATTCATTTTACTTGCCAGCTATCCCGGGGTCACCGGGAGTTCCAGGGTGTCTTTATCAAATGATGAACATATGGTTAGAATACTTCTACGCAAGTCATTCATGGTGAAGGCATATTGTTTGCGTAGCCTGCCGACTTTTTCACCGGCCTTGCTTGCCGGGATGCCCAAGTCAGTGGCAAGCTTCTCTACCGGGATACCGTATTTGCGAGCAACAAACTGAAGAGTTTGACTTCCATTGACCTCGTGGTCTGCAAATATGCTTTCAGCTAACGCCCGCCCTTGTTTATCCGGGCTTGATGGAGAAGGAGCGTCTTCATTACGGATTCTTCCCCGAGTTGTCGCATCATACGATTCCTGCCGGAATTTCCTGTTCAGGTGCAACGATTCCCTTGTAATTACCTCCGGTTTCACAAAAAGAGGAAAGGCAATCAGGAGAAAACCGACAGTGCCAATCAACGTGGCCGATATAGCACGTAAAGTCTTATTAGGAATCATTCGTTTGAAGATTCCAACGATCATTTTCCAATGCAGAATAACGTGAAGTAATAAAAGAACGAGGAAAACAACGCTGATGATCAGATGTATGGATCCCCACTGGTGTCGAGTTAGGCCCAAAAACTCCAATTCAACATCGCTTCCATAGCGTTCGTTTCGCTGGATACCGGGAATCAGGACATATTTAATCAGGAAGCCGATTCCCGCGAGAGGCATTAAGAGCAATAGCATGATAATGTCGATACCCAGGTTTAGTTTTGATTGGTTGCACCTCTTTTGTTTCATTTTGGATGATTTTTTCGGTGATTGCTTGAAATAGACTGTCCGCGCCAAGAATGCATACTTTTCCTACTGTCGCACGAAAGTACGCGCGAACAAGATCAGGCAACAAACATAATAAACATATGTTCATATAGCAAATTATTTTGCGGATCATCTCCTCCAAGATCTTATCCGCGAACTCGTGCACCGTGATCTTTTCCTTAAGGTGGGGAAAGATGTTATCCACCCGGCTGCGTACCGATTTCACTCCTTTTGAACCGACAGTCTCTTTCGAGGGCTCAAGTGCTTTGGAAAGCACCGTCAGGTCGGTATTGAACAACAGGCACCCGTGGTGCATCACCCGCTCGTCGGCGTACGCCTGCGCGTTCCCGCAAATCTTCTTCCCATCAATCGTATTGATGCCCATTGTTTACATGTGGATTTTCTTCCAGAGTAAATTCCACACCGCTATGGGCATCAACGTATACTACTTCTTTGCCAGCATATACGGATGGATACGGTGGAACCGCTATTCGTCCCGAGAGGAGCAACCTGCAAAGCGGAGCAGTCTCTCAAAATTTCTTCGTTTGACATGCCCGACGAAAGCCACTGAAGTATATCGGCGACCTTCTCTACCTCGACTCCATATTTGCTCGCAATAAATTGCAATGTATTTTACCCGTTAATTCCGCTCTCAATACGCCTGACCTCAGTCAACTCTCGCTTCTGTTTACCTTGCTTTCTTTTGTTTTTGGGGGATACCCCCTTTTCACTTTCCGGAACCTCGGTTTCAATATTTTTTTTCAGCACGCTTCCTATTTATACGCATCTGTTCTTGAACGCCCCGTCTCGAACCTTTGTTCATATGCAAATGATCCCTATCGCGATTGCCTCCTTCGCCCCCAGTTGAGCCGCAAGAGTAGACCTCTTTTAAAGAGTAAATCTATCCTTTTTTTGTAAAAACGCGATCTTTTTTTGTCAATATGGGAATGTTCATGTTCCCGTTCATCCTACTTTCGTGCAGGGCAATCAACTTAAATACCCAAGAAACTAACTTAAGTTAGAAATTAATTGTCTAAGGGAGGGGAGAAGTATCGTTTATTATTGTTGTTTTTAAAATTTTCTTACAATGAAAAAGCATAGCACATATTTGTTTCTTATAATTTTGTTGGCACTTTTGGGTTGCGAAAAAGATTCCCCAATTGATCGTGAAGAGTACGAGGGTGAGGACAACGTAAATATTGAATTGTCAACCGAGTTGATCTCCTTCAGCCCTGGAGGTGGAACCGAAGAGATTACAGTGAACACGGGTGGCTCCGAGTGGAGCGTTTCGTCAAACAAAACATGGTGTGTTGTATCGAAAGAGGCTGGGAAAATCACAATCACCGCTGCAGCAAACGATGAGGAAGTAGACCGGGAAGATGCCACGGTGACTGTCACTTCGGGTAATGTCTCCAGGAGCATAATCATCAGACAAAGTGGCACGAAGAGTGGCAATATCAGCTACACTATTAGCGATGAGACGAAGTTCTTGACAAGCGCGGATATGAGTAATATCAGCGAAGGAGAAGGCTGGGACAAACTTGTTTATACTTCTGGTACACCTGTTGATGAGCTTCCTGTGAAGGATAATATTCTTCTTCTGAGCACTCCAACGAAAGAATTCCCCTATGGGTTCGTTAAGAGGGTGGTTGACGTGGGTGACAAATCTGACGATGGATCGGTTGTAGTTACCACTATAGATGTGCCTTTTGAGAAGGCCTTCGACAAATTAGAGATAGAGACTACCGGCCTCGACCTTACAAATTATGTAGATCAGATAATAGATGCAAACGGTAACCAGCTACCCTATACACGAACAAGAGCTGTTTCACAAGGATCGTTATCGATTACGCTGCCTTCTGACCTCATTGAATTTGGGGGTCAAGACTTCGAAAACATCAAGCTTTCTCCAAGCATAGATATAAATCTGGGGATGAGATTACAGACTGTGGTGTATGAGAAAGAGCTGTTGACATTCAATCTGTTGGTTGATCCCGATATCTCGCTTGGGGCAGATTTCACCATTGAAGTAGGTAATAAAAAAGAGCTTGTTAAGGATTTGATGACTATCTACATGAACCCGATACCGGTGGGCCCAATAATCATCACTCCTTATGTCAGATTTTCGGCTTTAGTACGTTTTGATGGTTCTATTTCACTTACCGCTTCTATATCGTATGATCATGCGCTTACGGTAGGTGCTAAGTATGAGACCGGCGACTGGAACGCAATCTATCGCGACAGGTCTGGAGAGAGTGATGCCAGTCCCATAAAATATGGAAGTACCATTGATATAGAGGGTGGTGTAGGTGTTGGTGTAAAAACAACAGTTGGATTTGGATTATATGGCAATCTGTTGAGTGGTAATCTTGAAATCAATACTCTTTTGAGGGGGAGTGGTAATGTAGAAATCGACCTGGGTAAGCCTATCGAGAGGTATTGGCTACTCACAAATATGAACTTGCTGAGTGAGTTCCTGATTGATGCTGATATATCTCTTTCTGTTATGGATGAAACCATTGCTGAGGAGGAGATACCTGGAGAAATATCTATTCCCATCGACACGTTGTACCTAATTCCTGAACTGCAGGAGCAGGTAAATGTGAATGTGAATGGGCGAAATGTTGATATTGAGCTTGAGTGTAAACGGCGCAGCCTCTTTGATATGAAGATAATTGGTGAGGTGTTTATAGGTAATACAGGCGATAAATTTGAAATTGAGTTTCAGCCTGAAGGAGGAACTTATAAACCCGTGAACAACTCTCAGTCTGTAAAACTCACAAAACGTTTAACAAACCTTGAAGACGAAACATATATTATAGATCTATTTATGGTGGTTGAGGGCAACAAAATGGACCTGAATAAAGAAATAAAATTTACGTTAAAAGATGAAACTGTAACTGCTGCGGCAAAGGCTATCCTTTCTGATATCTACTACAGTGCAGGTGGTTCATCATGGAACGGATGTAACTGGTTTAAGCCGGGTGTAGAAATTGACGATTTCGAGGGCGTTAATTTTTATAAGAGTGATGAAGGTTATGAATTGATTATTAATCTTAATCAATATGAAGAGTGGAAATTAACCGGTGACATGAAAATTGGAAATCATACTGCAAACGTCAATTTAATAATGTGGTATATAAATGGAGAAAATGATTGCCAATCCATTGTTGTGGATGACATGAAATGCAAGAGTGTTGGTGACCTATTTTATAATTCAAATCTCGAAAGAATTGAGGTTCATTCTCCACACTTTTATGATTTCTCAATGTCTTCGATTAGTACCAATATTATATACATAGATCTGAGCGGAACAGCAATAAAGGAAATTGCCCCAGAAAAATGGGTACCAGGAGCAGATTATCAACCTGTTCCCGTAAAACTGAGGGAGGTATATGTGGATAACTGTCGCAATCTGGAGAGGATACATCTGGATGGTGGAACAGCATATACTGGCAATACGGATTTCAAACTTACTCTCTCTGCAAACAATTGTCCTAAAATGAAACTGCTGCAATTGGATTCTTTAAATATCGACTTAAAAGGCGAATTTGATGCCAATAAAATTAGTATGAATAACAGCTCAATTGCAGGTGAAGTGAGCCTATCCTCGTCACAACTCCTCAAGGAGATTTATCTTTCATTCAAGGGGAACAGATTTATTAATAAATTGCGTATTGCAAACAATCCTCTTCTGGAGTATGTAAACATTGACTTTGATAGGATTGATGAGACTATAGAAGTGGGAATAGACGAACTGACACTCTTAAATTGCAACAGTTTACTGGATTTTAAGTTAAATAACTTGGGAGCATCTACACAGTCATTGGTGCGAAGCCTCAATGTTGCCAACTGTAACAACCTCGATTGGCTGGATGCTTCGGCTTTGAAGCTACAGCAACTGTCCTTGTCAAATCTGCCGGCATTGACACGTCTCTTTGTACAAGAGAACAGTCTGACCGGTTTGATGCTTCCTATTTTTGATGAGGTAAGAGGTAGGGAAAATGCATGGGTGAACTATGATGAGCGTTACTATTATGAAGAGAGCTCTTCTAGTGTTGATCCTATTTTTACAGATAGAGGTGTAGGTTATTGGTACGATGGTGAACCCGACAGGGGTTATCACAGGAAATAGCTGCGTAAATGTAGGTGAAGATCTTGCATCATGTTATTTTTAGGGGCTGCCTCAAAAGGGTAGCTCCTTTTTTATTGCACATCAAAAGTTACTTTTGATATCGCCGACAACAGTTTTGTTGATGCCAAATCGCACTATTTCGCACTATTTCGTACTATTTCGTACCATTTCGTACCATATCGTACCAAACGCAACAAAAGACGACAAAATAGCGACAAATTGACCGATATTTTTATACCACTACACAAATGCTGAACTTCGCTAACGGATTAGAGAAATGGCCATTCGATATCCGATGTTTAACAAATAAATAAAAATTATTATGGGTACAATTAAACAAGGAATCCTTGGTGGATTCAGTGGAAAAGTGGGAAATGTTGTTGGTGCAAGTTGGAAGGGAATTGATTATATCAGAAGTCTTCCATCATCAGTAAGTAACCCCAGAACTCCTGGTCAGGTAACACAGAGAACTAAGTTTTCTATGGTTCAAAGTTTTTTAACTAGTATGATTCCTGTTATCAGAGTAGGTTTTAAGAACTTCGAGCGGATGTCACCCTGATGGGGCAGAAGAGAATGGATTACATTGTTGATGCCCGGTTGAATACTTACGAGAGGAGGATTGGAGAGGCAAAATTTGAAACACACACGCTCTTCATGACCGTCGAAAAAGCGTTCGCTCCGATGGAAGGAGAGATACTGTTGTTTGACTCCCCCTCGGAGCTTTTCCCGGAGGGTTACCTCGGGAGAATCGTCTCCACCAGCAACCCTGACAATGATTACATCACGGTAGTAGCCGAACCGGTAACCGATATTGGCGAGGTATTCGAACAGCTCACCATGGGGGATCCTATCTGGAACGAGGATGGCTCTTTCAACGAAGAGGGAGGGGTGGAAGTGGATCTCTCTTCCTACCTGAGCCGGGTAGAAACGGCGGATGGAGAGAACGTCGCTTTCACCAGAAGCGGCGAGTCAGTCGAACTGATCCTGCCGAGCACCCGGGCCAGCGTGAGAAAGAACTACAACTATTCAACCGGGAATATCAATTTCACCCTCGAGCCAAGTGATAACAGCACCTTGGATGTGACAGCCAGTATGCATCTCGGCATGAAAATGCTTGTAGGCGTTTTCGACAGCAAATTACACTATTTCCATGTCAACATTTCTCCCGACATCCGCCTTTCGGCCGACCTCACCCTCGATCTGGAAGGGAACCTGGTGGATAAACAGTTTCACCTGCTTACCGCCTACTTTACTCCTATCCCCATCCCGCCACTCACCGTTGTGCCGGTAATCCATTTTTACGGCGTGGCGGGGTTGGGGGGATCCATGGAGATCGTCGCCGGGATGAGTTACGCCACCTCCATGAACTTGGGCTTCTCGTACCAACGATCAGAGGGTTTTACCACCCGTTGCCAAACCACCCAATCCAAGTTCAACGAAAACGGCCTCTCGTTTCCCGATATCGATGTCACCTCCTCCTTCCATGCTACCGCGGGCATGCGAGTAGACGCGGGTGTAAAAGTTTGGGGGGTGATGCAGGCACTCTGCAGTGCCGATGCCCGGATGAAGATAGGTTCCATCTGGAGTAGTTATGAACTGACCCGTAAAATGGCATTGAACACCGAAACAACCATCAAGGGGACACTCACCACGTTAGGAGGTATCTTCAATCACGAAAGCGATGAGCTTAGCCTTGAGACCGATCCTATCTGGGAACGCTACTTTACCCCTCGATGCGATATCAGCGCGAGCAACATAGAGATGTTGGATGATGGTGTTGTACCGATCTCGATCACGCTCAAGTACAAGGTTACGAGGCATATCATGGAGAGCGTGGGCATCGGTGCCATCTTGTACAGAGGGGAACCCTACGGCTACACGTCCGATGGCTCGCCCTACGGTTTCAAGAACGAGACGAGGATCATGGATATCGATTTCGGGGCAAGCTACATAGGGAAAGGACAATCGCGCAAGGAAGGCGCGCAGGTGATATTTGACGACTACGAGTTCTTCGAACACACTTTCTCCTTCGACCCCGAACCGGGTGTACGCTACGGTATCCTTCCTGCCTACTACAATCTTTCCAGCAGAATCTTTAGCAAAATGCCGATGAGCAATATGGACTATTACGGGCTGAATTATTTCACGTTCGTCCGTCCCGAAGAAGAGCAGGAGATGGAATAGGCGAATTTACCCTTTCCTGGATCAGGAGGAACCTTGTTTTCTATAGCTTGGGAGATGCAATTTCCTGTATTTCCCGGGCGAGATTCCGTGCTTTTTCACGAAGGCGCGATAAAAAGAACTACTCCCTGAAAAGCCAGAGGAGATGGCTACATCTTCCATCGAGAGAGCGGTTTGTTCGGGAGAGGAGAGCAACTGTTCAGCATGTCGAATCCGGTAATCGTTCACGTAGTCACAGAAACTCATCTTCATATGACAGTTGATCAACCGGGAAACATAGGTGCGGTTGGTACCGAGCCTCCTTGCCACATCGTTCATTCGAACATCGGGATCTTTGAATAACTGGTCAACCTCGAACAGCTCTTCAAGCTTGAGAAGAAATATGTCATACACGATCCCTGTCATGCTTTCGCTTGCAGGATCAACATTATCACTTTCATCGGCATCGGGTTTTCCAGCTTCTACATCCTGTTGTAAATCCCGTATCGTGAAGTGCTGGTTATATCCCACGTAACTGATGCCAAACAAGGCAATCGAATGCATGATGGAGGGGAAGGCGAGCAGGTAGGGATGGTCGTAAAAGTAATTTTTCCCGATCAGGTTCGAGAGTGCGGAAACAAGAGAGGCCAATACAAGGAAAAAGAGCAGATGCCTGATCTTTGTCATCTCTCGGTTCTCGGCATTGGAGTAAAACGCGTACACTTTTTTGTTGAAATCAGCAATCAGCCGAAGCCCAAAGAGCAGGGTGAAAAGCACCTGGATCCCAAACATAAATTTAAAGAGGCCAATCCTCAATTGCTGGAGCCGTATCAGCGGGGAATACCCGACCCTTTGCTCCCTGTCGTGGAAAAGTACTTCATGGATGAATTGCTCGACCTCGGCCGGACTCATTAACAGATAAATAGACGCGGAGAAGAGAGAGAGCAAGAGTGCCGGCAGGAGGATCCAACTCCATCGGCATTGAATCCTCGTATCCACGGTGAGAAGCCGAATATAGTAGAAGTAAAGCGGGTATGACGCGAGAGAGGTGAAAACCCACACGCTATCCAGTACTTGGTAAAGCTCGTAATTATGGTTAAAGTAACACCAATGCGCGATATAGTTCACGAAAGCAACTCCCAGGAATAGCATCAGGAATTGTTGGGTCGCATTGTTCTTCTTGCTTCTCAAGAAAAAAAGAAGCAACCAAAAGAGAATAACGAAGACGGGCATCACGGTAAAAATAGAGTATATCATCATCTATACCTTGAGTCAATGCCAACCGGCCCATATTAATTTTGAGCAAATATAATGATTATTTCATTAATTAGCAAATATTAGGTTACCTATCGGCATGGATTGTGATTTTTAGTTGCATCGGCTCCTTTAACCCGCGATGACTTCGGTGAGTTCTTCCACAGTAAAGCCGGTAAAGTAGTGACGGACATCGATCGCCGTGAGTGCATTTTTCACCTCTTCGGGGGTGTACTTAACCCCTTTTAGCCGGGTTTCCACTTCGGCGAGGTCGCCGTTACGGCCAAAGAACGTGCCGAAGAAGCGAATCCGGTCGATTTTGCCGTGTTTGAGGTCAAGGAAAACCTCAATCTTACCGGCCGGGTAACGGCTCTCCCGTACCACCTCCGCCGGGGGGTTGCTGCCATAGTTCCAGTCCCAGTTGCCGAACTTATCGCGGCGGGACTGCTCGATCTCACGCGACTCGGCTTCGCTGAATTCGTACGGTCTCATTTCTGGAAAACGACTGATCATCTCCTCCAAGATCTTGTCCGCGAACTCGCGCACCGTGATTTCCTCTTTGAGGTGAGGAAGGATATTGTCTACCCGGCTGCGAACCGACTTCACCCCTTTCGAACCAATGGTCTCTTTCGAGGGCTCCAGCGCTTTGGAGAGCACCGTCAGGTCGGTGTTAAACAGGAGGCACCCGTGGTGCATCACCCGTTCGTCGGCGTACGCCTGCGCGTTCCCGCAAATCTTCTTCCCGTCAATCGTGATATCATTCCTACCCGAGAACTCCGCTTTCACACCTAATCCCGCGAGTGCCTCGATCACCGGTTGCGAGAAGGTCTCGAAATCAAAGTCGCTCCTCCCCTCCTCTTCGTTCGAGATAATCGTGTAATTGAGGTTATCCAGGTCGTGGTATACGGCTCCCCCGCCGGTGATCCGCCGCACCACGTGTATTCCTTGCTCTTTCACGAAGTGCTCGTTGATCTCCGCGAGCGTGTTCTGGTATTTGCCCACGATGATGGCCGGCTCGTTGATCCAGAGGATAAATATCTTGTCGAACTGCTTCAACCGCTTGAAACAATATTCCTCCAGCGCGATGTTGTACGCGGGGTCGGTGCTTTTATTTACAATGTATATCATAGGGTACAAATGACGTCGCGGGCTCCGATACTTTTTTCCCGGAACCCGCGACAATAATATTTTTAAAACCTCCAGTATTACAGCTAAACATGAGACATATCACTATCTTCGTGGGGTACCCGTTCGATGCAATAGGCGCAATCTGATAAGCCTCTTTGACTATGCCCCGATAGTCGAGATATTGTTCTCGTGAACATAGTTAG
>Ga0265293_10009450_pt1 | contig 14009 bp, 13 predicted proteins | sample Munlanlewell138R_FD_192505 | JGI IMG/M metagenome (GOLD analysis project Ga0265293, IMG submission 192505) | Leachate microbial communities from a municipal landfill in Southern Ontario, Canada - Leachate well 138R | ecosystem: Engineered > Solid waste > Landfill > Unclassified | place: Canada...
TCGTCTGCGCGGGTGCGCCAGTCGGCTTCGAGCGGACACGGCAGAATACGGTGCAGCAAAGTGCCGCTGATGGACAGTGACGAGGTTGGGTTGCCAATCCATAGCCGGTGGTGGCGGGTCAAGGCGCTGGTATTGGAATAAAGGATGGGTTCCACGCCAGCCGGTCCTATCGCGCTTTGCCGAATCGGCGCCGCTTCAGTGAATGTCGCGTCGTCGCAAAAGGAAAAATCGACGGGAGTAGGCAAGGCGCTTAGCGCCTTTAGGGTTTCTTTCAAGTAGTCTGGCGAATAGACGTCATCGGCATCAAGAAAAAACACGCGAGAAGCTTCTGGAATCAACGGCAATGCGGCATTGAAAGCGGAAAGCTGACCGCCGTTGGCTTTGCGAATGATGCGGACCTGCTCGTTTTCATATGATCCGATGATCTCAAGAGATTCATCTTTGGACCCATCGTCAACGACGATGATGCGATCAAACGGAATGTCCTGATCCAAGGCTGACCGCAAAGCCTGCTCTAGGAAACGAGCATAATTGTAGTTGTTGATGAGGCAGATGTTCATCATAAGCGATCAATGAAAGACGCCGGTGCTAAAAGTAAGATTAAGTAACTGTATCAGTTTAGTCCTTGCTTCAGAGGATTAACCACAGGCATCCGCTAGGCTTTATGGCGGAAGTGCGACATTAATCTCCGCGTTTCAATTTGAGGTGTCGCGAATGTTTTTCTTCGTGGCTGAGCGCTTTCGGGTTTGCGTGGCGGTGTCCTTAAGCATTTCCTGTTCGCCGTAATAACGATAAAGCCTGTCCAGCACGGAGAAGAAGGTGCGCCGCTCCTCACGGCTTAGCAGATGGAGCGCGCGGGCCTGAGCGGCGCGGGCATGCGGCATGTTTTCTTCATACAGCGCATAGCCTTGCCCGGTCAGGGCGCAGAGCAAGCCGTGGCGCGGATTGCTGGTCTTGGCTTGAAGATCGACCAGTCCGCGTTGTTGAAGCGCGCGCAGCACGCGGCTGACCAGTGCTTTGTCGGTTGCGCTGGCGCTGACCAGCTCATGGAAGGGAAGCGTGCCGGTCTGGCCGAGCACCGAAAGCAGCCGCCACTCGGCCATGCTCAAGCCGCAACGCTCCGTGTAGGGCATGGTGATCTGCCGCCGCAGCAGGTTGGCCGTCCGGACCACGCGGGTTGTGATGAAATCGTCCACGCACAAACCTGAGCCGTCTTCGGGCAGGTCTGTCCAGGGCGAGCTGTCCTCATCGGAGTCGGGAAAAACGGGCATATCGGGGTGCTTCATTGCTTGGAACCCATTCATTTGTGGCGAAGACGCTCCGGCCCGCTGGCCGACGTTCTTCATGCTATCCGTGCGGCTGCATTATTCCACAGACGAAACAGTCCAGGCAAAGTTGGCCGCTCTCCTGCCACCCATTCATACGCCCTCCGTGTTGTAGAGTCAATACGGAATATTCTCGTATTGTTGTGACAACACGGATTCTGCACAATCAAACTCCAACGAAAAGAAAGCGCCTGTTTTAAGCGCGCCTATCTCAGGGTTTCCCTCTCAACGCCTTACTAAGGCCCAGGAGCATTTGATGAAAACTTTCCGACGCACGCTGCTTGCCACGGGTGTTGCCATGGGCTGTCTGGCCGCACTGCCTGCCCAGGCGCAAGCGCCTTCCAACTACCCCAGCCGCCCTATCACCGTCATCGTTCCGTATCCGCCGGGCGGCGACACGGACGCCATTGCCCGGCTGTTCGCGGAAAAGCTGGGTGAAAGCCTGAAAGCAACCGTGGTGGTGGAAAACAAGGGCGGCGCGGGCGGCACCCTGGGCACGTCTTACGTGAGTCGCAGCAAGCCGGACGGCTACACCATCCTGTTCACGCCGAATCCGTTCACCACGGCGCAAATGGTCCTGAAGCTGCCGCCCAGCACGTCCTATGACGTACTGAATGGCTTTGAGCCAATCATCCAGACGGCCACCCAGCCGCTGATTCTGGCGGCAAACCCGAACACGGGCTTCAAGTCCGTCAAGGACATGCTGGACAAGGCCAAGTCGGGCCAGACCGTCTCGTATGGTTCGCCGGGCGCGGGTTCTCCGATGCACATCATCGCGGAGTGGCTGAACATTGAAGCGGACGTCAAGCTGACTCACGTGCCCTATCGCGGCGTCGGCCCGTCGGTGACGGATGCGGTGGCGGGCCATGTGGATACGGTCTGGGCAACGGTGGGCGCGGTCTCGCAATACATCAAAGCCGGACGACTGGTGCCGCTGGCCATCGGTGACGCGGAGCGCTCAAAACTTGCGCCGACGGTGCCGACCTTGGTCGAGTCCGGCTATCCGAAGGTGATTGTCGGCGCCTGGCAAGGTTTCTTCGCGCCCAAGAATACGCCGAAAGAAATCGTTGATTTGCTGAACAAGCATTTGAACGATGCGCTGAAGCAGGCTGACGTGGTTGAGAAGCTGGCGGTGTTCGGTGCGGAACCGACGGGCGGCACGCCCGAAGTGCTGGCGCAAACCAATGCGAGCGACTTTAACGTGCAAGGCAAGTTGATCCGCGATTTGGGCATTACGGCCGAATAAGTGTTGTTGCGTAGTAACCGGAGGTCAGGATGTCGGTATCCACATTAGGCAAATCCACCCCCCAGGTCACGGCCCGATCAAAGGTGCTGGGCCGGGCGGTTTACGCGGGCGACGTCAAGGTGGCGGGCATGCTGCATGGCAAAGTGCTGCGCAGTCCGTACCCGCATGCGCGCATCGTATCGATTGATGCCAGTGAGGCGCGCGCCTTGCCGGGCGTCAGCGTCGTGTTGACCGGTGAGGATTGCCCCGATGCGCCGTGGGGCGTCCACGCCAAGGAGCGCTTCATTCTTGCCAAGGGCAAGGTGAAGTTTGCCGGGGAGGAAGTCGTTGCGGTGGCGGCGGAAACCGAAGAGATCGCCCGTGATGCACTGGATCTGGTGCGGATCGAGTATGAGGAGCTGCCGCCGCTCCTGACGCCGGAAGCGGCCCTGGCCGACGGCGCGCCCACCGTCCATGACGGCCGTGAGAGCAATATCTCGCACACCATCAACGTGGAAGAGGGCGACGTGGACGCGGGATTTGCCGCTTCCACGCTGGTGCATGAGGAAACCTATTCCTGCCACCCGCAGTATCCGGGCTATCTGGAACCGATGGCCACGGTCAGCACGCTGGATCCGGACGGTCGATTGCTGGTCTGGACCTCGACGCAGTCCGTGTTCCTGGCCCGCGACCGCTTGGCCAAAGCCTTGCAGTTGCCAGTGTCGCGGGTGCGCGTGATGCAGGCGATGACGGGCGGCGGCTTCGGCGGGAAAATCGTTGAAGACGATAACAACCTGCTGTGCGGGCTGTTGACGCTCAAGTCAGGCAAGCCCGTGCGGCTGGTCAACAATCGGCTGGAGGATTTCCTGGCTTGCCCGACCAGCTTGCCGGAACGGATCACCTTGAAGCTTGGCATGGATGCGCAAGGCCGTATCTTGGCGAAAGCCGTCACGGTGCTGGCCGATTGCGGCGCGTACACGGGCCTGACGGCGGAAGTCATGCATGTCACGACCATGCGCAGCGACAATATGCACAAGCTGGAAAATGTGCGTTCCAACGCCACGCTGGTCTATACCAACAACCCGCCGCATGGCGCTTTCCGCGGATTCGGCGGTTCGCAGATGCAGTTCGCCTTGAACAGCCATATCCATACCATGGCGGAAAAGCTGGGCCTGGATCCGGTTGATATTCACCGGCTCAATGCGATCGAGGCTGGAGACACCTCGATCCACGGCTGGAAAATCGGCAGCACCGGCCTGAAGGAATGCATGCGGCAATGCACGGAAGCCATCGGCTGGCAGGCCAAGCGCCAGCGCGCGCCGCAAACCGGCGTCAAGCGGCGCGGCGTGGGCATGGCCGCGGCCATGCACGTCAGCGGCAACCGGACCATCGGCAACTGGGACGGCTCCACCGTCATGCTGAAAATCAACGAAGATGGGCGGGTCATTGTTCATAGCGGCGAGTCCGACATGGGGCAAGGCGCGATGACGATGTTCAGCCAAGTGGTGGCGCATGAACTCAATATCCCGCTTTCCCATGTGCAGATGATGGCCCCGGACACGGACGTATCGCCGTGGGCCATCGGCACCCTGGCTTCCCGGGTGACCATGTCGGGCGGTAATGCGGCCATCGTGGCCTGCCGCAAGGCCAAAGAGAAGCTGTTTGCGCTGGCGGCGGAGAAGCTGTCGGTCGCCGTTGAGGCGCTGGAGCTTGGCGAGGCCCGGGTCCAATTGAAAGCCGATGCCGGGAAAGGCTTCAGCCTTGCCGAGCTGGCCCGGATGCATTTGTGGCGGCATGATGGCGAAGGCATTCAGGTGCTGGGCACCTGGGATCCGAAAACCGACATGCATCAAGATGTGCATGGCAATATTGCGCCCGCCCATTCGTTTGCCGCACAGGCGGTGGAGGTGGAAGTGGACACCGAAACCGGCCAGGTCAAGGTGGTACAGAGTTTTGTGTCCGACGATTGCGGCAAGGCCTTCAACCCGCTGGCCATTCATGGCCAGACCAATGGCGCAACGGTGCAGGCCATTGGCTGGGCACTGTATGAGCACTTGCAGGTTGAAGCGGGGCGCATCATGAACGGCAATTTCGCCGATTACACGATAGCCACGGCGGATGCCGTGCCGATGCTGGAAGGCGGTTTGGTGGAGTCCAACGATCCGAATGGTCCGCTCGGCGCAAAAGGCGCGTCGGAAACCGCCATCCTGCCGGGCGCGCCGGCCATTGCGAATGCCGTCTATGACGCCATCGGCGTCCGCATCACGGATTTGCCGATCACCCCGGAAAAAATACTCGCGGCGCTGAAAGCCAAGCATGAGGAGGCCGATCGTGCGTGATTTTGAATTTCTTGAACCATCAAGTATAGAGGAAGCCAGCCGGATGCTGGCCGAGGCGGGTGAAAACAGTCGCGTCATGGCCGGTGGAACCGCGCTGATGCTGGCCATGCGGCAGCGCATGCTGGCGCCGTCAACGGTTGTCTCCGTGGCGCGCATTGCGGCGCTGCAAGGCATTTCCTTCGACCCGGCGCAGGGCTTGAGAATCGGCGCGCTGTCCCGTCATGTGGACGTTGCCGAGGCCGACGTGATCAAGCAGCAGTATCCGATGCTTGCCGAGATGGCGGCGAAGCTGGCCAATCCGCAGGTTCGCCACCAGGGCACCCTGGGCGGGAACATCTGCTATGCCGATCCGTCCACGGATCCGTCCACCTGCCTGATCGCCCTGAATGCCCAGATCGTTTTGGGCAGCGTGCGCGGCCAGCGCATGATGCCGCTTGAGCGCTTCCTGGTGGACTATTTTCAGACCGCCATCGAACAGGATGAGTTGGTGGTTGAAGTCCGCGTGCCCGTCTTGCCCAGCGGTTTCCGCGGCCAGTACCGGCGCTTTCGCAAGACCGCGGCGGAACATCGCCCGCTGGTCAATATTGCTGTGGCTGCGCAGCTTGAGCAAGACCGCTGCCAGCAGGCAAGAATCGTTGTGGGCGCGTCAACGCCGGTGCCGCAGCGCCTCAAGGAAACCGAGGCGTTGCTGAAAAACCAGGTGATTGATCAAGCGTTGCTGAAAAAGGCCAGCATTGCGGCGTCGCAAGAGGTCAATGCCGTGTCGGACAACCGGGCGAGCGAAAGCTTCCGTCGTGAAATGGTTCGCGTCAACGCCTACCGCTGCCTGGCGGATACGTTTGGCCTGCCTCAGGAATAAAGGAGTCATGATGAGCAAACACACCATTGAAGTGACGGTGAATGGCGAGCTGAGAAAGCAGGACGTGCCCGCGCGCCGCATGCTGTCGGACTTTCTGCGCGACGATCTGCTGTTGACGGGCACCAAGCGGGGCTGTGAAACCGGTGTCTGCGGCGCGTGCTCGGTGCTGGTGGATGGCGAAGTGGTCAAGTCCTGCCTGTCCTTGGCGGTCCAGGCCAACGGCAAAACCATCACCACGATTGAAGGCCTGGCTGACGGCGATACGCTGCACCCGTTACAGCAAGCGTTCATGGAATGCGGCGGCTTGCAGTGCGGGTATTGCACGCCGGGCATGATCATGGCGTCCTGCTCGATTTTGAAAAAGCATCCTCAACCCACCGTCGAACAAGTACAGGAAGGGTTGAATGGCAATTTGTGCCGCTGCACCGGTTATACGCAAATCGTTGAATCGGTGATGGTTGCGGCGGAGAAAATGCATGGAAATTGAAAAAATCCTCCAGGTTGACGCACCGGTCCAGCGAGTCTGGGAACACCTGCTCGATCCTCGCATCATGGGGCAATGCGTGCCGGGCATGCAGTCGATCGACGTCATCAGCGACGTTGAATATCTGGCCGTCATGGCGGTCAAGGTCAGCTTCATCAGCGCCAAGTTCCGCCTGCGTACCATCATCGTCGAACAGCAGGCGCCGTACTATCTGCGTTGCGAAGGCACCGGCGAAGACGCGTCGGTGGCCAGTTCGCTGAAACAGCAAAGCGAACTGTTCTTGAAGGAGCTGGGGCCGGACCGGACCGAAGTGCGAATCAAGGTCTCGGTTGACGTACTGGGACGGCTGGGTTCGTTTGGCCTGGGCATGATGAAGACCAAGGCGGACCGGATGTGGGATGAGTTCGGCGTGAACCTGAACCGCATTCTCCAGTCGGGCTCGTCAGCGGCGGGCGGCGCCGCGGAAACCGTGGCCGAAGCCAAGGCGTTCGTGATGCCGTCCTTGTTTGACGACACGGCGGGAGAGCAGCGTATCCAGGCGGCAAGACCGGTCAGTGTCGGCGGCGTTGGCGCGGCATCGGCCAGCGCCCAGCCGCGTGCGCAGGCATCGTTCACAGCGGCAGCGGCAGCTGTCGCGCGCGGCGGCTGGCTGGCGCGTATATTCGGTTCCGAACGGATTGAAATCGATCTGAAGCGCGGTGATCTGCATCTGAAGGCGAAATGGCCCGCCTCGCAGAGCGCGGAATGTCTGGCCTGGCTGAAAACGCTGGTGTAAACGGGAATGACACCGTTCGCGGGCTTGCCCGCGAACGGTGTTGCCTGGCGCTGAGCTCGTCTATTGAAACACGGCTTCCAGTGAATCAGCCTCCAGGATGTTGATCAGCCAGGTATCGAGTTCTTCGGCGGAGGCTTGTTCAAGACGTTGCTGAATGGCGGCGGGCAAGGGGCCGAACTTGCGTTGGAGTTGCTTGCGCAAGAAATTGACCTCGCCCTCGACCCGGCCTTCCACACGGCCGTCAGCAAATCCTTCCATTTTCCATTGATGGGTCCAAGACCTTGATTGATCGGCCAGCATGTCTTTGATCTCCAGTAAGTCCTTGGTGGGCGGAAAGGCAACCTCGGGCAAGGCGCGCGGCAGCAGGACGAAGCGGGTCCAGCTGAAGAAAGCGCGGCGCAGCGCCGGGTCGGCTTCCGTATAGTTATACACCCTTTGAATCAGGTTCTGAACATCCTCAATACTGCGGTTGTGCTCCAGCCGAAACAGCAGGGCGGCCAGGTTATCCTCGGGCAGGGTTTGCTGGTCCACCAACGCACCTTCGTCCACCAGCAGGTAACGCTGCTGAACAGTTTGCGGTAGCTGGCATCGTGGTGGTTCACCGCCCTCTCCTCGTGAAAGTGAAGGGGGAACCATAAGGGAGGGAAGGCTGGCGCGGAGCGCCGGGTGAGACGGTGATGGCACAGCGGAAACTGCGTAGGGCAAGGGGCACTGCATGACGACGGTTCGCGAGCCGAGCTCGCTACCGAGGTAATGCGTCCCGCACTGGGGAGCCAGTTCCGCCCGCTGACAATGATTGCTTCCACGCGTCCAGGCCGCCCGGGTTTACAATCGCGGCAGGGGTTTGCTTGCCAAACCGATTTCTTGTCCTCTCTTTTCTCGTTGATCACCGTGTCCCAGATCGCTCCCAGCCCCACTACGACCTCATTCCGTGCTGATTTCGTGCGCTTTGCCATTGAGCAGGGCGTGTTGCGCTTCGGTTCGTTCAAGACGAAGGCAGGCCGACTCAGTCCGTATTTTTTCAATGCCGGTCTGTTCAATACCGGCGCCTCCATCGCCCGCCTGGCGGACTTTTATGCCGACGCGCTGCTGGCCTCGGGTGTCGAGTTCGACATGCTGTATGGTCCGGCCTACAAAGGCATTCCGCTGGCAACGGCTACCACGATGGCCTTGGCGGCCAAAGGGCGGGACGTTCCGTTCGCCTTCAACCGCAAGGAAGTGAAAGACCACGGCGAAGGTGGCACGCTCGTGGGCGCGCCGCTGCAAGGCCGGGTCGTCATCATTGACGATGTGATCTCGGCGGGCACCTCGGTGCGCGAGTCCATGCTGCAGATTGAGGCCGCCAATGCCTCGCCCGCGGCCGTGCTGATTGCGTTGGACCGGATGGAGCGCGTCGGGCCGGATGAGGCCCTGTCAGACACCTCTGCCGTGCAAGACGTCACGCAGAAATATGGCTGCCCGGTCGTCAGCATTGCGTCGCTGGATGACATCCTGTCATTGATTCAGCAAGAATCGTCGGCGGAGTCCGAGCAATACAATGAGGCGGTGCGGGCTTATCGCCGGAAATACGGGGTCTGAGGACACATTCCTCCCGCTGTGGTCCAAGGCCAGAAACGCCTGGGAAATCTGTGGCGTTTCGATGACTAGGACTCATGCGTGCTGATCCTATAAATCGTTTGTCACCCTAGAAATGGGCGTCTGATAATGCATTCAGGCTTCTCCTGCTGTTGAATAGCAAAGGACACTGATATGCAAAAAGTATTCAGACGGTTTTTCGGCACGGCCTTTTTGTTTGCTTGCACGGTTTCTCACGCTGCCTGGCCGGAGCGGCCGGTCACTTTGATCGTGCCGTGGCCGCCAGGCGGCGGGGTGGACGCCGCGGCGCGCATTGCGGCCCCCTTGTTGGCACAACAGCTGGGACAACAGGTGGTTGTGCAGAACAAGCCCGGCGCGACCGGGACGCTGGGCGCGGATGCCGTGGCAAAGGCCAACCCGGATGGTTACACCCTGCTCTGGACGGCGCTCAGCACGCACGCCATTCACGAAGTTCTCTATAACAACGCTCCCTACAAGCTTGAGAAGGACTTCATGCCCCTCTCGGTATTCGGGAACATCCCCTACATGGTTGTGGTTAATCCCAAGGTGCCAGCCAAGACGCTCGGAGAGTTGGTGGACTTGGCGCGCGCGCAACCCGGCAAGTTGACCTTTGGCTCCACCGGCAATGGCTCGGTGCATCACTTGGCCAGTGAGCGGCTCAAAAAAATCAAGAATGTTGATATGCTGCATATTCCTTACAAGGGGATAGGCCCGTTGTTGGTGGACCTGGCGGGTGGAGAGATCAACATGAGCATTGAGAGTACGTCCGCATCGCTCAGCTATATCCGATCCGACCGGCTGCGGGCGCTGGCTGTGGCCTGGCCCGAGCGTATGCCCATGTTGCCCGACGTGCCAACCACGGCGGAAGCGGGGCTGGAAGACTTTCACGTCAGCGCCAAGCTATTTGTTGCCGCGCCCATCCAAACGCCCGCTTCCGTGGTGAAGCGGCTGGACGCGGCAATCAAGCACGTTTTCTCGGATAAATCCGTGCAGGACAAATTGCTGGAGCAGTCAATTATCGCCAAGTACGTTTCCCCGGAGGATTCGATCAAGCTTGTCCACGATGAACTGGCAGGTATCCGGCAGGTTGTTGAAGACGCCAATATTCAGGTGCAGTAGGAGACAGCGGGATGACGAGAAAAGCGGAAGTTTCTGGAGGCGGCATTGGGGGGCTGGCCGTGGCCACCATGCTTGCCCATGAGGGCTGGCAAGTACGCGTTCATGAGCAGGATTCGGAAATCCGGGAAATCGGCGCGGGCATCTATGTGAAGAACAATAGCCTGGAAGTCCTTGAACACCTGGGCGTCATTGATCGAATCCGCCATCGTGGCACAGTATTGGAAAAGGCGCAGATACGCTTCGCGGACGGCAGCGTCAGGCAGGAACGGCGCCTTGCGGGCGCCTCACGGGTCCATACCTACGCGCGTCAAACCTTGATTGAGGGCTTGCGGGATGCGGCGGTGGACGCTGGCGTGGAAATCGCGACCCGCTCCCGCGTGGTGGGCGTGCGGGACAATAAGTTGGAGATCGAGGATGGCAGGCGCTATGACGCGGATCTCATTATTGCCGCTGACGGCGTGCATTCGGCCATTCGGAATTCGCTGGGCATTGGGGGCGGGTTTCGGGAATTGCCGACGCGCATTGACCGTTTCTTGATGGAGACCCGCCGTTTCACGCCCGAGCTGATGACCGTGGAGCATTGGTCGGGCCATCGCCGCATCGGGGTGACACCGGCGGGTCCGATGCATACCTATACCTATATGGTTGCGCCTGGCCGGGACAAGGCAGCCACTCGCCTGCCTTTGGATATTGAGGACTGGACAGCCCATTTCCCGCTGTTGCGCGAGTTGTTTGAAACAGCGGCGAATCAACCGGCCACGCAATACGCTTATGGGACCGTGCACTGTCCGCGGTGGTCGGTCGGCAAAGTAGCCATCTTGGGCGACGCCGCGCATGGCCTGCCGCCCACCCTGGGACAGGGCGCCGGCTTGACCTTGATGAACGCGATGGCGCTTGCGGTGATGCTGCGTGGGTCGGAAGATGTTTCCCAGACCTTGCTGGACTGGGAGCGGCGCGTGCGTTTCATCAGTGATCGAACGCAAAGCTGGTCACGCCGCTACGACACCTTTACCCGTGAGCTGCCCCGAGCGCTGCGCCTGGCCCGGCCGTTGACCGTGTGGGGGTTCGGCAAGCTGCGTTTCCTGAATGACCGCATGCGCATTGCCGACCGCGGATTGAGCCTGGCGGGAATCCGTCTGGATGAGAAGGCGCGGTAGGCGCTGCCGGACATGCCGCCATGGCGCTGACCGGCGCGGCCTAGGCCAGCCCTTGTGGAAACTCGGATCTGACCCATTCGCGGAAAGCCGCGATGGCATGCTCATTGCTGCGCGATTGCAGGTTCAGCAGATGGTAGGCGCCCGCGCTTCGTACTTTGTAATCCGTGGCAACACAGATATCCCGGACATCGCTATTGGCGATGACGATGTCGGGAATGAGGGCGATGCCCAGGCCGTGCCGGGCGGCGTCCAATGACATGAAGAAATGCCCATACTCCACGCGCGGATTCTTCTGGTCGGGAATGCCGAAGAACCGCATCCAGCCCGTCCAGGCATCGGGGCGGCTATTGGTGTGGATGAGCGGGAGGCGGCGAAACACGTCCGGATCATCCAGGCGCGTGCCAGGGGCAAGCAGGGTTGGTGAATACACCGGAATCAGCACATCGGCGGCCAGCTCTTCAGCGGATACGCCGCGCCAGTCCGTGGTCATGGTCAGGCTGATCGTTGGGAGCTGATCGTCATACGACTGGCCAGGCCGGGGGCCAACGCGTATGGCAACGTCCGCCAAGCGGGTATGCAGGTCAACCGGCTCGATTGAGCTATGGATGCGCGTTTCAATGTAGGGGTATTGCTGGCTGAAGGCCGCAAGCCGGGGCATCAGCCAGTACGTTCCGATGGAAGGCAGCACACTGATGTGGAGCCTGTCATGCTGCTGCCGGGAGCGTAGCCAGGCGGTTGCCATTTCAAGCTGCCGGAAAGACGCCTGGACTTCCTGCAGATAAACCCGTCCGTCCGCTGTCAATTCTACTTTACGTGTCAAACGATGAAACAGTTTGACGCCAAGCTCATCTTCCAGCGCCCTGATCTGGCGGCTGACGGCTCCTTGCGTTACGTTCAGCTCGATGGCCGCGTTGGAAAAACTCTGTAGACGGCCAGACACCTCGAACACGCGCAACGCGATCAATGAAGGCAGGGGTTTGACCATGACGCTCCTTCCCGCAAGAGAATTTCCTGACCCGATCCGAGTCCAAGCCGACGTTATACATTACCTTAAATCACGTTGCTGGCACCAGTGAGGTACACCCGAACAGCCCGTGGACGCATTACTTTTAATCGTGCATGGAGGCACAACAAATCGTTTGTTCAAACAGTCGGCCGTTTCTATAGTGGGCATAACGCTTGATCAGGAGTCATTGGGCATGACGATAAGAACGGAACGCCGGATTGCCATCGCCGGGCTCGGTGCAATTGGAAAAGTATTGGCCCATCAACTGGATGCCGGGCAAGTCCCGGGTTGCCGATTGGTTGCGGTAAGCGGCCGGGATCCCGACAAGTCCCGGCAATTCACCGAGACGTTGCGTACCCCGGTGCCCGTCGTGCCGCTGTCGGCACTGGAGAAATATGCCGATGTGGTGATTGAGTGCGCGCCGTCGGCGTTGCTGCGTCAAGTTGTTGAGCCCGTGCTCTTGGCCGGCAAGCAAGTGGTTGTGCTTTCCGTGGGCGCGTTGCTGGATGCGCCTGAGCTGATTGAGCTTGCCCAGGAAAATCAGGGACAAATCCTTGTTCCCAGCGGTGCCTTGCTTGGCCTGGATGCGGTCACGGCGGCGGCGGAGGGAACTATCGCTTCCGTCAAAATGGTGTCGCGCAAACCGCCGATTGGTTTCAAGGGCGCGCCCTACATTGATCAAAACGGTATTGACCTGGATGCGTTGACGGAGCCCTTGATGCTCTACGCCGGGCCTGCCCGGGACGCGGCAAAAGGTTTTCCCGCCAATCTCAATGTGTCGGTGGCCTTGTCCTTGGCCGGTATTGGTGCGGATCAAACGCAGATCGAGGTCTGGGCAGATCCCAATGTGGTTCGAAATACGCACCATATCGAGGTGGTTTCGGACTCCGCCCTATTGCACATGACCATCGAAAACATTCCATCCGAAAACCCCAAGACGGGCCGGATAACCGCGCAGAGTGTGATGGCCTTGTTGCGCAAACTTTCCGCTCCCGTTCGCGTTGGCACCTGACTCTCCCGGAGGCAATACATGGATTTTCATATTCAAAACAAAACAGCGCTGGTGACTGGCGCGGGTGGCGGCCTGGGACAGGCCATTGCCGTCTCATTGGCGGGCGAAGGCGTCAAGGTCGTGTTGGCCGACATCAACCTGGACGCGGCGCGGCAAAGCGCTGAGGTGATTAAGAAAAAAGGCGGCAAGGCATTGGCACTGGAGTGGGATCTGGCCGATCTGGACACTGCGCAAAACAAGCTGGACCAGGTGAAGCAGCAGGTTGGCGAGGTGGATATCCTCGTCAACAACACGGGCGGCCCGCCTCCCACCCCAGCGGCCGGGGTCCCGGCCGCTGATTGGGAGCGCAACTTCCGGCTCATGGTATCCGGGGTCATTCATTTGACGGATCTGGTGCTGCCTGGCATGCGCCAACGCAAATGGGGACGCATCATCACAAGCGCTTCATCGGGCGTGGTTGCGCCAATTCCAAACCTGGGCATATCGAATGCCTTGCGTTTGGCGTTGGTGGGCTGGTCCAAGACCTTGGCGCGGGAAGTGGCCGCGGAGGGTATTACCGCCAATATTGTGCTGCCCGGCCGCATTGCCACGGCGCGCATCGAGCAGTTGGACCGTGCCCGCGCACAGCGAGAAGGCCGGAGCCTGGAGGACATCGTAAAACTGAGCACGGCAAGTATCCCGGCGGGACGTTATGGATCGCCGAAGGAATACGGGGATACCGTTGCTTTTCTCGCCAGTGAGGCGGCTTCTTACATGACGGGTTCCACCGTTCGCGTTGATGGCGGTTATATCGCAAGCATTTGATGGAACAGTCAACTTTTTATTGGCGCAATCAGGAGGACGAAGTGAATGACATGAAAGCATCGCGCGCAGAAATCCGTCAACGGTTCTTGAGTGTGGATACCGCCAACGTGGCGGACATTCTGGATACCTTGGGCTATATGAATCAGGGCTTGGCATTTGATTTTTCGCCGTACCCCGCGCATGCCTCCCGCCTGGCCGGATGGGCCTATACGATACGGGGTCAAATGACGCCGTATGAGCTGGGTGGTGATGCCGATAAGATGAAAGCTTGCCAAGGCCTTTCTGCAGACGAGATCAGCGTATGGAGC
>Ga0265293_10009451_pt1 | contig 14009 bp, 14 predicted proteins | sample Munlanlewell138R_FD_192505 | JGI IMG/M metagenome (GOLD analysis project Ga0265293, IMG submission 192505) | Leachate microbial communities from a municipal landfill in Southern Ontario, Canada - Leachate well 138R | ecosystem: Engineered > Solid waste > Landfill > Unclassified | place: Canada...
TGGACGTATGCCTGGGCACATGAACGTATTGCTGGCAGAGGCTGGTGTCCCCTATGACATGATTTATGACATGGATGACATCAACGCTGACTTTGCCAACACCACTGTCACACTGATTATTGGTGCTAACGACGTTGTGAACCCGGCCGCAAAAAATGATCCAAGCAGCCCGCTGTATGGCATGCCAACTCTGAACGCTGAACTGTCAGAGAACGTGATTGTGGTCAAACGTGGTCGCGGCACCGGATTCTCCGGCGTGGAGAACCCGCTGTTTGTGGCTGACAACGCCCGTATGCTGTTTGGTGACGGCCAGAAAGTGGCCAATGAGTTGATTCAGGCGGTCAAAGAGCTCTAAGGCTCACGACCACCAGTAACAACTTCCCTGTCTGCCCAGCACCGTAAATTGCCAGTGTTGATCAAAAACACTGGCAGCGGTTGCGGCACACACATGCAGAGGCATCAGGTGTTCTTCGCGCGGATGACAGAAGCGCGCACCGGGTGCCTTTTCCCATGCCAGCAATGTTTGCCGGCGCTTGTTATTATCCTGCACAGACAACGACTCGGTTAACCACCGTTCAAAGGCGTGGTTCAGCTGATCCGCCTGCGCGCTGCCCGGACCAAAAAACTCTCGCATATTGTGGAAGGAAAAACCGGAGCCAATAATCATCACATTGCGCTCGCGCAATGACTGCAGCGCTTCGCCCAATTTCCAGTGCTGCGCAGCATCCAGTGTCGACAACAGTGACAGCTGTAGCGTCGGAATGTTTGCCTCGGGAAACAGCATCAGACCCGGTACAAACACACCGTGATCCAGACCACGTTGCGAATCCAGCTCGGGAGTAAACCCGGCGCTGCGCAGCAGTTGTGCTGCCTGTTGCGCTATATCCGGGGCACCTGGCACAGGATAGCGGTAGTTGTAGGACTCAGGCGGAAATCCATAATAATCAAAGTACAGATTTGGACTGCTGGCACTGGTGAGCTCAGGCTGCTGACCTGTCTCCCAGTGCGCGCTGATATACAGCAGCGCAGCGGGGGCAGGCTCCAGCGCTTCAATACGCCGGCGAATCGAAACAAATGCATCCACCATTCCCTGATGCCCCGGATCTCCCAACAGTGGCAGAGGGCCCCCACCATGCGAAACAAACAGAACCGGCGCTTTCAGAGACATGGTCTACCCCTGTGCAAGTTGAATATTAAACGTGGTACCTGAGCTCTCGTCCGAAGTAACGGACATATGACCACGATAGTGATCCGTGATAATAAAGTACGGGTACGACAAACGACGCTCTACCGGGCAAGACGAAGTCTTGGAGGAAATTGCAAAATAGGGCTCGAAAATTTCCAGCTGCTCTTCATCACTCAGTGCACGCCCTTTGTGTGACACCTTGATCCACAGCGTATCCATGAAGTTGCTGATATCCACAGTAATAACCGGCTCCAGTGGCTTGGCAGCACCACCGTCTTTGAGTGCATAAAACGCACTTCGCAGCAGTCGCACAAAAACCTGCTCCAGCTCACCTGGCACACATTTGATTTGCGGCAGGCTGTCTTCATATCGGCGACGCAGTGTTACATCGCGGAATGCCAGACCGTCCACATCGTTAAAAAGTTCGGAAGCCAGCGCAATACTGCTTTCCATAATCTGTGTAACATCCGCCTGTTGTTGTTCACGCTGATGGCTGGCTGACAGCGCCAGCAGATTTTCGGAAATTGACTTCGCCTGCTGTGCGCTTTGACGCACAATTTCTACTTCCCGCAATAACACATCCCTGGCTGGCCCCAGATCAACGGCCTCAATACGCTGGCGGGCATCTGATACATGCTGGAAAATTGTATTGATAGGCATGCTGATGTCATAGGCCATTGCCGACGCCAGCTCACCCAGCGCAGACAGTTTGTCGCGCTCGGCCACTTTGCTTTCGGCGTTGACCTGTTTGGTGATGTCGGAGATCAGGATCACGATACCGGTGTCATCATCATGTTCAAGACGGTACAGGGTAATATCAAAACTGTACTGGCCACGCTGGGTGTGTTTGAGTCGGAGAGTTTCGCCGGTTGTCAGCACATGACGAACCTGGTCTTCGTTCAAGGTAATTGCCGGATAGGCTTTCCACAAATTCAGACCGGCCACATCATCAAAAGGACGGCCGGTGGTTTCTTCAGCAGTGCGGTTCCACTGCGTGACTTCCAGCTGCTGGTTCAACCCCACCAGCATCACCGGCATAGAGTTCACAATGCTGGCGATATAGTTTTCGCTTTTGCGCAGCTGCTCGGCTGTTTCCTGCAGCACTGCCGTCCGCTGTTCTACACGTTGCTCCAGGGTTTGCTTGATTTCTGTCAGAGCCTTGTTGGAGCGACGCGCGCGCAGATGAGCGCGCACCAGGGATATCAGCACAATGGACAGGATGATGATCAGCAGGCTGGCGCTGGTGTTGGCAATGTACTGCCAGTTGGTGCGACCATCGGCATAACGGAAAACAGCAAAAATATCAGCGTGAGCGCTTGCGCTCAGCCCCAATGACATACCCAGTACAACAATCAGGGCCAAAACCTGTTTCATGAATTAATCCCGCTACGTGCTTCCAAGTTGGATCGCGATTGTAACATGGCCCTGATTGCTTGCGATCTACACGCAACCGCCCGGGTTTGGCAGGCGGTTTGTGAATTCAGGGGCGGCTGCAAGCAGGCAAACCAGGCCTGTCCGGCGTGGTAAAACTGCAGCCATACTGCTCGCCGGCTACCACTGCGGGACTTAAGACATCGTCTCCGGCGGGCATTGGTCCGCCATTGACCCAAACGATCCAGTCGGTCACCGCCTGCCGCGTTTCATCCGGAGAAAAGTCGCAGTGACCTGGGGCACGGATAGCCCGTTGTACCAGAAGCGCTTCGTTGCCATGGCGGATCGCACCTTCCCGGTACAACTGCTGATGGCGGAAAGGCACATAAAAATCGCCGAGTGTGTGCATGGTCAGCACCGGCACGTCGAAATCGCCGTGAATCTCCGGCAACCAGCGCACACCATCGCTGCGTCTGGCGTTGACACCGGAAGCGGCAGCAACACGTGGCATCTGCCGATTAAACTCCAGTTCTTCCGCTGTGGGTTCTGCGCCATCAGTCCAGCGATATACCCGATCCCGGTTGTCGTAAATATTACGATCCAGAACACCACGGATGGTGCCATCGTCACCGCCACTGGACATCACTGTGTTTTGATAATTGGAGCGGAAGCCGTATTCAAAAATCGGACGCTGACCACCGGTCAAACGCATCGCCATCTGCATCAGGCGCTCGCCGTTGACATTGGCTGGCTGCCAAGTGGGTTGCCCCTCCGCGTTCAGCTGGAACAGGTTGCGCACCAGAGGACCGGCTTCAAACTGGCGCGTCTGGGTGTTTGCCTGTCCATATAACTCGGGAAAACGGCTGTAGTCCATATAACCGAAGCCGGCCAGGGTCATCGCCAGCCGGCTGTAATCGCCCAGCCATTGGAACTGGTTCTGCTCCGCCTGACAAAACGGCGCGGCACCGGCATAAGGCACCTGATACAACGTGCGCTGCATGTTCTCGCGTTCAACGGCCGCTGCTGCCACATGGCCACCGAGTGAACTGCCGGAAATCAAAAACTGTGTCGGCTGGGGTATCTGCACATTCCAGTCACGTTGCAGATACTGCGTCAGCTCCAGCGCCAGCTTGTTGGTGTCCTCAATCCCGGCGCGCACATCATAGAAGTTGGCTGAATAGGAGGAAGCCGCCCAAGCGTAACCCTGTGCCAACACAGCTTCGCGGAACGCGGCCGAAGGCACCGAAACTGCCAGTTCACTGCCTACACCCCGATAACCGTGAGTGAACATCACCAAACCACCGTTCCAGTTGCCAGGAAATTCCGCCGCATAAACAGCATCCCCCTGCAAACCCGCATAACTGCCGTAATAGGCACGCGCTCCTGCCAATGCCTCAAAACTGAGGTCGGCAGCCACGGCAAAGCTGCGACTATCATGCTCGCGCACACCGGTTGCTACGGATTGATCGGTACCCGCACAAGCCACCAGCAAAGTCGCGCACGACAGCAACAGCACCAGCGGTCTCAATTTGAAGGATTGTGTGGTTCTCATCTGCTCTCCCCTTTTATTTTTTGGTTTTTCGGCTTATCACCACAGATTGCGGCGGGTCAGTACCAGGTCTCTTTTTTGGCCGTCGGGTTGTTCAACGTGGATAGTGAAGGTGTCACCACTGAGGGTATAACCCAGAGATTTCATTCCGGTGGAGCCGGTATTGTTGAAGTGCACATGGTTATTGGCAATCATCGCCAGCTCCATTTTCATGGGCTCCGGCGTACGCGGTTTAAAACCTGGATCAAATTGCTGGATATGCAGAACCAGTGAACCATCAACTTCTTCAATGGTGATCATTTCAAACATGGAGGTGCCATTGGGTCCGGTCATACGCACCATCGCAGCAATAGAGCCTGCCTGTGCGCCAATCCAGTTCTCTTCCAGGGTATTGGGACCTACTGCGCCGGCATAATTGCCAGTCATCCACGACAGCTGACTGATGTTTGCAGCAGGTCCTTGTGCCTGCGCCACAGTTGCCACAAGGCTCAGCAATCCGGCTCCCAGCCAGCAGCGGGCAGAGCGTGTTATAGATGTTGTCGCATGATTTTTGTTGTTTTGCATGACAGAAGTCTCCCTCGGTTGAGTTAGTGCTGCGCAGATCAAAGCAGACCGCTGCGAGCTTAGCACCGCTTTACATACCGTGCAGCTGTTCGATACAGATCAGCGCCAGTTTGACAACGGCCGCTGCCCTTGTGTCATTATCGTGGGCCAAATTTTAAGGAACGTTTTTGGGGATCAGTCATGAATTACCGCTACGTTGGCAAAAGTGGCCTGCGCGTCAGTCCAATCTGTATGGGAACCATGAGCTTTGGCAGCTGGAGTGACGAGCAGGAGTCATTCCGCATTCTGGACAAGGCCTACGAGCACGGCATCAACTTTTATGATACTGCCGAGGTGTACCCGGTTCCGCCTCGCGCGGAGACCGTTGGTGTCACTGAAACCATCATCGGCAAATGGTTAAAAACCAAAAACCGTGACTCCATCATACTGGCAAGTAAAGTGGCCGGCGCAGCCTCCGGATGGTTTGTGCCTCCTGTTCGCCAAGGTCTGACAGCCATTGACCGCCACCATATTGAGCGCGCAATTGAAGGCAGTTTGCGCCGGCTCGGCACCGACTACATCGACCTGTACCAGGTGCACTGGCCGGATACGGTAGTGCCGATTGAGGAATCCATGGCCGCGCTGGACCGACTGGTTGAGTCTGGCAAAGTGCGGTATCTGGGCACCTCCAATGAAAACGCCTACGGCCTGACCAAGGCCAACACGGTGGCACATTACGAGGGTTATGCGCGTTTTCATTCCATTCAGAATAATTTTTCATTATTGAACCGGCGTTTTCTGGACGAGCTGGCACTGGTGTGTCGGCGGGAAAATGTGTCGCTGCTGCCGTATTCTCCGATTGGCGGTGGCGTGCTCAGCGGCAAATACAACGTAGACAAGATTCCACCGGTGAGCCGCTTTGGTGAATACCTGCAAATGGAAAGTCCACGTCAGCGCGCAATGGCGGATCGTTTTTTGAATGAGCGCACTCTGACGTCGACCGCACGTTATATCAACATTGCCCGCGAGGCCGGTATGTCGCCAACCACACTGGCGGTGGCGTGGAGCATGCATTTTGATTTTGTAGCGTCGACAATTATTGGGGCACGAACGGCGGATCAGCTTGATGAGTCGTTTGCGGCGCTGGATGTGCAGCTGACGCCGGAGGTGTTAAAGGCGTGTGATGCGGTGCATCGGGATATTTTGTATCCGATGGGGTGATTTGAGTTGGAGCCGGTTGGTGGTACACAAGTTTAGCTGCGCACCGGAAGTGGGGAGACCACCGCCGACCAATCAGGCCGCGTTTATCTGAGCCCATCAGTCCGGAAATAGCGCGAGCACTGTTCGAATCCCGAGCCGCGCAGCGGCGAGGTTGAGTTGCACAGCGCCCGGCGGTAGCTGAATGGATGTGGCCGGTTTGAATCCACCCTGGCACCGCCGGAGCGAATACCACTGATAAACAAGCAACCAGACCTTAAGGTCGATACTCCCGCACTGGCGTCAGCTGGGCACCGGTACCCTCAGGTCGTGATGTCTCAGCACGTGCACGCAGTCGCATGGTGCCGATACCTTCGATCGACGCTTCCACAATTTCGCCATCCTGCAGGAAACTTTGGCCACTCGCACGCGCGCCCATGGTGCCGCCGGAGGTGCCGTTGTTGATCACATCACCCGGGAACAAGGTGATGATGGACGAACCATACTCGATCAGCTCCCACAGCGAGTGAATCATGTCGCCCGCTTGCGCATCCTGAATACGCTCGCCGTTTACACTCAGCGTCTGACGCAGGTTCGCCATCGGGTCACCGTAAAACTCTTTGGGCACAATCCACGGGCCCATCGGCGCAAACGTGTCGTGACCCTTGCCCACAAACCAGTCAGAACTGACACCATAGCCCCCCGGCGGACGGCCACCGCGGTCAGAGATGTCCATGGTAATGGTGTAACCAAACACATAATCCTGTGCATTCACCGCTGACACGTATTTGGCCGGACGCCCAATCACCGCGCCCAGCTCCACTTCCCAGTCCGTGCGATCGCGGCCGTAGGGAATGATGATCTCGTCATCCGCACCGATAATTGCGCCTCGCGTGGGTTTCAGGAACAAATAAGGCACACCGCGATTTTCCTGACGCTGACGCATGGCTTCTCGGCGCTGCTCTTCGCTACCGCTTTCGTTAACGTGGCTGTAGAAGTTCACTGCGGCATTAAGGATTTTGCCCGGATACATCAGCGGCGGCAGCACACGGATGTCCTCGCGTTCGTAGACAAACTCCGCCTGATTCGCGCCGGTCACACGATTACCGGCAACCAGGTGATTCACCAGTTCGTAAAGGCGGTACTTCAGACCGTATTCGTACTGGCCAATCAGCTGGATCATGTCCGCCGGCATCGGCAGCCGCGGGTACATGGGATTGATCTCCAGATCGCGGTTGGCCACTTCCAGATCAATGATGTACTGGTCACGCAGCACAATACCGACTTTGGGCACACCCTGAATCTGGAAGGTGCCGAGCTTGAACGGCTCGACCGGGGTAGCGGATGGACCGGTCTGCGCCAGTGCCAGCGCCGGTATTAGAACAAGCAGGGCCAACAGCCCCCGCCCGAGCAGGCGAATTATCATCGTGCGGACTCCTTGTGTTGTTATTGGTTATTGCAGGATCGGAATTGAGTATAGGACGGGTGTTGGGGGATTGCCAGTTGAGGTTGTGCCTGGCCCGCCCCAAGAGTATGATCAATTGTCATACCAGAGAGGGCAACATCGTGGCACAAACTAAAATCGCAATTACCATTGAAGAAGGTGTTCTCGCCAAGGTTGATGCGCTTGTGCGGCATAAAGTCTTCAGCAATCGCAGCCGGGCAATTCAGGAAGCGGTGCAGGAGAAACTTGAACGCCTTGAGCGTAACCGACTGGCCGAGGAATGTGCCAAGCTTGATCCGGCTTTTGAGAAGGCGATGGCTGACGAAGGATTGTCTGAGGAGCTGGATGGATGGCCAAAATACTGAGGGGTGAAATTCGCTGGGCTGACCTTAACCCTACAATCGGACGGGAACAATCCGGCGAAAGACCGGTTCTGATTCTGAGTCAGGACATCTTCAATGAGCGCTCGGGCACCGTGATTGCGATGGCATTGACGAGCCAGCAGCAAAAGGCTGGTTTCCCGCTGACTTATGAGCTGAATGAGTCCAGATTGCCCAAGCGCTCATGGGTAAAAATCAGCCAGATACGCACCTTGTCTACCGAGCGCATTGGCAACAAAATCGGGGAAGTCGCTACCGAAGAGCTGACACATATCATTGAAGGGTTGACTGAAATCATTGGCGGGTAAATTACGCGACGCAGGAGCATGAACTACTACAACAACACGCAGCAACTGTTTGAGCAATACGAGTCCCTGCCTCCTGAGCAGGTGCATCAGGCGTGGTTGCCCCTGATGCCTGTGCAACCCGGACTGGCCTGCGACATTGGCGCCGGCACCGGTCGTGATGCGCGCTGGCTGGCGTCACTGGGCTGGGACGTGGTGGCGGTTGAGCCCAGCCACTTGCGAGTGCTGGGCGAACAGAAAACAGCAAGCGGCAGCATCAGTTGGCTGGATGACAGTCTGCCCGAATTAAAAAAACTGCGTGCCCTCGACCAGCGTTTTAACCTGATTCTGATGAGCGCCGTATGGATGCACCTGCCCCCTTCACAACACGCACGTGCCATGCGCATCCTCAGTGAGCTGTTGGCACCAGGTGGGCTGCTGGTGATCAGTTTGCGGCAGGGGCCGGATGAGCACGGGCGTTTTTATCCAGTAAGCGCGGATGAAGTGATTACACTGGCGCATGACCGCGCGCTGCTCCTGAACAGGCGCGAGCGGCGACCTGACTCGAGGCGGGCTCAGATTGAGTGGGATACGCTGGTCTTTCAGTTGCCGGACGACGGTACCGGCGGCTTGCCGCTGCTGCGTCACATTATTGTGAATGACAACAAAGCAGCAAGTTACAAACTGGGTTTGCTGCGTGTGCTGATCCGCATTGCCGAAGGCGCGCCGGGCATGGTGCTGCGGCGCAGTGATGACTGGGTGGAAATTCCGTTTGGTCTGGTGGGTTTGTACTGGGTCAAAACCTATTTGCCCCTCGTGCTCAGGCACAATCTGGTTCAGACGCCTACCGCGAATCATGCCGAACAAAAAGGTTATGGCTGGGCCAAAGCTAATCACTTTTACAGTCTGCAGGACATCTCGGCCTATGACCTGCGCATTGGTGCGCGCTTTGATGCCAATGTAGCGTGGCGCCTGATTGGTGCAATCCGCGATGCCTGTGTGAACATCCAGAAGATGCCAGCCAATTACATCACCTGGCCTGGTCAGAACCGGCAAGTCTTTGAGTGCAACACCGAAAGTAAAAATGGCAAACCCGATGCCAAGCCAATATCCTGGCAAATCACCCGCGACAGTCTGGCACAATTTGGCAGCTTCAGGATTCCCGCCAATCTATGGCAAACCATGGGGCAATATGCCTGCTGGCTGGAACCGGCGATTTTTAATGAATGGATCCGACTGATGCAGAGCTGGCGAAGCGAATATGATCTGCGTGTTTACGACACTGTGTTCCAGTGGGTGGATGCCAGTCGCGACACCTCGGTTGCGCGCGCGCTCGCGTTGCAACTGCAACACCGGGGAACACCGCTACGCTGCGTATGGACTGAAAAAAAACTGCGTCATGAAAGTTTTGCCATCGATCATTGTTTCCCCTGGTCGCGCTGGCTGAACAATGATTTGTGGAACCTGATGCCTGTCACCTCGCAAGCCAACAGCGCCAAAGCAGACAAATTGCCCTCCGCAGCATTGTTGCAGCACTCACAGCCACTGATCCTGGATTGGTGGCAGCAGGCCTATCTGCAAGAGCCCGCGCTGCAACAACAGTTTTTTATTGAGGCAGAGTCGGCGTTGCCGCTGCTGGCCGGCAATGGCAACGGCGGCATTCATGATGTGCAGACGGTGTTTCATGCCATGCAACACCAGCGCGCGCGCCTGAAAGCAAACCAGCAACTGAGAGAATGGACTCCGCAAATTTTCCCAATCTGAGCTATATCAAACCCGCCACCAAACGGGATAGGCAACTGAACCGGCTCAGGTTATCATCCGTGCTCGTCGCCGCCGGTTGGCGACTCACCGGAGTCACAGAAACACCATCATGTTGATCAGGATATACCGTCATATAAAACGCAATATCACCGAAGACGGGTTGATCATCAGCAGCTCACCATTTTTGGTCAAATCCATGGTGGGCAAAATTGATTTTTCCAAGCCTTTGAGAATACTGGAAATTGGCAGCGGTCGTGGCGCCTTTACGCGCGAGCTGATCCAGCGCATGTCACCGGATTCACGGCTGGATATCTGCGAAATCAAAACCGAGTACAACCCCTGGATAGAACAGCTGATTGCCGCCCATCCGGGCAAGCAGATCAGCCTGCACAATTGCTGTGTGACACAGCTGCTGACTGAAGCCGAGTGCTACGATGTCATTCTATCGTCGCTGCCGCTGAAAAACTTTGAAGACCCCAGCAGCCAGCACGAGTTCCTCTACCGCGTGATCCGCGCCATGCGCCACGGCCTGAAAGAAGGCGGCACCTACCTGCAGTATCAGTACTTCAAAAGCAACCAGTCGGATATTGAGCAGGTGTTTGGCAAAAAAATGGACGATGTCAGTTTTGTGCCACTGAATATTCTGCCCGCCTTTGTCTACAGCATGTCCAAGCAGGCATCGGTGGCGAGCCATCTTTAAACAAAACTAATCTTTGAAATACACCATCTGGTGAGTGGTTGCCAGCAACTGGCCGTTGGCTGACCACACGTCGGCACTCTGATCGAAAAAACCATTCCAGTAGCCGTTGCCGCGCGCCCTGCCCAGCACATAGTCCGTGCCGATTTCAGAAAGCGTTTTGCTGTCTGTGTGGAAATAAGAGGTCAGCGTTACTGTGCCCATTGGTGTCCAGCGCTGGCGGCGGATAAATACTCGCGGGAAAAACACATCACAGATGGACGCCAGGGCAGCAAAATCCAGCGGTCGTGGCGGCTGATCACGCACCCACAATGAAGACTCGGCATCATCGCGCTCTGCAGCTTCGCTGCCAATCTTGTCCAAGGCCACAATACCGCTGATATAACGCAGATCGTAACGACGGGTAAATTCAGGTCGGTGCTCCCACTGCATTGCCGCGACGGTCTCGGGCGCAGGCAAATCTGTCGGGAACTGCAGATCGGTTGCGGACCAGGTTTCACGGCGCAGTGCAAACACTGCGGTGCACATGGCCACCGTTTGTTCATTTTGTCTGGCCAGGATCAGCCAGTGCTGCGTAGAGCGGTTTGTACGCACGGGCTGGGCATCGATATCAATCAGCTCATCGCTGACAGGCGCGGCAAAATGAACTGTCTGCGAAATCGGCTCACCCAGACGCTGCGGATGTTGCAGTGCAGCATTGAGCAGCAGCGCAGCGGTGACCCCACCAAAAGGCCCCACTGCGTTGGCATAGCCTGGGTGGGTTTTGCCGGTGTACTTGCCAGGTGCCAACTCCGTCAGAGCAATCGCAGCATCGAGTGGATGTTGTTCAGTTTGTGACATCGATTTGTCCTCCGCATGCAGCAACCGCTGTCAACCTACGATCAGGTTGGCACGCCGTCCCAGCCTTCAGCAAACATTTGCCGCAGAGTGGTAATGGCTTCGCGGTCATTCTGCAAATAAGCCGATTTTAAAAAATCATCAGCATCAATTCCGCCTTGATCAGAAATTGAATCACGCCTGTAGCTGAAGCGTACAAACAGATAACCTGGCTCGGGTTCTTCAATGCGCGTAATACTTTCAGCATGCATATGCTGCGTGCGGCCATCAATGATTGTGCGAATTTCAGTATCCGGTATCAGTATCACCTCATCACGAAGGCGCATGGAGCCCGCAGACAGAATGCGGACAAAACCGGTGTCAGTTTCATCCTGCAATTCAGCCTGGACTGCCGGGTTGAAGTGGTGCGGATAACGGGTGCGGAACACCAGACCCTGCCACAGGTCTTCGCGACTCAACAGCGCCAGCTGTTTGTTATTGGGGTCATTGATCTGCACAAGATGTTCAAATTCAAGCAAGGAACGGGACAATGTGTACTCCTGGAAAACGCTTTATTTCAGGCCAAGCTTAGCCTTGCCGGCATCGTGTTGACAAATTGTCATGGCAACCGGGCATGTGTGGTTTACACTCAGGCTAATTTTGTTACGTGGAGCCTCCTCATGTCCATCTGGTACCGACAACCTGATTTGCAACAAATGAATGACCATGGCCGCAACACAGCGGCCAGTAATCTTGGCATAGAAATCACCAACTTCGGTGATGACTGGCTCGAAGGCCGCATGCCGGTAGACGAACGCACGGTGCAACCGTTTGGCATTCTGCATGGTGGTGCATCTGTGCTGCTGGCAGAAACACTGGGCAGTATAGCCGCCAATCACTGCATTGCTGTGCCAGGAAAAATTGCCGTCGGACTTGATATCAACGCCAACCATATCCGTCCGGTGCCGGCAGGCAAATGGGTAACCGGCCGCGCACGTGCGCTTCATGTGGGTGCCACCACACAGGTCTGGGAAATTGTCATCAGCACTGACGCTGGCAAAACGGTTTGTGTGTCCCGCCTCACAATGGCCGTTGTTGCCAAAAGCTGATTTAACTATCTCATTGAAAGCCTGTACTTGCGTCAGGTATTGTTCATTGATAACAACAGGGGAACCACCCCGAACAGGAATATTGGTTATGGAAACAATTGTTACCCTCATTAACAACATTGTATGGAGCCCCGCTTTGGTGGTTCTTTGTTTGGGGGCAGGATTGTTTTACTCCATACAGACCCGTTTTGCCCAGGTACGACATTTTCGCGAGATGTGGCGCCTGTTATTTCGCGGCAACGAAACTCCCGAAGGCATTTCCTCATTTCAGGCGCTGGCAGTTTCTCTTTCAGGCCGGGTAGGCGTTGGCAATATTGCCGGCGTGGCAGCAGCTATCGGTTTTGGTGGACCCGGCGCGGTGTTCTGGATGTGGGCCGTTGCATTTCTGGGCGCCAGCACAGCTTACGCAGAGTCAACTCTGGGACAGTTGTACAAGGTTGAAGAAGACGGCCAATACCGCGGTGGTCCAGCTTATTATTTTGAGCGCTGTCTGGGGCAACGCTGGCTGGCGGTTCTGTTTGCACTCTCAGCGATTATGGCCTGCGGCATGTTTCTGCCCGGTGTCCAGGCTAATGCGGTTGGGAATGCCGTTGCACAAATTTTCGGCGAAGGTTCGATGGTAGTAACAGATTTCGGTATTGTTGGCACCAACAAGCTGGTCGCGCTGGCTGTCATTCTGATGGTCCTGGCTTTTATCATTTTTGGCGGCATCAAACGTATTGCGCACTTCACCCAGGTAGTAGTGCCGTTTATGGCACTGGGCTACATCATCATGGCTCTGATTGTGGTGTTTCTTAACTACGATCTGATTCCCAGCATGTTTGTCTTGATTATCAGCGACGCTTTTACTGCTCAGGCCGGTTTTGGTGCTGCAATAGGCTGGGGTGTGCGCCGCGGCATTTATTCCAACGAAGCGGGTCAGGGCACTGGCCCTCATGCGGCAGCGGCCGCTGAAGTGGAACATCCGGCGCAGCAGGGTCTTGTGCAAGCGTTTTCAATTTACGTCGATACGCTGCTGGTGTGTACGGCTACCGCGCTCATGATTCTGATCACTCAGCAATACAACGTCCAGGGCACCCTGCCCGATGGTCAATTTATACTCCAGAACGTAGCGCCTGAAACGGTCATCAGCTCCGCGGCGTTTACGCAGTTGGCACTGGAAAGTATATTTGGCGGGTTTGGCCCGATCTTTGTTGGCCTGGCTCTGTTCTTTTTTGCCTTCACCACAATTCTGGCCTATTACTATATTGCTGAGACCAACATCGCGTACCTGAATCGTTATTTTAAGGCGCGCATTCCGATGACAATGCTGAAAGTGGTCATCATGCTGGTTGTCGCATATGGCACTGTTAACAGCGCTGGATATATCTGGACAATTGGTGATATCGGCGTAGGGTTAATGGCGTGGATCAATATTATTGGCATTCTGGCGATCTTTTTTGTTTCCAAGCCGGCAATTATTTGCCTCAAGGATTACGAAGCCCAACGCAAGCTTGGCGGCCCAATAGGTTTTGATCCAATCAGCCTTGGCATCAAAAACGCTACTTTCTGGGAGCAACGACTGGAAAAGCAGATTGATGCCGCAATTGCGCACGCCGAAATACAGGCAGACAACCACACCAAACACTGAAATATAGAAAAAATGAGTCAGTCCCTGTCACTATTTCCT
>Ga0265293_10009452_pt1 | contig 14008 bp, 11 predicted proteins | sample Munlanlewell138R_FD_192505 | JGI IMG/M metagenome (GOLD analysis project Ga0265293, IMG submission 192505) | Leachate microbial communities from a municipal landfill in Southern Ontario, Canada - Leachate well 138R | ecosystem: Engineered > Solid waste > Landfill > Unclassified | place: Canada...
GAGCGCGTGCCCGGACCCGTTCTGGGCGAGGTCGGCACCATGATCGAGGAGCCGAGCTTCTACCCCTACATGACCGGGCGAGAGAACCTGCGTCACGCCGCTGCGCTGCACGGCTCCGTGCCCGCCAGGCGCGTCGACGAGTCGCTCGAGTTCGTGAAGCTGGAGCAGGCCGCCGACAAGCGCGTGAAGGCGTACTCGCAGGGCATGCGCCAGCGCCTGGCACTGGCGCGCGCGCTGCTGTGGCACCCCAAGGTCCTCCTCTTGGACGAACCGACCAACGGGCTCGACCCGACCGGCATAGCCGAGTTCCGCGAGTCGCTCAAGCAGGTCGCGGCCACCGGCGCCACCGTGCTCATCTCGAGCCACATCCTGGCAGAAGTGGAGAAGTTCGTGAACCGCGTCCTGGCCATCGACAAGGGCACGCTGCGGTTCGACGGCTCGCTGACTCAGCTCCTGGCGCAGGCTGGAGGACAGGCAGTGCGCTACGTGGTCAAGGCGCGTGACGTGCAGGCCCTGCTCGCGGCGCTAACCGACCTGGGCTACCCCTCCACACCAGCTGGCGCCGACTCGGTGGAGGTAGACGTACCGCAGGCAGAAGCCGACGACCTGATCTTCCGGTTGGCGGCGGCAGGCGTGAGGGTCACCTCCGCTAGCGTCAGCGCCGAGAACCTCGAGAGCGCCTACCTGCGCCTGGTGGGCGTAGACGGGAAGCCGTCGTGAGCGCCGTCATGAACGTGGTCCGGGCCGAGTGGTTCAAGGTCTGGCGCAAGCGCCGCCTATACATCCTGGCTGGCCTGTACTGGGTCGTTCTGCCGGTGCTGATTCTGGTGGTAGCGCGCATCGTGTTCGGCAGCGTGGGCGACTCGTTCGTGAACGAGGCCGGCGCTGTTGACGCCACCATGCAGCAGCTCGTTTCGCCCTACGGCCTGGCCCGGCTGCTGCTGGTGGGGCCCGGCTACATGAGTCCCACCTTCTACATCGTGTGCGTGACGCTGATAGCGGCGCTGCTGATAGGCGACGAGCGCAACCAGAACATGTGGAAGACCGTGCTGGTGGTGCAACCCAACCGGGTGGCGGTCATCACGGGCAAGGTCATCGTGGCCATGCTGGCCCTGGGCGTGCTGCTGTTCGGCGCCCTGGTGGCGGGCCTCCTGTTCGGCGCCGCCGGCACGCTGTTCCTGCCAACCGCCGTCGCCGGAGGCGCCTGGAGCGAGCTGGTGGGACTCTACTTCCTGCAGTGGGCGTTCCTGCTGGCCCCGGTGCTACTGGCCTTCCTGCTCATCTTCGTGGTGCGCTCCGGGGTGCTCGGGGTCGTTACCGTGCTGTTCCTGCCCTCGCTACTTGAGGCTATCTACAGCGTGCTCAGCACCATCGCCCAGTTGCAGCCACTCAACCGCATCAACGCCGTGTTCCAGGCGCTAAGGCTCAAGAACGCCTGGGAGTCGCTGCCGCAGTACTTCTTCACCGCCAACCTGTACGCGCCGGCGCGCGCGCCAACCCAGGGCCTGGCAAGCGCGTTCGGCGAGGAGCTCGGAGCCGAGTTCGGCTCCGAACTGGGGCCAGTGTCCACGCTGCTCGGAAGCGGCATAACGTTGCCGCACGCAGCTCTGGTCATGGCCGCTTACGCCGCGCTGTTCGCGGTTCTGCTCTACCTGGCGTTCACGCGGCGCGACGTCGACTAACGGCTGGCCGCAGCGGCGTCCGTGGCGAATCGGTACGCCGCGGACGCCGTAGGCACGATAATGGCGCCCATGGAGTGGATCAGCAGTCCCGAAGCCTGGGTCGCCCTCGCCTCACTCACCGTTCTCGAGATCGTCCTAGGGATCGACAACATCGTGTTCATCTCGATCCTCTCCAACCGCCTCCCGCCACATCAGCGCTCACGCGCCAGGATCATCGGCCTCGGCCTGGCCGTGTTCACGCGCATAGGGCTGCTGGCGTCGGTCAGCTACCTCTCGCACCTCACCAGTCCACTGTTCACCGCCCTGGGCCGCGAGATAACGGGGCGCGACCTGGTGTTCCTGCTGGGCGGCCTGTTCCTGCTGTTCAAGGCCACGCAAGAGATCCACGAACGCCTCGAAGGCCCGCACGAGGAGACCCGCGCCCGCAAGCCCGCCAAGTTCTCCTCCGTCATCACTCAGATAGTGCTGCTAGACATCGTGTTCTCGGTAGATTCGGTCATCACCGCGGTGGGCATGTCGGATCACCTGGCGGTCATGATCATCGCGGTGGTGATAGCCGTGCTGATGATGATGCTCGCAGCTAACCCGATAGCCGAGTTCGTGGAGCGCCACCCGACCGTGAAGATGCTGGCGCTGGCGTTCCTCATGCTCATCGGCACCTCTCTCATCGCCGAGGGCTTAGGTCAGCACATCCCCAAGGGGTACATCTACTTCGCCATGGGTTTCAGCATCGGAGTCGAGATGCTCAACATGCGCGCGCGCAGCGTGCGGCAGCCGGTCGACCTCTACCAGCGCAAGCCAAGGGGCCTCGACGACATGGCCGAGTGATCACGGCATTCACGGGCGCCTGAGCTAGAGCGCGGCGGTGCGGTTGCGCTTCTGTTCGTACATGCGGGCGTCGGCGCGGCTGACCAGAGCCTCGAACGACTCGGCGTCCTCCGGGAAGGTGGCGGCGCCCACACTGGCGCTAAGGCGCACCACGCCAGCATCAAGCGAAATGGGCTCCTCTATCGCCGCCAGCAGGCGCTCGGTCACCCGGTCGACCGCTCCGAACTCGGGGCCGGCAAGCAGTACAGCGAACTCGTCGCCACCGAGCCGCGCCACGATCTCCTCGGGCCTCACGTTCTCAAGTAACCGGTGCCCGATGATGCTGAGCACCTTGTCGCCGACCTCGTGACCGTACGTGTCGTTAACGGCCTTGAAGCCGTTGAGGTCGAAGTACAGCAGAGCCATAGGCAGCGCCCTACGGCGCAGCACCCAGAAACGGGACTTCACGTGCCTGCGGTTGGCGAGGCCCGTGAGGTCGTCGCGGTTGAGGAGCTCGACCGCCTGCTTGAGCACGCTCTTGTAGTGCGAGATGCTGCGGAACTGCACCACCAGGTAGTCGTGCTGCAGCGGAATCACCGTGACCGCGTACCACACGACCTCACGCCGAGCCGGCGCGTCGCGGCCAGCTTCGACGTCGTCGTCCTCACTCCACGGGTACGGCTGCTCGAACTCCTGCACCGTGTTGGTAACGTGCGCCAGGACCAGGCGCCGGTAGATGCGAGGGTCGAGGTGTTCGGGGTGTGCCTTGCGCGCGAGGCTGCCCACGAGCTCGCCTGCCGGTAGCGCGAACGCTTGCGCAGCGCTGGGGTTCATGTCGGCCCACTCGAAGTCGTCGAGCCCGCCGCCGGGTTTGCGCACCACGCGAAAGAGGACCATGCCATGCGGCGCTTTACTGAAGTAATCACTCCAGATGGCCTGGCCTGGCACGCTGGGAACCTCCACCTTAGCTTGCATGCTCGCGCTCATGATACTCAGATTCGGTGCGTATAGGCGCCCCTCCCGACCGGCGGCCTACGATTCGCGCCCAACCGCCACCGGCAGATGGTCGTAACTGGACCAGTCAGACCACGAGCCCGCGTACAGCTTCGCGCCGGCCACGCCCGCTTCCTCCAAGGTGAGGATCAGATGCGCCCCGCTGACACCGGAGCCGCAGTAAGCGATCACCTCGTCAGCGGCAGCCACCGGCGCCACCAGGGTTGTGAGCTTGGCCCGCTCCTTGAAGCGACCGCCCTCCAGGGCGTCCTGATAGAAGAGGTTCGAGGCGCCCGGTATGTGACCCGCCTTCGGATCGAGGGGCTCCACTTCGCCGCGGTAGCGCTCGCCGGCGCGGGCGTCCACGATGGCAACGTTGCTGTGCCCTAGGCGTGCACTAACGTGCCGAGCGTCGACCACCATGTCGGTTCGCAGGTCGAGAACGAAGCCGGCCCGCGGGTAGCGCGATGTCTCGCTGCTCAACTCGCCGCCAGCGCTCAGGAACGCGGCCAGGCCGCCGTCTAGGAAGCGCACGTTGCTGTGCCCCGCGTAGCGCAGCAGCCACCAGACCCGCGCCGCGTACATGGTGCCGGTCTGGTCGTAAACCACCACCTCGGCGTCGTTGCCGACTCCTAGGGCGCCGAGCTTCGCCGCGAACTCGTTCATGTTGGGTAGCGGGTGCCGGCCACCGTGCCTGCCGGGTGGGCTCGAGAGGTCCTCGTCCAGGTCCAGGTACACGGCACCGGGCACGTGGCCAGCGGCGTAAGCTGCGGCGCCGTAGGCGGGGTCAGTGAGCTCGAAGCGTGCGTCGATCACGCGCAGGTCCGGGTCGCCGAGCCGTGCCAGCAGCTCCGGGGCGCTAATCAGGTTGGTTCGGTTCACCGTTAGAGTCTACTACCACCCGCACAGGCGCCCTGGACACGTATCATCGCCGCATGACAGGGCAGGAAAGCGTCCGCTACCTGGCCAGCGCAGCCAACCCTCACTTGAAAGAGCTGGCACGGCTGAAGGAGCGCCGCGGCAGGCGCAAGGCTGGGCTCTACCTAGTGGAGGGCTTACGCGAGGCTCAGCGCGCCCTGGACGGCGGGGTGATCGCCACCGAACTGCTGCTGGCGCCCGACATTGTGAGCGCCCCGTCGGAGACGCTCGCCGGTTTGCTGGAGGCCGCGCGCGTGGCCGGCGCCGAGGAGGTTCACCTCTCCCCCGCCGCGTTCGCGCAGCTGAGCTTGCGCGATAAGCCGGACGGCGTGGTTCTGGTGGCGCGCAGCCGCCAGCTGAGCCCGGCCTCTGCCGGTCTGCATGCCGACTCGCTGGTACTCGTGGTCGACGGTCTCGAGAAACCCGGCAACCTGGGGGCGCTCATGCGCACGGCTGACGCCGTGGGGGTAGACGCCCTGCTGTTATGCGGTTCTGGCAGCGAGGCTGGCGGCACGGACCTGGAGAACCCCAACGTCATCCGGGCCAGCATGGGCAGCGTCTTCGCTATGACCACGGCCACCGGTAGCCGGGCCGAGGTCGCGGCGGCCCTGGCCGGGGCCGGGCTGCGCCTGGTGGCCGCCACGCCGCACGCCAGCGGATCGATGTGGGACGCGGACCTCACGGGTGGCGTGGCGCTGCTGCTGGGCACCGAGGGCGCTGGCCTGCCACAGTGGTGGCTAGGGCGCGCCGACCTGCATGTGCGGATCCCCATGCGGGCAACCGCCGCCGACAGCCTCAACGTGTCGGTGGCCGGCGCGGTGCTGCTGTACGAGGCGTTGCGGCAACGCAGTGCCGGTCCGCAGTGACCGGCGCCGCGCAGCAGCTACTCGGACTGGTCTTCGGCCGCCTGCCCCTTAGCTAGCAGATCCTTGACCGTCTGGCGGAAGTCCTTACCCTCCAGCGGCTTCATGATCACCTCGTCGGCCTGGCTCTCCCAGGCCCGCCTGAGCGTTGCGTCGTCGCGCAACGCCGTGAGGATCACAACGGGCACGTGCTTCAGGCGTGGGATGCGCTTCATGCGGTCGCACACCTCGATGCCAGTTAGGAACGGCATCTTCACGTCGAGGATCGCCAGGTCGGGGGTGTGCTCCTTCAGGAAGTCAAGCGCGGCCTTGCCGTCTTCTACGGTGGTCACGTCGTAGCCGTCTACGCTGAGGAGCATCTCCAGGATCAGCCTCTGGCCCGCCAGGTCGTCTGCGACGAGTATCGAGGCCTTCTTCTCTTCAGTCACCAACCAAGCTTATGCAATGTGGCGCCGGAGCGCCAGTGCCGCGGGCCATGTGTCGCAGAATGCCTGGCAGTGGGCACTCGGGGGCTTTAGCTGTATCCTCGTGAAAACTACACAAGGAGTACCAACGATGCTCAAGGAGTTTCAGGAGTTCATAAACAGAGGAAACGTTCTCGATCTGGCGGTGGCCGTCATCATCGGTGGCGCCTTCGGCCAGATAACCACGTCGCTGGTCGACCAGGTGATCATGCCCGTCATCGGCCTGATCATCGGCGGCGTGGACTTCAGCAACCTCGGTTTCATCCTGCGGGACCGCGAGCTTTACGCCTCCGTGCACGACGCGGTGGCCGCCGGCGCGCCGGTCATCCAGCTCGGGGCTTTCCTCAACACGGTCATCAACTTCCTGCTCATCGCGCTGGTGCTGTTCTTCATCGTCCGGTCGTTCAACCAAGTCAGGACGCGCCTGGAGCGCAAGGAAGAGCAGGAAGAGGCCGCACCCGCAGCACCCGCCGAGGACGTCGTGCTCCTCACCGAGATCCGTGACCTTCTGAGGAAGCAGAACGCCTGAGCTAGTACAGGATCAGTAGTTCCAGGTTGGCGGGACCGGCGCGCAGCACCGGGTCCGTTGCCACCAGACCGATAGTGACCGGCCCCGTCAGCCGCAGGAGCATGTTCATGAACAGCTCCTCGGTTACGGGGCCGAAGTCTGGCAGCTGGCCGTCGTCGAGGCCCGCGCGGCGCAGCTTGCGCACAGCCTCCGCCTTGAGTTGCGTGATAGACGCCCGGATCTCGTCCTGGCTGGCGGGCAGGTCTGCGGTGCCCAGGTGCAGCGGATGGCTCACGACCAGCTGCCCCTGCCCGAACAGCTCGTTGTTCTCCAGCGCCTCCACCAGCACGTCGATGGTCGAGCTGATCTGGTTACTCGGGGAGATGAGGCGGATGAGGTCTGAGCCGGGCGTTTGCGTGATGACCTCGACCAGCATGTTCACCTGGTCAGGCGTAACCCTTATGCGCTCGACGCCGCGGCGCGCCACGAAGGTCGTGGCGTCGGCTATGAACGACGCCAGTTCGTCTCGGACCGCGGCGGGCTCCTGCGAGTGAATAGCGCCGGAGTAGATCAGCTGGTCCCGCACGAAGTAGACCTCGCCGCCCTCGAAGCGCTGGTAATCCTGCTGCAACTCCGCCAGCTCGCGCGCCTGCAGCTCTACGTCCCTTTGCAGGTCGTCGACCGCTGCCTGCAACTCCTGCACGGTGAGGTTGCGCGCCCGGATCTCGGCCTCCAGCCGGTCGTTGAACTCGGCCAGCGAGCGGTTCTGCTGCTGGATGCGGTCGTTGTCCTCGGCCAGCGCCAGGTTGCTGTCGGCCAGGCGGGTGTTCTCCGCTAGGAGGTCCTGCGCCTGCTGGCGCATCTCAACCGCGCTGCGCTCCAGTTCCGCCAGCTCCTGGTTGAGGGCCCCCAGGCGCTCCGACAGGTCGGCGCTCTCCTGTAACGCAGTGTCGCGCTCCTGCTGTGCCTGCACCTGGTCCGCTAACGCCGCCTCACGGGCCGCTTCGGCCTCGGAGCGCGCGGTCTCGGCAGCGGCCAGGTCCTCCTGGGCGCTGAGCACCTGTTGTTCCGCTACCGCCAGTCGCTCGCCCACCACGGCCAGGCTCGATTGCAGGCCGTCTAGCTGCAGGTTGGCAGCGTCCAGCTGGGAGCGTGCCTCCTCGGCCTCGCGCTGCAGTTCGGCGGCTTCGGCCTGCGCCTGCTGAGCGGCCTCCCTGGCCGCGTCGGTCTCGGCGAACGCACGGTCGCGCTCGGCCCGCGTGTCCTCCAGGGCAGCTCCCGCCTCGGTCAGCTCGGCTTCCGTTTCTGCCAGGCGCGCTTCTGCCGCGTCGACCTCGGCCACCGCCTGCGCCACGACGGCTGTGGCCTCGCTGACTTGCTGCACGAGCTCGTCGCGCTGGCCCAGCAACTGGTCACGTTCGGCCAGAGCCGCGTCGCGCGCACCCACGGCAGCGTCGCGCTGCTCTTCGGCCGAGCTGATGGTCTCAAGCGCCTCGTCGAGTTCGCTCCGCAGGTCGCCGAGCTGAACGTTGGCATCTATGACCCTCTGGTCGAGTACCCGCTGCTGTGCGCGCAGCTGGTTTAGTTCGTCGAGTGTGCGCTGCACGTTCAGCAGCGTGCGGGTGGCGTTCTGGAACGCCAGCGCTAGCACGCCGATGGTGGTCAGCATGATGAGGATGCCAGCCACGACGCCTACGATGGCGCCAGTGGTCTTGGGCCTGGCGCCGAAGAGGCTCAGGCGCCTGCGGCCCACGTAGGCGCCCAGCCGGTCACCCAGGTAGGCGATGCCGCCCGCCAGCACGATGAGCACCAGCACCAGCAGTGCTATGAGGGTCATGCGCTCACCGGTCTCAGGGCGGTCAAGACGCCAGCCACCTCAGAGTTGAAACTCGCTGCCTAGGTAGTAGGTGCGTACATCGGGGTCCGCTGCGAACGCGTCGGGGGTGCCGTCGAAGCGCACCTTGCCGTCGAACATCAGCACCACCCTGTCGGCGATGGCGAGGGTCTCTCGCACGCTGTGATCTGTCAGTAGAACGCCGAGGCCGCGCCGTTCGCGAAGCTCGGCGATGATGGTCTGGATCTCGCGGATGGACTTGGGGTCCACGCCGGTGAACGGTTCGTCTAGCAGCAGGAAGTCGGGATCGATGGCCAGTGAGCGGGCTATCTCGAGCCGCCGCCGCTCGCCGCCCGACAGGGTGTCGGCCCTGTGATCAGCCAGGTGGCCGATGTGGAACTCCTCAAGCAGGCTCTCGGCGCGCTCGTGCTGCTCAGAGACGCTCAGGTCCTGGAACTCCAGGATCGCTAGCAGGTTCTCCTTGGCGCTAAGGCGACGGAACGCGCTCGGTTCTTGCGCCAGGTACCCGAGACCGAGCTTGGCCCGGCGGTACATGGGGAAAGCGGTGATGTTACGGCCACCAAGGTCGATGCTGCCGCCGTTGGGCCTTACGAAGCCCACGATCATGTAGAAACTGGTGGTCTTGCCGGCGCCGTTGGGTCCTAGCAGCGCCACGATCTCGCCTTGCCTCAGCACCAGATCGACGCCGTCGACCACCGTGCGCCTGCCGTAGCGCTTAACCAGCCCGGCCGCCCGCAGCTCCTTGCGGTGCGTGGCGGGGATACTGGCGTAGTTGCTGTTGGAGACGGGCTCTACAGCCTGCATATCGCGGATGCTACCACGCACCCCCATGAGACCCGGGTGAACCATCTCCTCTTGCTATGCGAAAAAAGGGGCCCGCGTTCGCGCGGGCCCCGATGGTCATACCCGTGGCTGTTCTCAGCCCTCTAGCGCCAGCAGGAACGGCTCCTCGAGAGCGCGGCATACCCAGCGCAGGAAGCGCGCGGCGGCGGCGCCGTCGATCAGCCTGTGGTCGTACGTGAGTGCCAGAGGCATCATCAGGCGCGGCTCGAACTCGCCCTTCTCCTTGTTCCATACCGGCTCCATGCTGGAGCGCGAGACGCCCAGGATAGCGACGTCGGGCGGGTTGACGATGGGCGTGAAGCCGTGCCCGCCTATACCGCCAAGGTTGGAGATGCTGAAGTTGCCGCCCTGCATCTCGTCGGGCTTGAGCTTGCGGTCGCGGGCCTTCTCGGCCAGTTCGCCGAGTTCGGTAGCCAGTTCGACCAGGTTCTTGCGGTCGGCGTCCTTGACCACCGGCACCAGGAGGCCGGAATCGGTGTCGACCGCAACGCCGATGTTGACGTACTGCTTATGCACGACCTCTTGCTTGACCGTATCGATACTGGCGTTGAAGTCAGGGAACTTGCGCAGGGCGCCAGCGATGATCTTCAGGAGGATGGCGGTCGGCGTGAGCTTGGCGCCCGCCGCTTCGACCATGGGCCCGTACCGCTTACGCGTGACCTCCAGCTCGGTCACGTCGGCTTTATCGAAGTGCGTGACCATGGGAACGGTGCCCCACGCGGTGCTCATGGAGCGCACCGTGGCTTTGCGGATACCGCTCATTGGCGAGCGCTCCACCTGACCCCAGCGGCTGAAGTCTGGCAGTTCGAAGGCGGGCGCCGCGGGCGCGGACGGTGCCTGGGCGGGTGCTCCGCTGGCGAAACCGCGCACGTCCTGTGAGGAGATGCGCCGCATGACGCCCGTGCCGGGAACCTGGTGGATGTTCACGCCCAGTTCACGCGCCAGGCGCCTGACGGAAGGCGCCGCCGGCACGAGTCCGCCGTGGCCGTTAGCGGAGGCGGGCGCCGCTCCGGCCGCTGGTGCGGGCTGCGGCGCGGCGGGCGGCTGCGCTGCGGGCGGCGGCGCCTTCTCGGCTGGCGCCGGCGCGCTCTGGCTGTCGTCAGCCGCCGCGGCCTCTTCGGCCTGCGGCTCGGGCGCGGCGCCTGCTGCGGGCTGGTCGCCAGCTTCGTCCACCACCACCAGCACGGAGCCTACGGCTGCGTCCTCGTTCTCTTCGACGTTGATCTGCGTCACTACGCCCGCCGCGGTTGAGGGAACCTCGACCACGGCCTTGTCGGTCTCAAGCTCGACGAGGGGCTGATCTTTCTCGACCTTATCGCCGACCTTCACTAGCACGCCCACAACGGTGCCGTGCTCGATCCCTTCGCCGATATCCGGTAGTTTTACTTCTGTCGCCACGCGTGTTCCTTTCTCAGCTCAGTCGACGTAGGGGTTGGCCTTGTCGGGATCGATGTCGAGGGCGGTGCGCGCCTTGATTAGCGCGTCCTTGTCGAACTTGCCCTCGTCTGCCAACGCCTTGAGCGTAGCGAACGCGATGTGCCGGGCATCGACTTCGAAGAAGTCGCGCAGTTCAGCGCGCGCCTCGCTGCGCCCGTAGCCGTCGGTGCCAAGACTGACCATCGGCCGCGGCAGGTGCCGCGCCAGCGAATCGGGAAGGATCTTCATGTAATCGCTAGCCGCCACGAACACGCCCTTGGTGTCCTTCAGGACGCTGGCCGCGTACGAGGTGCGTGGCTCCTTGTCGGGGTTCAGGCGGTTGTAGCGCTCGACCTGCAGGGCGTCGCGGTGCAGTTCCTTGTAGGAGGTCACGCTCCACACGTCCGCCGCTACCCCGTAGTCTGCCTCGAGCAGGTCTGCGGCCTTGAGCACCTCGGTCATGATGGTGCCCGAGCCGAACAGCTGCGCTTGCAGCTTGGCGCGCTTCTTGGCGCTCTTGCGGAAGAGGTAGAGGCCCTTCAGCACGCCGTCCTCGAGCTGCTCCCGGCTCAGGTGCTCGGGTGCGCCCGGCTGCCGGTAGTTCTCGTTGGAAACGGTCACGTAGTAGAAGACGTTCTCCTGCTCCTGGTACATGCGGCGCAGTCCCTCGCGCACCACGATGGCCAGCTCGTGCGAGAAGGCCGGGTCGTAAGCCAGCATGTTGGGGACCGGGTAGACCAGCAGGTGCGAGTGGCCGTCCTGGTGCTGCAGGCCCTCGCCGGCCAGGGTCGTGCGGCCGGCCGTGGCGCCCACGAGGAAGCCCTTGGCGTGACTGTCGCCCGCCAGCCACATGAGGTCGCCCACGCGCTGGAAGCCGAACATGGAGTAGTAGAGGTAGAACGGCACCGTGTTCACGCCGTAGTTGGCGTAGGCGGTGCCAGCGGCCACGAACGACGCCATGGCGCCCGCCTCGGTGATGCCCTCCTCCAGGATCTGGCCGGTGTTGGACTCCTTGTAGTACATGAGGTGAGCGGAGTCCACGGGCTCGTAGAGCTGTCCGACGGGCGAGTAGATGCCTATCTGGCGGAAGAACGCCTCCATGCCGAAGGTGCGCGCCTCGTCGGGGATGATGGGCACCACCAGCTTGCCCCACTCCTTGTCGCGCAGCAGCTTGCGCATGACGTTGACCATGACCATGGTGGTCGAGACCTCGCGCTCCTCCGACGAGGCCATGAACTCATCGAACGACTCCGCGGCGGGGGCCGCCAGCGGCTGCGCCTTGACGGTGCGCTCGGGCAGGAAGCCGCCCAGCTGCTCGCGGTGCTCCATGAGGTACTTGTGCTCCGCGCTGTTCTCGGGCGGGCGGTGGTACGGGGTGGTGGCGATGTCCTCGTCGGTGATCGGCAGGTTGAAGCGGTCGCGGAACGCCTTCATCTCGTTCTCGTCTAGCTTCTTCTGCTGGTGGGTGATGTTCTGCGCTTCGCCCGCCGTGCCCATACCGTAACCCTTCACCGTGCGGGTGAGGATGACGGTGGGCTGGCCTTCGTGCTTGGTGGCGCGGTCGAAGGCCGCGTACACCTTCACGGGGTCGTGCCCGCCGCGGTTGAGCTTGGCGAAGTCGGCGTCGGTCCAGTCGGCCACCAGCGCCTTCAGCTCAGGGGTGTTGAAGAAGCGCTCCTTCAGTTCCTGGCCACCGAACGCCGCGTAACGCTGCGACTCGCCGTCGACCAGCTGCTCGAAGCGGCGGATGACGTGGCCTTCCTTGTCGCGGGCCAGCAGCTCGTCCCACGCGGAGCCCCACGCCACCTTGATGACGTTCCAGCCGGAGCCCTTGAAGATGCCCTCGAGCTCCTGGATGATCTGGCCGTTACCGAACACCGGGCCGTCGAGGCGCTGCAGGTTGCAGTTGATGACCCAGATGAGGTTGTCGAGGTTGGCGCGGCTGGCTACGCGGATGGCGCCCAGCGTTTCCGGCTCGTCGGTCTCGCCGTCGCCGATGAACGCCCACACCTTGCCGGTGCCCTTGGGGTAGAGGCCGCGGTCCTCGAGGTAACGGCGGAAGCGCGCCTGGTAGATGGACGTAAGGGGGCCTAAGCCCATGGAGACCGTGGGGAAGCTCCAGTAGTCGGGCATGAGCCACGGGTGCGGGTAGGACGAGAGGCCGCGCTTGTCCTGAAGCTCGCGGCGGAAGTTATGCATGTCGTCGTCCGACAGCCGGTGCTCGAGGTACGAGCGTGCGTAGATACCTGGGCTGGCGTGCCCCTGGAAGTAGACCAGGTCGGCGTCCGGGCCCTTGGAGGCGCCTCGGAAGAAGTGGTTGAAGCCCACCTCGTAAAGGATGGCGGCGGAGGCGTAAGTGGCGATGTGACCACCGATGCCCGGCGACACCTTGTTTGCGTGCACCACCATGGCCATGGCGTTCCAGCGGATGAGGTTAGTGATCTTGCGTTCGATATCGATGTCGCCCGGGTACTCGGGCTGCTCGGAGACGGGGATGGTGTTCAAGTACGCGCTATCGAGCGCGACCGGCATGTCCACCCCGTTCAAGGTGGCGTAATCCTTCAGCCGGTTGAGAATATCGAGCACTCGTTCGGGTCCGCCCGAGGCTAGAACGTAGTCGAGCGACTCAAGCCACTCGCGCATCTCGACCCGGTTGAGCTCCTCGAGCTCCTTCGGATCCAGCTGTGAGCGGTCTAGGTCTAGTAGTTGATCCAGTACGTCAACCATTCGGTTACCTCTCGTTCGTACCGGCGCGGCGCAGCCCTTAGGACTGCGGTCCGTACCGGCATGGTTGTGAGCGCCACATGACGCTCCGTCACCCGCGGCGTGAAACCATTAACTATCGGCGCGCTCGCCGCAGGTGACGGCGCGCCTCATCGCCAACATTGTATGCCACCGCTGGCACGCATCAGGGAGCGTTGCCAACCTAACTCGCGACTCCACGCCGCGCCGCGCGCGCCCGTTCAGGCGAGCCTCCTCAAGAGGCCCCTCACCACGGTCTCGGCGTTAGCCGCCGCCGTGAGCGTGAAAGCGCGAAAATCTATCTGCGCGGAGTGATCAGCGCTGTCGGAGATGGAGCGCACCACCACGAACGGCACCCCCCAGCGGGCGCAGACCTGCGCCACGGCCGCCCCCTCCATCTCGGTGCAGGCCGCGCCGAAAGCGCGCGAGATCCGGGCCGTGGCCTCCTGGCTGGCCACGAACGTATCGCCGGACGCCACGCGCCCCACCACCGTCCGCGCGCCCTGCAGTTCCTGGGCGGCTGCGCGGGCAGCCTCAACCAAGGCGGTGTCGGCCTGCCAGAACGTGCCGCTGCCGGGCACCTCGCCCGGCTGGTAACCGAGGCCGGTAACGTCCACGTCGTGCTGAACAGTATCGGCGCTGATGACCACGTCGCCGACCGCCAGGGCCGGATCGACCGCGCCAGCTACACCCGTGAACACCAGGCGCGTAGCGCCGGCGCCGAGCAGCGCCTGCGTGAGGGCGGCAGCGTTGACCTTACCTATGCCGCACTCGGCGAGGAGCACCCTGTTCCCCTCGAGCGTGCCCTCGAGCCAAACGAACGGCCCCTGCCCACCCTGCTGCGAGTCCTGCAGGGAGGCCTCGAGGCGCTCAATCTCTTCGCGCATGGCGCCAACGACCGCAGTGAGGTGCTCCCG
>Ga0265293_10009453_pt1 | contig 14005 bp, 10 predicted proteins | sample Munlanlewell138R_FD_192505 | JGI IMG/M metagenome (GOLD analysis project Ga0265293, IMG submission 192505) | Leachate microbial communities from a municipal landfill in Southern Ontario, Canada - Leachate well 138R | ecosystem: Engineered > Solid waste > Landfill > Unclassified | place: Canada...
ATATCGCGCCGCTACAACCAAATACCCTTGCTTCGGTCAAGACCTGGGGGATTCAATGGGAGCTGGCCGTATAGGACTTACCCAACTGCAAAGATAAGACTTTATTTTTAGTTTCAAAAGGATGAATTTGATTTTTTCAATTCACCCCCTTTTTCTATCTTTGTATAAGATAGGATGCGCCTCGGCATTATTCATAAATTAGACTATTTGAGTCGCCTTAATTAGATTATTTGAGTCGCCTTCGCTCCTCGATTTTCAATTCTCGCCATGGCATAGTTCACAAGTTAGACTATTCCTGTGCTCGGCAAAACGAGTAAACTCGTTCTGTTCTCACTTGTCGGAATAGTTCAAGCAAGCTTGGCTCTGCTCTCGGCTTTCACTATCTTTGTACAATAAGAAGATAAAAAATAATGGAATAAGATCATGGATATTGTAGACCGCTTTATCAAGTACGCCCGCATCGATACACGATCGGACGAGAACAATTCGGAGACACCCAGCACGAAAAAACAGTTTAACCTCGCGAAGGAGGTCGAAAGGGAAGCCTTGGAGATGGGGCTCGAGGATGTGAGCCTCGACAGTAACTGCTACCTCATGGCAACCCTGCCGGCAAACACGAAAAAAGACGTGCCGACCATCGGGTTCATAGCACATTTCGACACGAGCCCCGATATGAGCGGGGAGAACGTGAATCCGCGGATCGTGGAGGAATACGACGGGAAAGATATCGTGCTTAATGAATCCAAAGGAGTGGTGTTGTCGCCGGATGATTTTCCGGAATTGCTGCAGCACGTGGGCGAAGATATCATCGTGACGGACGGGACCACGTTGTTGGGCGCGGACGATAAAGCGGGCATCGCGGAGATCATGGACGCGATGCAGTACTTGATCGATCATCCGGAGATCGAACATGGAAAGATCCGGATTGGTTTTACACCCGATGAGGAGATTGGCCGGGGAGCCGACCTGTTTGACGTGGAGAAATTTGGTGCCGAGTGGGCGTATACCATGGACGGTAGCGGAGTGGGAGAGCTGGAGTACGAGAATTTCAATGCCGCTTCTGCCAAGATAAAGATACAAGGACGCAACGTGCATCCCGGTTACGCGAAAGACAAGATGGTCAACGCGTTGCACGTGGCCAACGAGTTGGTGGCCCTGTTGCCCATCAAAGAGCGGCCGGAGCATACCGAAGGATACGAAGGGTTCTTTCATTTGATTTCGTTGAACGGGACCGTGGAAGAATCTGAGGTCACCTATATCATCCGTGATCACGATCGTGAAAAATTCGAACAACGGAAGGAACTCATGGAGCGGGCCGTGGCCGAGATGAACCAAAAGTACAACGATCGACTCGCCCTCGAGATGAAGGACCAGTATTACAACATGCGGGAGAAAGTGGAACCGGTGAAGCACGTGATTGATTATGCTTTTCGTGCCATGGAGGAAACGGGGATAACCCCCAAGATTAAACCCATCCGGGGGGGGACAGACGGCGCTCGGTTGTCGTACATGGGCCTTCCTTGTCCCAATATCTTTGCCGGTGGAATGAATTTTCACGGCAGGTACGAGTACCTGCCCATACCTTCCATGAAAAAGGCTTCGAAAGTGATCGTGAAAATTGCGGAATTAGTCGCGAAAAACGCTGAGATTTAAGATTCCAGATTTAGGATTCAAAATTCCAGACTCCAGACTCAAGAAAGAGGAGTTCTTGATTTTTAATTCTTCATTCTTAATTATCAATTAGTAACTGAACTGTACAATTATGAAACAGACTCCTTTTACAGGTATTCATATAGCGTTGGGTGCCAAGATGCATGAGTTCGCGGGATACAACATGCCTATCGAGTATTCCGGTATCATAGACGAGCATCAGGCGGTAGTGAATAGCGTGGGCGTATTTGACGTGTCGCATATGGGTGAATTCTGGGTGAAAGGGCCCAAGGCGCTTGAATTTCTACAAAAAGTGACCAGCAACGATGCGTCTCTTATCCCGCTCGGGAAGGCGCAATATACCTCTTTCTTGAACGAAGAAGGAGGCATCGTGGATGACCTGATTGTTTATCACTACGAACCCGAGAAGTACTTGTTGGTAGTGAATGCTTCCAATATTGAAAAAGATTGGGAATGGTGCCGGCAATGGAACAGCATGGGTGCTGAACTGGAGAACGCGTCCGACCACATGGCACTGCTGGCCGTGCAAGGGCCCAACGCCAAGGAGACCCTGCAGAAGCTGACAGACACGGATCTCTCCGCGATTCCTTATTACTCGTTCGTGACCGGGACGTTTGCCGGCGCGGAAAACGTGATTATCTCCAACACCGGCTATACCGGGGCGGGTGGTTTCGAACTCTATTTTTACCCGGCCGATGGGAGAAAAATTTGGGACGCGCTCTTCGAGGCGGGTCAAGCGTTTGGGATCAAGCCGGCAGGGTTGGGGGCACGCGATACGCTGCGACTCGAGATGGGCTTTTGCCTTCATGGAAACGAGCTGGACGAAACCACCACACCCTTTCAGGCAGGCTTGGGATGGATTACAAAATTCGCGGAGAATAAACCGTTCGTGGGGCGCGAAGCATTGGAGAAAGAAAAAGAGGACGGCATAACACGCAAGTTGTGCTGCTTTGAGATGGTGGACCGGGGCATTCCCCGGCAGGGATACGAAATCACGCACGAAGAAGAAGGAGTGATCGGCTATGTCACATCGGGCACTATGTCACCCATGCTAAAGATCGGCATCGGAATGGGCTATGTAAAACCCGAATATGCGAAACCGGGCAGCGAGATCATGATAAAAGTCCGTGACCGTAGCCTGAAAGCGAAGGTGGTGAAACCTCCTTTCAGAAAGCAAAACTAATGTGCCAATGAGACTAATGAGATTAATATGCTAATTGAATCTCAATCAATTACCGAATAATTACATCATCTCATCATCTCATCATCACATCATCACATCATCACATCACCGAATCACCGAATCATCACATCATCACATCACCGAATCATCACATCATCACATCACCGAATCACCGAATCATCACATCAACAAATCAGTTTTGGTAAATCTCTTTTTTTCCGGCGAGGAGGGTGTTTCTCAGGAGCGAAACGATGGTCATGGGACCCACGCCTCCGGGAACGGGGGTAATGAAAGAGCACTTGGGGGCCACCTCGTCGAACTTGACGTCGCCCGTGAGTTTAAAGCCTGATTTTGTTTTGTCGCTGGGGACACGGGTAGTGCCCACGTCGATAACCACGGCTCCTTCCTTAACCATATCGCCCGTGAGGAATTCGGGCACGCCCAATGCCGCGATGATGATGTCGGCTTGCAGGGCAATCTCCTTGATATTGGGTGTGCGGCTATGGCAGACGGTGACGGTACAGTCGCCGGGATAAGCCTTCTGCATCATTAGCATGGCCGCCGGCTTGCCCACGATATTGCTACGCCCGAGGATGACGCAATGTTTCCCGCGGGTCTCGATATCGTATCGTTTTAATAGTTCCAAGATGCCCGACGGGGTGGCAGAAAGAAAACAAGGCATTCCCAGCGACATGCGCCCCACGTTCACGGGGTGGAAGCCATCCACGTCTTTGCGGTAATCGATCGCCTCGGTGATCTTGGTCTCGGATATATGTTTGGGGAGGGGCAACTGCACGATAAACCCGTCGATGTCGGGGTCATTGTTTAGCCGGTCCACGCAGGCAAGCAACTCCGCTTCGGTTACGTCTTCTTCGTAACGCACGAGCGTGGAGTTAAAGCCCACCGCTTCGCACGCCTTCACTTTATTAGCCACGTAAGTCTCGCTGCCCCCGTCATGACCAACCAGCACCGCTGCCAGGTGCGGTGTTTTGCCCCCGGCGGCCTTGATTCGGGTTACCTCTTCCGCAATCTCCTCTTTTATCTTGGCGGATACCGCCTTCCCGTCTATTAATCTCATATTGATTAGCCGATTAGCATATTTACTGATTCGTTGATTTAATCATCACATCATCACATTATCACATCATCAAACAATTATTCTCATTGGCATATTAGCACATTAAACTTATCTTCTTCTTCGTGCTTGACGCATTGCCTTTTTGGCACCCCCAACTCCGCCGGTCGTCATCATCCGCATCATCTTGCGCGTTTCGTCGAACTGCTTGATCAGCTTGTTAACCTCCTGCACGTCGGTCCCGCTCCCTTTCGCGATGCGGGCGCGTCTGCTCCCGTTCAGTATCTCGGGGTTACTACGTTCTTGAGGGGTCATGGAGCGGATAATCGCCTCTATCCCTTTAAACGCGTCGTCGTCGATATCCATGTCCTTGATCTGTTTTCCCACCCCGGGAATCATCGAGGCGAGATCCTTCAGGTTCCCCATCTTCTTGATCTGCTGGATTTGTGCGATGAAGTCGTTAAAGTCAAACTGGTTCCGGGCAATTTTCTTCTGCAATTTCCGGGCCTCTTCCTCGTCGTATTGCTCTTGCGCCTTCTCCACCAATGAAACGATATCGCCCATACCCAAGATTCGGTCGGCCATCCGTTCGGGATGGAAGACGTCGATGGCATCCAGTTTCTCTCCGGTGCCCACGAACTTGATAGGCTTGTTCACCACCGAGCGGATGGATAGCGCGGCCCCGCCCCGGGTATCCCCGTCGAGCTTGGTCAGTACCACCCCGTTGAAGTCGAGCCGCTCGTTAAATTCCTTGGCGGTGTTGACGGCGTCTTGCCCGGTCATGGCATCCACCACGAAAAGGATCTCCTGCGGGTTGACGGCCTTCTTGATAGATTCGATCTCGTTCATCATCTGCTCGTCGATCGCGAGACGGCCCGCGGTATCAATGATAACCAGGTCTTTCCCGTACTGTCGCGCGTGTTGAATGGCATTTTGGGCAATCTTGACTGGGTTCTTGTTCTCTTCCTCCGCGTAAACCGATACACCGATCTGTTCGCCGAGCACCTTCAACTGCTCGATAGCGGCGGGACGATAGACGTCGCCCGCGACCAACAGCGGGTTCTTTCCACGCTTGCTCTTGAGCATGTTGGCCAGCTTGCCGGAGAAGGTGGTCTTACCGGATCCTTGGAGACCCGACATGAGGATGACCGCCGGATTTCCCTTGATGTTGATCTCGGCAGCGGTGCCCCCCATCAATACGGCCAGCTCGTCGTGAACGATCTTCACCATCAACTGCTCCGGCTTCAGGGCATTGAGCACGTCTTGCCCCATCGCTTTCCGCTTGACGGTCTCGGTAAACTCCTTGGCGGTTTTATAATTCACGTCGGCATCCAACAACGACCGACGCACCTCTTTCAGGGTTTCGGCCACGTTGATCTCGGTGATCTTTCCCTGTCCTTTTAGTATCTTGAACGACTTCTCTAACCGTTCATTTAAGTTTTCAAACATAATATAGTTGCAATATTTACTCTACCGTTCCCTTTGGGTACTTCTTGCCAGACACGGATTCCCGTTCTTGTTAGAAGTGAAGGAACGATTTCTTGAACGAAATGGATACAAAGATAGTGAAGGCCAGGCGCAACGTCAAGCTTGCTTGAGGCGTTGGCGAGGTGCATCCTATCTTGTGCAAAGATAATGAAAAAAGGATTAACCCTGAATACCTCATCTCGGTAAATGCCTTTTACCGCTAGCACTTTGTTCTTAATTTGATTAACGAGTGAGTTTATCCGAAACTGGTTAACCAATTGAGTGCAGGAGAAGGAATTTCTAGTATATTTGCATCATGGTGATTTTTTAAAGGTCTTCGCTCGTAGAGGAATTGATTTTGGGCATGATATAGAAACCTCATTGTACTTTATACCTTTGGCCCTGCCGGAGGATAGGTGAAATTCGAAGGCTAACGCTCTTTAACCGAGGCATGAGTTATGAATGTAGTAAAGGAGTAAAATGAAAAATATTATTGGTGTTGATATTGGAGGTACTTCCATCGTGGGAGGTAGAATTGAAGGAGATCGTATCGTGGAACAACTTTCCGCGGGAACCAACGCATCAGAGGGAGGTGAAAAGACACTTGGTATCTTGAAAGAGGTCATCGCGAAGTTAAAAACCGATGATACACGGGCGATCGGTATAGGTGTCCCCAGTGTTGTTGACAGAGAGAAAGGGATTGTTTACAACGTGCAGAATATACGGGATTGGGACGAAGTGCATTTGAAATCAATTCTCGAAGCGGAATTCGGTATGCCTGTTCATATTGACAACGATGCCAATTGTTTTGCATACGGGGAGAAAATTTACGGCAAAGGCAAAGAGTTTGAAAACTTCGTGGGTATAACCCTGGGGACAGGAGTAGGAGGGGGGATCGTTCAGAGGGATCATCTTCTGTCGGACTCCAACTGCGGTTCCGGGGAATTTGGTGAAATACCTTACCTTGATTCGATCTTGGAAGAGTATTGTGGGAGTCGTTTTTTTACCCGTGCCGCGAATCAATCCGGTTACGAGGTAGCGTTAAAAGCGCGCGATGGCGATACTCCATCTATCGACCTGTATAACGAGTATGGAAAGCACATTGCCGTTTTGGTGAAGATTATTTTACTGGTCTTGGATCCGCAAGCGATTATCTTTGGGGGATCGATTACTCGATCGTTTGATCTTTTCGAAGAGTCGATGTACGATAACCTGAAAGATTTCCCTTATCCCAAATCGGTGGAAAAAATTCACATTTTGACGTCTGACTTGGATAATATCGGAATTCTTGGTGCCGGAGCTTTATGTGTTAAATAAGCCCGGGATGGGCTCATGGATGCGAAGGAATTAGCGGATTGAACCGCGATTTCTCGCGGAAAGAAGCAAGCAGTCGTCAAAAATGACTACTTTTGCTTTCTCTTTACGCCCGATGCAATGAAGCAGAAATCACTCCAACCGTTTATCTGGCTCTCCATCGCGGCAGCGGTGGTGACCATCCTGCTGAAATTCCACGCGTACCGTGTTACCGGTTCCATGGGGTTTCTATCGGACGCGCTGGAGTCATTCGTCAACCTGTTTGCCGCTATCTTTGCTTTCGTGATGCTTAGGCTGGCACAGAAGCCGGCAGATGAGAAGCACGAGTTTGGTCATAGCAAGGCAGAGTATTTTTCGAGCGCGACAGAAGGGGCCCTTATCCTGATTGCTTCCTTCTCCATTATCTGGTCAGCCGCTCCCCGCCTCGTGAATCCACACCCCATTGATAATATCCACGCCGGCTTGTTCTTCTCCCTCTTGGCATCCGTGGTCAACTTAGCGGTGGGAGGGCTCTTGATCCGGATCGGGAAGAGGCGGCGCTCGCTCTTGCTCGAGGCAAATGGGAGACATTTAATGACCGACGTGTGGACCTCCATGGGAGTGATGGCGGGAATCGTGATCGTGCGATTTACCGGCTGGTATATCATTGACCCCATCATTGCCATTCTGGTAGCCATCCATATTGTCTATATCGGGTATAAGCTGATCAGCCGTTCTGCCAGCGGGTTGATGGATGCATCCATCCCGGAAGAGGACCTGCAGCGCATCACTGCCTACTTGGACTCGTTAAGGGAGAAACAGATCCAGTACCACTCGTTGTTAACGAGGGTAGCCGGTCAGCGGAAATTCATTATCTTGCACGTGCTGGTGCCGGGAGAGTGGACCGTGAAAAAGGGGCACGACCATGCCGACGAGATTGAAGAAACCATCGTGAAGATGTTCGACGAACCCGTTACCGTACACACGCACTTGGAACCGGTGGAAGATCCCGTCTCCATGCGAGATATCGGGATCGATCGCCAAGAGATCGACCCGCGCAAGATTGATTACCACCTCTAATGAATGCCTCTAATGAATGCCCGTAATCAATGTCCGTAATCAATGTCCGTAATCAATGTCCGTAATCAATGTCCGTAATCAATGTCCGTAATCAATGCCCGTAATCAATGTCCGTAATGAATGCCCGTAATCAATGCCCGGACTTTCGTTTGCCGGGCCCTCCGGAGAGCACACAAAAAAAGCCGCCGCGAGACGCGACAGCTTTTCCGACTCCATAGTTTTTTTCTATGCCACTGCAGACCCGATCAAGAAGACGGCCGCGAGTGACACGATGGCGTAAAGCTCCGGGAACACCGCCAAGATAAGCGTGTTGCCAAACACGTCGTGGCCCTGCCCGATGGAGGCGATACCGTTCGCGCACACCTGTCCTTGGCGAATAGCCGACAGGAGGCCCACCAGTCCCATGGCAAGACCGGCGGCCAAGACGGCGGCCGATTGGATGGCGGTGATCTCCGGCGTGAGGATGTTAAAGATGCTCTGGAACATGAAATACCCCGCAAAGCCGTAAAGTCCTTGCGTTCCCGGCAGCGCCGTGAGCACGAGGAAGTTCCCGAATTTGCTGCTGTCTTTTTTCAGTGCCCCGAGGGCCGCGTTCCCGGCGATAGTTACCCCGTAGGAACTGCCGATTCCCGAGAGGGCAATCATGAGTCCGATGCCTATATAGGCGATGAGTAGGTTGCTGTCCATAATGTTAGTTATTTGATTGATTTACTTTTTTAAAGGGATTATATTTTTTGCCGCCCCCGGTGAACTCCGCGTTGTTGTAGAACTCCACGAAGGTGAGGCGCAAGGGGTGAACGAAAGCTCCCAGCACGTTCATGAACATGTTGATGGTGTGCCCAAACAAGAAGATGAGCAAGAACACGACGGCTCCTCCCACCGCGTTACTCGGACTCAGTCCCAGCGCCAAACTATTGAACACGCTGGCCAGGATGCCCCCCGAGAGTCCCAGGGCGAACAGCCGCACGTACGACAGTACGTCGCCCAACAAGCCGGTCGCCATGTTGTAGGTATCCCAGAGGCCCAGTCCCACGTTCATGAACGGGTTTTTCCCCGGCGAGTTAAAAAAGAAGATCAGGATCGCCGAGATGCCGATCACGATCATGTGGGATGTCCCCGTCATCGGTAAGAACGCGGGGAACAGGTAGGCCACGATCACGCTGGCAAGCAGCATGAACCACCCGATGGTAGAAACCGCGTGGGCGAAGCCAAATTGTTTTATGCGGTTGATGATCTTGAGAAACATGGCGAACATGATCTGGGTTACCCCCAGCACGAGGGAGAGCATGAACATTTGCGAGTTATCGAAGTAGACCTGATCCTTCATATTCTGGAAGAACGGGACGTTGGTCTCGTAGATGCTGAAACCGAAGAATCCCCCGGTGAGCAAGCCGCACACCATGGTGGAGGCCCCGAGTATCTGTACCAACGCGAGGATGCCGCGCATCGGTCCGGCAATCTTTCCTTTTTTTACCAACTTAAATAACGTTGCTGCCACCAGTAGGAATGCCCCGTAACCGATATCACCGAGCGATAGCCCGAAGAAGATCATGTAGAAGGGCGCGAAGAAAGGGGTGAGGTCGATCTCGTTGTACTTGGGCAACATGTAGAGCTCCGCGATGGGCTCAAACAAGCGGAAGAACCGGTTGTTCTTGAACTTGATCGGGACGTCGTCCTCCGGCGAGGGGTCGGACACGTGAAAATAGACCTCTTTTGATTCCAGGAACTTGGATATCTCTCCCGCGTTTTCCTCGGGGGCCCATCCTTGCAGGAGCATGAGCTTATTGTCTGCCGCGGGTGTGGCACTGCCGGCCACGCGGGTAAAGAAGATGTCGGCCTCCAGCTCGGCCACCGCTGCCTCCAGCGACGGGAGGTGGGCCGAGAGCTCTCTCAACTCTTCCTCTTTCGTGGCGATTTTTCCCCGCAGGGTGTGAATCAGTTGGTCAAGCGCGTCGAGCGACACCTCGGGACGTTTCATCTCCTCGATTTGGAGCTCGTCCGCAAGTCCCGGCTCGTTTGTCACCGCCACGAAATAGACCTTGGAAGCCTCCCGGTGAATCACGAAAGCGTTATAGCGCTCTTCCCATTCGGGGTCGTACGCCCGTTCTTGGGCGATGAAAAAGTGAACCGGGTAGCCTGCTTCTTCCAATCGCTTCACCGTCTCCGGGTCAAAACTCCCCCAAGGGCGTAACGTGTCGCGCTCCTTTAGGCTCACTTGCAGTTGTTGGTTCAGGGTGGAAATCTTGTTCTCGATCTGCTCGATCTCCTTGGGCAAGTGCATCCCTCGTTCCGCGTCAGCGGGGTGGGGGGAGAGGGGCGACTTCTTATCTTGGGCCAATTTTAATTTCTTGGCGGATTCATTCAGCCGTTTAAGGGCCGCCAGCTTGTCTTGCAGCTGCTCCTCATCCACCATTTTATTGTCCTGTTCTACCACGTGAACCATGCCCAAGTCGCGCAGGTCGCGCAGGAACTGCAGGTATTCTTTATGGAAAGAGACAAAATTGAATTTCTTCATGGTGGCTACCATACGCTTCCTTCCTCCTTTCTTCGTTGTTCCTGGTGTGTCCGCATGATCTTTTGCGATGATTTGGAGAGGTTCTCCTCGTCTTCCAGGTAGCGTTTTATCTTCAGGATGGCCTCCTCGTATCCCGGGATTTGAACCTTCTCGAAGAGGTTCACCTTCTGGGTCGTTTTCTTGCGCGCGTACTCGAGCCGGTGGAGCCGTATCTCTTGAAAATCGCGGCGGATACCCACTTCAGCCAGTTCCTCCAAGGTCTTCACCCCGTCGAGGAACCACTTGGGGCGGTTGAAGATGCTGAACGGTTTGATGGCGAACTCCACCTTGTCCAGCAGCGGCAGGAGCACTCCCGCCACCTTTCGTTTGGAGAGATGCACGTCTTTCACGCTCACCAGGGTGGGGTCGAACTCTCCCCACAGGCTCACCATCTTCTCGTGCGATTGTATCTTCTCCTCGAGTTCCTGCTCGAGCTGCTTTATTTCGGCTTTGGCTTTCTTCACTTCCATACGCAGCGCCGACTCCTTGCTTTGCAGCGTGGGAAGCGCCCGTACACGCACGTCGAGTTGTTTTTCCAACAGTTGACGGGAAGTTTTATTGTATTGAAATTTAATTGCCATTCCTTATTGCCAGTACGTGTCTATCAGTTCTTGTTTCATGTTTACCTCCGACTGCTTGAAGTGGGTGGACAGCAGCGTCCACGTCTTGTCGAGCATCTCGGTGGTGTCGAGGTTCACGTCTATCGCGAGGAGTTGTTCCGAGTAGTCCCGCGCGAACGCGAGCGTCCGCTGGTCGTAGTCGGTCAGGTCGAACCCGTTCTCCTGTTTCGTTTTCGCGTTCGAGGCATCGGCATAGAGCCGGACTGCCGCGTTCATCACTTGCGGGTGGTCTTCCCTTGTCTGCTTGCCCTGCACCAGTTGCTTAAGCCGCGAGAGCGAACGGAAGGGATCCACGATCACCTTGCCCACGTCGCTGTCGGTACGCAGGAAGAGTTGCCCTTCGGTGATGTACCCCGTGTTGTCGGGCACCGCATGGGTGATATCGCCTCCCGAGAGGGTGGTCACCGCGACAATGGTGATGGAGCCCCCCGCGGGAAACTGCGCCGCTTTCTCGTAAATCCGTGCCAAGTCGGAGTAGAGCGATCCCGGCATCGAGTCTTTCGACGGGATTTGGTCCATCCGGTTGGAGACGATGGAGAGCGCGTCGGCGTACGACGTCATGTCGGTCAGCAGCACCAGCACCTTCTCGTTTTTGTCCACCGCAAAGTACTCGGCGGCGGTCAATGCCATGTCCGGTATCAGCAAGCGTTCTACCGCGGGGTTTTCGGTGGTATTCATGAAACTGATGATCCGGTCCAGTGCCCCCGCGTTGCTGAATACCTTCTTGAAGTAGAGGTAGTCGTCGTTGGTCATCCCCATCCCCCCCAGGATAATCTTGTCGGTCTGTGCCCGCAGGGCCACCGTGGCCATCACTTGGTTGTAGGGTTGGTCGGGATCGGCAAAGAACGGGATTTTTTGTCCCGACACGAGGGTATTGTTCAGGTCGATCCCCGCGATACCGGTTGCGATCAACTCGGACGGTTGTTCACGCCGCACCGGGTTCACCGAGGGGCCGCCGATGGCCCGCTCTTCTCCCTCGGGCACGGGTCCCCCGTCGATCGGGTCGCCGTATGCGTTAAAGAAGCGGCCGGCCAGCTGGTCGCTCACCTTGAGCGAGGGCGACTTGCCCAGGAAAATCACCTCGGCATTGCTGGGAACCCCTTCGGTCCCCTCGAAGATCTGCAGGGTCACTTCGTCGCCCAGTATTTTCACCACCTGTGCCAGGCGGCCGTGTACTGTGGCCAGTTCGTCGTAACCTACCCCGGTAGCCTTCACCGAGCAGGTAGCCTTGGTGATCTGGGTGATCTTGGTATATATTTTTTGGAATGCTTTTGCCATGTTTTTTGTAATTAATAATTAATCAATTAAGAATTAATAATTCTTCATTTTTAATTTTTAATTAGTTGACTCTATTTTGGGATAGCAGCTCGTTCAGTTGTTCGTGGTACTCGTTGAACCGTTCCGACTCGAACTCCGAGTAGTTCATCTGCCGGCCGAGATTGATCAGCTCCTTGAAGAATTCGGCGACCCTATTGAAATGGTCGAATTCAAACTCGGACCGACAAATATCGATCACCATGTCGAGAATGTATTTTTGCCGCTCGATGGAGGTCACCGCGTCCACGTCGTCGAACGAATCCTGTTGCAATACCACGAAATCGATCAGCTCCGATTTCCAGAAGGTGATGTGGTATTCCACGGGCACGCCGTCATCCCCGAGGATATTGATCTGTTCGGCGATCTCTTTTCCTCGCAACAGGCGGGTCCGGATCTCGCTCACCTTCGTTGTCCAGTCGGGCGAGATATGCTCCGCGATGTACTCCTCGAACTCGGGATACTCGAAATATTTGGAGTAGGAGTCCACCGGGTTGATGGCCGGGTACCGCTTTTTGTCGGCCCGGTCTTGTTCCAGTGCGTAGAAGCAGCGCGCCACCTTCTTGGTGTTCTCGGTTACCGGTTCCTTGAGGTTTCCCCCCGCGGGCGATACCGTGCCGAGGAAGGTGATGGAACCCTCTTCGTTGTTGTTGAGGATCACGTGTCCCGCGCGGCCGTAGAAGTTGGAGATGATGGCCGAGAGGTCCATGGGGAACGCGTCGGGTCCCGGCAGCTCTTCGAGCCGGTTACTCATCTCGCGCAGCGCCTGTGCCCACCGCGAGGTGGAGTCGGCCATCAGCAACACCTTCAATCCCATGGAGCGGTAATACTCGCCAATGGTCATCGCGGTATATACCGATGCTTCCCGGGCGGCTACCGGCATGTTGGAGGTGTTGGCCACGATGATGGTGCGCTCCATCAGCTTGCGCCCGGTATGGGGATCTATCAGTTTCGGGAATTCGGTAAAGATCTCCACCACCTCGTTGGCCCGCTCACCACAAGCGGCGAAGATCACGATATCGGCTTCGGCCTGTTTGGAGATCGCGTGTTGCAGCACCGTCTTGCCGGTACCGAACGCGCCCGGTATAAACCCGGTTCCTCCTTCCACGATGGGGTTGAGCGTGTCGATGGCGCGCACCCCCGTCTCCAGCAGCTTGTAAGGCCTTGGTTTTTCCTTGTACGCGGTCAGTGGTATCTTCACCGGCCAACGCTGGATCATGTTCAGTTCCGTCTCGTTCCCTTCGCTGTCGGTTACCACGGCAACCGTTTTGCGGATGGTGTACTCGCCCTCTTCCGCGACGCTTTTCACCGTATATTGGTCTTGCATCACGAAGGGCACCATGATCTTGTGGGGTTGGAAATTCTCGTCCACCTGTCCCAGCCATGCTCCGGCGGTTACCTTGTCTCCCGGTTGGGCGATCGGCTTGAAGTGCCATTTCTTCTCCTCGTCTAGGGGGAAGGTATATTGTCCCCGTTGCAGGAAGACCCCCTCCATCTTGTCGAGGTCGTTCTCGAGCCCGTCGAGGTTCCGTTGCAGGAGCCCGGGCCCCAGCACCACTTCGAGCATATGTCCCTGGAACTCCACCTCGGCACCTATCGCCAGCCCGCGGGTACTTTCGAAAACCTGCACGTAGGCGTTATCGCCAACCACCTTGATCACTTCGGCCATCAGGCGGGTGTCGCCCATTTGGATATAGGCTATCTCGTTCTGGGCCACCGCTCCCCGCGCTTCCACGATCACAAGGTTG
>Ga0265293_10009454_pt1 | contig 14005 bp, 7 predicted proteins | sample Munlanlewell138R_FD_192505 | JGI IMG/M metagenome (GOLD analysis project Ga0265293, IMG submission 192505) | Leachate microbial communities from a municipal landfill in Southern Ontario, Canada - Leachate well 138R | ecosystem: Engineered > Solid waste > Landfill > Unclassified | place: Canada...
GTATGTATAGCTCATTATTATCTAGATTGGCAAAAATAGGATAATAGAGAAACTTCATAGCATCTGCACCGGGAGTGGAAGAAAAGTCGATTTCAATTTTATTTAACTTATTAAATCGAGTTCCAGCAAAAGAGATTTCATTACTAGAATTATCCATCATCATACTCAAAAAGAATCTAGTATTCCACTCATGATTAATTGTATCTCCTATATTAACAGAATCTCTAGCAGTCTTAAAAACTACATTTCCTTCATTAGGGGAAAAAACTGTACTGGTAATTATCGTAACACAAGTAGTACTGGTTATTTCTGCTCCTGTTATAATTTCATCATAATCTCCTGAATTCCTCCATATTTGAAACAAAATATCAGTTGAATTCAAAGAATGTTCTACGGTTAATCCAGGACCAAATAAAGTATTATCTTCAGCCTCCTCTATAATTACAGCATATTGAATAGATTGTGGGGAAGAAAACGTGATTTGTACAGTATTGGTTGTAGGCAATGATTTTGTACAGAAAACTCTATTATAGGGAGGAACTGCTTCAATTACCTCAACAAAAACATTCCTATGCCCATATGGATTAGCTACAGTATAGGTACTTGTTGACATATCTCCTCCAATAAGAGTAACATTTCCACCACTTAAAAAATAAGAGGAGTCATAACCATCAAGTAAATCAGAATTAAGATTAGTTACCTTTTGAGTAGATTGGACAGTTAAAGGAGGAACTGTAGTAGTAGTAGATTTCAATTGACTTGCGGAAACAGTTCCTTCCACTGTTAATTGTGTATTAGCTTGATCATAACGGAATCCATCTAATCCTGTAATAGAATTAACAGTATCCCAATATGCAACATTCCCTGAACTGGGACTGCCTCCTTTTATTACTCCTGAGCCTTCTAATATGTTTCCTGCTGTAAGAGATTTCCAACTCCCTCCTACGTATCCTTCTATATCCGATCCTGTAAATCGTATATTTCCACTAGTAGTATTAGTTGTATATCCCGGGTGAATTCCTCCCTCTGTCTTTAAATAACCTTCTGCCGTTAATCGAAAAGTTCTGTTATCGGAGTTATCCAGAATTTGAAATACATCTGCTGTCTGTCCTAAAGTACCTTTAATTGTAAAAGGAACAATTCCACTAGATTGTGGTTGTATGATATTTCTATCAGAGGTAGCCGGACTCAAAGCAGGATATAGAGAACTATGCCAATCACTAGAATTATTATCTGTTAAATATCCATGCGAAAAGTTAGATAATATCCATTCTAAAGAGTTGTTTGGAAATTTGCTAGAATTATCCTGAATCTCCAAATAAGAAGCATCTCCAAAGAAATGAGCAGCCGTTACATCTGAAAGATATTGAGCCGCATATCTGAACGTTTCTGTCCGCTGTGCTTCAGATTGTTTTGTGATATTTAATAGTAATAGGGTCACCATCCATAATATCAAAATCCGGATTAAAAACGATTTTGTAATAGTTGCCACTGCCATCAGCAACCTCCTCATAATCCCAATTTCCTGTTGCTTCACTTTGTGTTGTTTTAATGATACAAGGAATTCTACCAACAAACACTTCCGTACTTAATTGTCTAAAATAAAATCCTCTATTTGTGTAAATATCTACCTCAGTAATACCATCAGTCGCCAAAAGATGACACACATCCACTTCATTAGAGTAATCCACTTTTCCATCATCAACAATGACAAATACTCCTTGTGCCATAACTTAGACTTACTCCTATGCTGTGAATGTTCCTGATGCAGGATATCCATATCCTGCATACCAAACACCTGCTTGATACACCTTAACAGTAATTGTACTTGTATTTCCCCCATAATAATAGTCTTGACCTTTTATCTCCCATTCAACATTCTTATTATCCTTAAAAGAATACGTAGTGACTGGAAGAATGAAGTAAGGATTCGCATCTGCTGAATAGATAACTTTGACTATCTGTTCTCCAAGTAATGTGCTTCCATTATAAAATTCTACTTTATAGATATAGTCTTCTACAATGTCATCTGCTCGATTTCTAGGCTGCCATTCTATTACCCAAGCACCCTCATCATAAACACGTCCCATGAATGATTCTTTTACTGTTGTTTTCCGTGCAGTAAGATTAATCGGAGCATAGGGCTTTCGTGCAATATTATTCCATACATAATTAATGTATTTGAAATGTGTTTCTCTATTTACAATTCCTCTTGATACGACTGCATAAGGGATATGCTCTCCAAAATCTGCTGCTTTTACAGGAACCCATGTGGGATTATCAAGAAGAACAAACATCTCTCCTGATACGTGTAAATCGTTCATCCATTCCGTACCACGTATCCCTCTTGTCAGATTCGATAATGTATACGTTCCATCTCCATTATCTGTGACAGTTTGAAATCCAACGATTTCAAACCCAATACCAGGCATTCCTACAGCAGCCCAGTTTGCACCCTCTGTTACTTGCTCCGCTGTCACTGAAGCCACGGAACCCGCCTTTAACGTGATGGTAAATGATGTACTTGCAGACCCAAGAACAGTCGTGCATCGACCCATTGTTCCTAAATGAGTTATTGTAGCTACCTTTTCATCAATTCCTTTTCCACTGTCTCTACGAAAGACATAAGCACCATGCCACTGAGACTCGTTTACAGCGGGTGCAGCAACAACATAGAACCCATACCCATCAAACTTCGCATCGAGCAATGGAATGTCAAGAAACACGTAATCCGTGTCAGGAATCAAGTCAGGTGTCTTTGAGTTAGTCTTATGGTAATCAAGTCCACTATATTGTTTTGAATAAATCTCAAGGTCTTCAAGCACACATTCTAACTCAATAGGAGATACTCCCGTAAATATCATCTTTTCGATACGAATTGTATACAGTACACCTTTTATGGTGATTGTAATGGTGTCTCCTGGATCAAGATAGACGTACTTAAACGGAACTGTGATTTTAATCTTCTGTGCAGATAACCACGCATCTTCCAGTAACACTTGGGCTACTTGCTTTAACTTATTTGCATCAAAAGCCATTTTCAAATCAATGGTTTCTGACCGAGTTGAATTTCCTGCATCTCTTGTGGCTCCTGCTATAATTGTTTCATAATCATTATCCTTATCAAATGCAGATACGTACACTTCAGCAGGAATGGATAATTCATCTTCTTGCTCAATGATTCCTTTATCAGGATTGAAATTGTCTAAATCAAGTGTTCTTACTCCTAATTCTGTTTCAGGAATATCACGTACAGCAGCTCTCCCTCTTTTCCTGAATACTAATTTTCCACCTGTTTCCACATAATCAAAAAAGTAAGCTTGTTGTAAGGGGAGTAGTTTTTCTCTTCCTGATTGCAAGGAGTTAATTACGTATCCATCCACTGCCGTTCCTACTAAATCAGTTACGTCAATATCAGCAGCATCTATACCGGAATCAGCACAAATATCCGTTACCACATCTGCTAAATCAGCAACTCCTCTTTGTGCAGAAATACTGCCGTGTTTTTCTCCTGTTATACTATATGATTCAGTAACAGGAACACCTGCTCTACGTCCCCCAAGCACATACACATTTCCACTTAAAAAGTCTAATTGAACATTAGTCGGCAATGTGCGGTCAATTACAAATCGCCCTCCGTTTAATACAAGAGGACTTCCATCTACTCCCTTCCCTGCTTCAATCGTGATTTGATAATTAGGCAATATGGATTCACTTCCATCAGAAGCAACCACAATCGCATCTGATTGCGTCCATGTTTCCCCATCATCAACAGATGAAAAAAGAATCACATTCCCTCCACTATGTCCTGAACCCAGCACCACAATACTTGCATTATGTATATCAGTAGATGTTACTCCGTCATTATCAGTCTGGTCATCTTGACGTTCATATAAGAAATATCCAAACAAACAAACGCCTGGTTCAGTAGAAATTGTGGATACTTCTGCGAATGTTCCTACTTTTGCGTAATAGTATGTTCTTCCTGATACCGTCACTCCTTGTTTTGTAAGAGGAGCTCTCCATACCTTATGATTAAAAGAGGGATTGTTGCCTGCTGAATCAGCATACACAGCACCACCCAACACATACAACCAGTGATTGCCTCTCTTATCAATATACCAGAACGAATGGACATTTGAAATATATCCTAATCCTGCATCACTGAGATATTCTGAAAACACAGGAAGAACAGAACCATCACCTGAATCTTCTCTATTCTCTCCACGAGAAACCCATATTGCTCGTTGCACTACTCCATCAACAATCCCACCAATCATATAAAAATCAGAAAGACCGTCTTTTTCATCATTATCAATTAAATTGCCTGCTGTAATCTCAATTGCATTAAGCCTGCTTTGCAGATATACAACTGACGTTGCTGTGATACGGTCTGGAACAGCAACACGGGTTGCATCTGTTCCATCATCATTAAATAAAACAGGGTCCCATTCACTCCATTGCACAAGTCTATCTGCTAGTTCTCCTGCTCCATATTCAAGTCGAGGATAAAGACTTCGACTTCCATCCCATCCTCCTACAACAAGTATATCAGCAACAGTGTTTGCCTGATTGTAGTTAATAACAGATAAAGGAACAACAGCAGCATTTTCCCGAGCGCCTGTATCTGATGGATTTGTTTTATTATCTATCCTATCAGCAAGAGTCGCAATCATTGTCCATTTTGAGATGGCCGTTGCAATTGTCCCCACAGCACCATATAACATAATTATCTCATCGACAAGTCCCGAACTGTCTCTCCCTCCTACAACATACGCACGATGATTCCCTGCCATAAACCCAGCCATGTTATATTTATGCAAAAGATTATTTTTATCTTCCATTACATTGAAATAAAAGGCAGATTTGGAAATTATGGATGTGGTTGTCTGTGAAATTTCAAATTCAATATTAGGAAATCGACTTCCGAACTCACTTAATGCAAATCCTCTTATGTATGCGTATGTCAAATGCCGATACAGAATAAAACGCCATCCATCAACTGATATATCCTTCCATCCTTTTGTCAAATCTTTTATATTATGTGGAAAACTTGTACCACAAGAAATGATGTGTCCATGCGTAACTAATATAAAACGAAATCCAAAATCGTTAATCTCACGAAACTCCGATCTACCTGCAAGTTGTTTCACATCCCACACTAATTTATTATCAATCCAGACTCTCAATATCCCTGCAATGCGATTCCCACACAACCCGATTATTGTATCCGTACTGAAATATTGCCATACGTCTAAATCATCTTCCACCTCTACTTTTCTACGAATAAAATATTCTCCTGCAGGCGCTCCTATAGTACGTGATGCTCCTTTTATATTTGGAAAATCCATGTTCCCTGTATAAGCACCCCACACAATATTCCCAGCAACTCTCATCGTGCCGTATACTTTAGGAATAGCCTTCCCGTATGTTGAATTTTGGGATTTGATTTCTTCCTTAACGCCATCTCCAGGACGTGGAGCAGTCAGCCATGAAACGACTGAGTACGTGACGGACGCAATGATTAAAGCCCACTGTATAAATAACCAGAATCCCATATCACCCTTTCTTTTCGATATTGTATATCGTTATTTCTGAGCCAGGAACAAAAGGCTCTCCTTCAAAGTTATCGAAATTGTTAAATACGGTGAAACAATCTCCTGTTACAGGGTCTGCACTACGATTGCATCCAAAATGTGCTTGAAACGTGTCTCCTGCTTGAATCGTATACGGAGCTGTAAACTGCAATTCAATAGTATGTACGTTTTCCCCAAGCCCGCTGTCTAGCGCATACGTATGACTAGACACCATTCTTTTAACTTGATTAATTCCATTTAACCCTGTTCCTGTAAATGTTAATATCCCAAACTGGAATAAATTAGTACGTGCTAAATTCTCTGTCGCTCCGTTTGCATTAAGAGCCGTAAACTGTGACTGTCTGACTGTGAATAATTTATTATTTATAACCTGATAAATTGTTCCATTAAATGTATAATCTTCTAAAACGACACCACCTCCTAGATAAATTTTTCCATTAAGGCCGTTCCCTGCACATTGTCCTGATCCTAATTTAGACCTGCAGAATCCTGTATATACTTTTCCTGCTTTCTGCTGTAATTTCTGAGCAAGACTCCTCAATTCAATTGTCCAAGTGTTGTCTTTGACAGTAACTTTCCCTATCTTCCCTTTTGTCAATAATCCTATTCCTGCTGAAATGTCTCTGTAATTGACAAGGAAAAACTCAAAGTCAGCACCACGCAACAAATCAGCAACCGCTTTATCCCGACTCAATTCATTGACGACAAACACACTCGACACATCCATATTATTAACAGCACCATCAGCATTTGAGACAGTTTGTGTAGTGAATAATCCAGGACGTGATGTATAATTGTATCCATCAATTGTGAGAGTGGAATGGAAATCTGTGTATCTAAAAACTTCTCCATTTGTAAGAGTCAATTTAAGACAAAAAGCGATCGTATATCGCTTTGCATCAAAATGAGCAATGAGAGCATCACTCCAAGCCTTCATGTAAGTCGCTCCTCAATCAATTCAAATGTGCCTGTATAAAACTGAAAGTCCTCATATTCCGATTCAAACCAGTCTCCTGTAATTGACACAGGAACATGGAATTCAAATTTAGTCGCAACGATACGATGGTTATTCGCCGGTGCGGTTGGGAAATACACTTCCCCTGTCTTGTAATTAATATAATAATCAATGTTTTCCGTTTTAGCAACTCCATTTACAGAAAGATAAACTCCTGACATCCATTCATCGCCGGGAAATATGTGTGCAGCAAAAGAAGGCTTTTTAATATCACGATTGGGAAACAACAGCACTTTTCCTGATGTTGACGTCATACTCGGCTTTACCGTTATCTTACTATTTGCAACAACGTTTCCATCTGCTGTTGCATCAGGAATTGTTTCTTGCACAGTAAGAATTGTATTTCCTGCTGACAGTCCCACTTCAAGAACTGTGTACTCTCCATCATTTCCTGTTGATCCGTTGATGGTTATCGTCTGAAAACGATAAAATTCTGAAGAATAGTCTGCATCAAGGGTTATCGTCTTTGATGCCATAGAGACCGCGGAAACCGGGTAGATTGGGCTGGAACTGACTAATTGTATCGTGTAGTACCCATCATCAGTCCCTCCTGGCGTATTTGTGAGCTGAATCACGTTTCCTGCGGTCAATAATCCGCTATCTACTTCCTTAAATGTAATGACACTGGAAGATGATGTGAGAATATCGGACTCCACATAATGCTCATTATAAATCTTTTTCAACTGGAATATTTTTGTAGTTCCGTCACCTGCTCCAATATACTGATTCTGTACGTAGTAATCTGCATAATCAAGGAATCGGAATCCTGCTCTTGCTCCTTTACGTGCTAAAAAGAAAGAGTTTAATTCATTGTATGCGGATTGGTCTACAGATACAAAATCAATGTTATATCGCCTCAATTCATTATCCCAGTTAGGAGAACGATTAATCCCTCCATCATTCTCCTGTTCTTGATAGGTATTGAACTGAGCCCCGCCCGACATTCCATACATCACAGGACTGGGAAACAGTACTTCATGGAATACATTGATAGCCATTATAAGTCCCTCAATCCTTGTTCATTCATCTTGCGTAACAATTCCGCATGAATTTGATGTCCTGCTTTTCTAGAACGTTGTCGATTAGGACTGCTGTTCATCTGAACAACAATTGATCCACGTTCTAAGATAATGTTTTTATTACTATTGTTTGTGTTATTGACATTACTGTTATTTGTGTTCCTTGTTGTATACTCCATGTAGTTCTGATTTGAATTAGTATTCATAAAATTGTTAATACGTTCCTCATTATAATTCCTGTACTGATTTACAACGTTATTAATAGAGTCAGTGGAATTCATAATGGATTCCTGAGTGTTATTCAAATCTCGTTTGTACACATTATTAATGGTATTGGTTATGGGATTTTGTGTATTATAAACAATATCATATTTATTTGAAACAGGATCCATTGTATTGGTTATGGGATTTTGTACATTATAGACAGTGTCATATTTATTTGAAACAGGATTCATTGTATTGGTTATGGGATTTTGTACATTATAGACAGTATCATATTTATTTGAAACAGGATTCATTGTATTGGTTATGGGATTTTGTGTATTATAGACAGTGTCATATTTATTTGAAACAGGATTCATTGTATTGGTTTGTGTATTATAAACAGTGTCATATTTATTTGAAACAGGATTCATTGTATTGGTTATGGGATTTTGTGTATTATAAACAATATCATATTTATTTGAAACAGGATTCATTGTATTGGTTTGTGTATTATAGACAGTGTCATATTTATTTGAAACAGGATTCATTTTTTTCATCATCAATTCAGTCAGTTCATGAGGAATAACCACTCCAGGAACTTTAGGAATAAACAACTCAGGTCCTTTTTCTCCTACAATATAGGGTTTATTAGAATAGACAGGACCTCCTTCTGCTCGAAATGTAGCAGGAAGTGGAGAACTGAACTTAGGTCCACTTAAGTTAATATCAGAAAAGTAACCGCCTATTTCAGCGAATCCCGCATCTGCTCCTGCTGTATTCGGAGCAGAGAACCCACCTGCAAACCCTCCTGCTACAGAAGTACCAAGTCCCAACAAATTCCCAAACAATTGACTAGTAATACCTCTTACTGCAAGACGTGTAAACTCTGCTGCGATTGTTGCAGCAAGGTCTTTAATACTGAATTTACCTGTAGTCACAAAGTTGACAATCGCATCTTCCATAGACTTAAAGGAATTCACAACAGCGTTTTCAGCAACAGAGGCCATATCACTTAATTCCATTTTCAAAGACAAGAAGCCTCTCTGGAATCCAGCGTCCATATCTTTTCTAGAACTTAACATAGTGTATCTCAATGTATCAAGAGCATCATTATACTGCTGAACATTAATATAATTTAAGGATAACAACTCAGCAGCCGCCTGTAATCCGATGTTATATTGTCGCTGTGGCTCTACTATGTTATCAAGGATAACTTGTTGCGCTTGGAGAACTTCGTTACGATATTCTATTTCATATCGGGTGTCTCTAAGATAGTTTTCGTAATCCTCGTCAAGGAAATTTCTGTTGACTCCTTGATTGATTAAACTGTCCAAATCCTCTTGAACTTGGAACTCAATATAAATATTCCGTGTTCCCACCATTGAATCAAGAAGGGTTTTTTCTTTTTTAAGTAAGTCTATAATTTCTTTTTGAGGAGCAAGTCTGTATTCATACACCTGATCCAATGCTGCTATCTGTTCATTGTATTTTGCCTCATCTCCTGTTTCATCACGAATAAATTCAATCTTTCTTAGTAAATCCTCATATTCTCTTTCTATTTTCTTCAGAGGATTTAATGCTGTATCAACATCAAATACAAATGCTTCCCAAATAGATGCAGAAATAAGATCAGCAAGGTCTATTGTAATGCTTCCTGTTCTATTCACCTCATCAATAATCGCTTGATCCACACCTTCTAATGCTCGAAGCATTTCTTGTCCGCGCAAATCATATTCAGGAATAATATCTCCTGCTAATTTCTGTACTGATTGCATCTTTGTTAATACATCATCAAATTCCTTTGATACAGGGTCAACATCGAATACAAACTGTTGTATAGTATATGATTGTAATTTTTCATAATACTCAGCAAGTTCTTCCGTATGGATAATACCTGCTTTAAACGCATCATTCAAAGTGTTCTGATTCTTAATAAAATCTCGATACGCTGCTCCTGCTTTATCTATTTTATCAAGCAAACTTTCAAAAGAATTCCTTGCACGGTCAATTGTAGCAGAAAGATTATCAGGCTCATCGCCTGCTCCTTTTGCATAATGCTCATTCAAATCTACTCGACTCTTAATAAAATCTCGTGCAATCGCTTCTTGAAGGGAGTTGATTTTATACAACTCACTTGCCCGCTTCTTAATATCTTCCCACGTTTCTAATCCAGGCTTAATAAAAATTTCCTCAACATAATCCTTCTGAAAGTTCTTTGTTATTTTTTCTAGGATACGTGTGGATGATTCTTCTGTTGATTTCCTATACGTTTCAACCGCCTTTGAATACGCTTCAGCCGCTAACTTTCCTTCTTCTTCCGCTTTCTTTTGCCACTCTGCACCCCATCCTAATAATCCTAATAAAGGAGCCGCTTCTAAAGCAGCATATAACGTCGCTTCTTTGAATTTATGCTCCAGATACGAAAAAAAGTAATCTATCACATCAACCATTGATTCCCATATGAAGAAAAATTCATATTTAATCACATTCATAGAATTAATGAAAGCAAATACCCAATTCAAAAAGCCCTTAATCGCAGCACCCATATCCTTCAAATCATTAACAAATTCGATTTTAAGAAAGGTAAAAAATGTGTCCATTTTCACACCCATTATTTTTTCAAACCATGTTTTCACTTCAATTTGAAATGCAATAAAATTAGCTCGTGCAACTCCCACCCAATCTCTTATAATTTGGGCGATACCTTCAAACGTATACTGCACTACTTCTTTAACTCGAAATACTTCATCACCTACTTCTATTCTAAAATCTCTAAAGTAGTAAATGACTCCCACAAGTGCCGATCCTAAAGCCGCTAACATAGTAAGTGGATTCGCTGCAATCCTAAATAATGCCGCTCCTGTTCCCTTAAATATTTTTGTAAGAATACCAACAGCCACATTCAAAGCACCTACAGATGCTGTTGCGGCAACAGATGCCGCAGATAACGCAACAATCGTGGCTGTGACTGTTTCATTCGCCATAATCCAGTCTGTTGTCATTCTGATATAAGGTTGTACTTTTGTCCGCAAGAACAATTCCATATTATTCGATACATCTGTAATAGCCATAGATAATTGCTTAAACGCTGCTCCAACAATCAGATTCACTCCTGTATATTCAAAAAACTTACCTATCAATACCGTAAATGCGTTATCGAGTAATTGAATGGATTGTGCTATTGTAGGAACCCATGCCTCAAATTCCTTCTTGATAGCTTCTTGCTGACTCTTGATGGCTTTAATTACTTGTCCTGCAGTCAACTCTCCTTCACGTCCCATGATACGCAATTGAGCAATCGTAACTCCCATGCCGTCTGCAATCGCTTCAGCAAGACGTGGTAACTGTTCTGATACAGAACGGAATTCATCACCGCTCAATCTGTCAGAAGCAAGTCCTTGTCCAAACTGCACAAGAGCCGCAGTAGCAGATTCCATTGTAGAACCTGATAACACAATCGCCTGATTAATTGAATTAGTAACGTCAAGGAGTTCTCTCATGGTAAGAGAAAGATTCTTTGTGTGGCGTGCAATGCGGAAGAATAAGTCAGCAGAAGATTGATACGACCTGAATGTTTTTTGTGAAGAATCGAATAACTCATCCTGTACTTGCCGTAACAATACTGTATTATCAATCACTTGTCTTAAACGAGATGCCGATAATGTCCAAGCATCTGCATACTCAATAACCTGCCCTGCCGCTAAACTGAGTCCTATCGCACTTAGGACTCGGTTTAGCGTTCTTGAGGTATTTGTAGCAAGGTTAGCTGTTTTTTCAATGTCTTGGAGATGACGGCGGACGATTCGACTTCCACTTACTGCTTGAGATGGGTCTACTATTGTCCTGATTATGTAATCCAGTCCGAACATCTTTATCACCTTCCTTTTTCTGATTGTGGTGATTCAGAAAAGCCATGTCCATAGACCGAATTATTTCATGGAACAACTCCGAATCTTCCACGCCGTTCCTTTCAATATACAAATCAATAACCCACCAGGGTATCGGACCTATTCCCATTCCTGATTCCCTACAGGTGCATAATTCGTTAAAGGCAACGAAATAATAAAACAACTCATCTGCAACAATAGGGACATTAGGAGGTTCATGTCCTAACTCAATCGCTCCATCACGTATTGCTTTTAATTGTTTGTTTGCCTTCTCATACGTATATCCTGTCTTTAAGCAATACGTTAGGAATCTACTGAGTTTTTTGCTGTCTCGTGGATCACCTCCTGTCTGAAGTTTGAGAATTTCGCGGCCTGCTCTACTACATCAGCAAATAATTCAGGAAGGTCAGTGAATAACTGAATTGCATTTTCACGAGTGAATTCAAGCGGATTCCCATCAGCATCCGTTACACCATCCCATCCAAGTACCACGTGGTCTACATGAATTTCAATCATGATTTTACGGATACGTTCTTCAGGAAGAGTTCCGTTCTGTAACGCTTTCTGTTGAGGTCCAAGTTTCTCAGCAACCGCTTGATTAAACCTTTTGTTGCTACCACCTGCTCGGGCAACTTTAATCTGGAAGGAGCCGTAATCGAGAACGATACCTTCCGTTTCTTTACTCTTATTCGTTTTGAACATCTGATACGGATTCATTATCTACCTCCAGGGCACATTAAAAATTAAGGAACATAATGGAATTGTTGTACTTTAATCGTGTACCCAAGTGTTGGATCACGCATTGCCTGAAAACCGAGATTCAAAGGAATATCAGTATCAGGACCGGATACTTCAGGAGAACCTGAAGAAAACTTAATTCGAGGAAGGTCGATAATAACGTGCTTGTTATCACGTCCTACACGAAGATCGTAACTTGTGGCTGTGTTATTCAGGAGTTTATTATAGAGCGTCAAGTCACCGAAATATGTGTTCAAGTTACCTGATACATTACAACGTCCTGCATTAATCGCAATAGCACCTACTTCTCCAATTGCATTAACACGACGGAGATTGTTATTAATCTGGATACTTGCTTCGATAACATAGTTAGGAGACCCGACTGCGGCACCTGCTTCTGCGATACGTCCTACATGAGAAGAAGTATTCAGCAAGTCATTTGTCGTTGTAGGTAAACTTGTTGCACCTGATATACGTGAGGTGCTTGCAGCAGCTTCTTTACCCATAAACGATGCTGAAGCCGTCATAATCTCTTGCGGTTGTGCTTGGAACTGGAATGTGTTGACTGTCATTCCTGTAAAGACTTCATACGTAGGAGGCGAATGATCCAGATACTGCCGTTCAATAGAATACGATTTCTTTGTAGTGCCATTAGTAATTTTATCACCAAAGAAAATCTGAATCGTTTTTCCTGTTCCTGTATCTACAATCGAACTTGTCGGAGCCACACTAAGAGCAATTTCTGTTGCTGAAACCGATGCGACTTTAGCCCATCCATTTATCGCGGCGGTGTCAAAATAAGTTCCTGGGGCTGTGCCTCCGATTTTAATCCAATCTCCAGCGGCAATAGGAAAATCAGTAAAATCAAGAAGTGTGCTTCTAATTTCAAATGTCTTTACTCCAAAATGTGCAGTAATGTCTCCTGATTCTCCTTGTAGTCCAACAAGGCGAATACGTGCTCCTGCTGGAGGTGTTTCATCACTACAACCATTATCTATTACAATAGTTGTTTCTGTACTTGAAACGACCTCCTTTAATCCATTATTTGTAGACTCAGTAAATCCAGAAGCATAAATCAATCCATTTGCTGGAAAACTCGCTCCTCCTGATGCTACAGTATACGTATCATCTGCTTCTGTTACTGTCTCAATCACATCACCAGATCCTGCATTGACTAATGTAGCATTAACAATCCAGTCATTAAACAATGCTCCTTCAAGTATGGTGTCAAGAGCCTGCACCGACAACTCAAAGTTAATATCTCCACCCGACTCCGATCCCACAAAAATCATATCAGGGATTTGTCGGTCGGAACGGATTTCATTACTGACACGGGTAAGAGGGTTATACCCAAAGTTGGGATGACCCGTAGTCCGTAACGTTTGAAACGCAGGATTATTGGGAGTCGTGTTAAACGTAGTCTCCTCAATAATCCCTATTTGTGTTCTGTTGGAATCGGACACTGGAATATCCTCCTTATCCTAAATCGTCGAATTGAAAGTCTACATCTACGTCTTGCCTGTACCAGACTTTACCTACTTCAGG
>Ga0265293_10009455_pt1 | contig 14004 bp, 6 predicted proteins | sample Munlanlewell138R_FD_192505 | JGI IMG/M metagenome (GOLD analysis project Ga0265293, IMG submission 192505) | Leachate microbial communities from a municipal landfill in Southern Ontario, Canada - Leachate well 138R | ecosystem: Engineered > Solid waste > Landfill > Unclassified | place: Canada...
ATAAACTATTTAAATTTAAACCAGCCAAAGATTCTTTAACTTGAACCACATTTGGTTGTTGTCCTTTAAAACTAACTTCCATTAAACTACCTCCCTTAAAATCTATTCCGAAATTCAAACCCCAAATAATTATAGCCACCAAAGACAAAGTAGCCATAATCCCCGAAAAAATTAACCAAAATTTTCTATATTTTGCAACATTTAAATTAATCATATTTTTATCTTTATTAATTATTATTTTCCTCTTTTTTCTTTTTAACTCCCAACAACCAACTATGTTTTTCAACTCTTTTACCCAAAAATAGATTCAAGAAAACATTAGTAATAGTTATGGCTGTGAACATAGAGACAGAAACTCCGATAAAAAGGGTGGTTCCAAATCCTTTTAAGGTTCCAGTACCAAAAAACATTAAAATTAAACAAATAAGTAAGGTGGTAATATTTCCATCACGAATAGAAGGCCAAGCTCTTCTAACTCCTTCATGAACAGAATCTTTTACGCTTCGACCAGCTCTTAATTCTTCTTTTGTTCTTTCAAATATAAGGACATTAGCATCAACCGCCATTCCGATAGACAAAACAAAACCAGCCACACCAGCCAATGTTAAAGTAACTGGATTTAATCCACAAATCAATAAAACAGTACCAACTATTAGGAATAATATAGTTATAGGAATATCTAATATTTTCATTTCATTAAATGAATATATCATTAGTCCCACAAAAAATAATGGAATAATTAAAGCTAACCACAAAGGCAATGCTTTAAAAATAGTTAAAACGGTAACCCCATAAACCAATAAAGAAGCTACTGATATTAAGCCAGGCAATCTATAAACAATAATCATAAATAAAGCAACCAATAACAGTCCTATTAATCCAGCTTTTAAACTATTTTGAACTGATTGTGAACCAAGTGTAGCTCCAACTTCTTTTTGATTTACTAATTCAATTGGAACTGGTAAAGCTCCAGCTTTTAATCTTTGAACCAATTCTTTAGCTTCAGTTACACTAAAACTTCCACTAATAACTGCTTTGCCATCAGAAATAGTTTCATTAACCGTTGGAACACTAATAGCCATATCATCTAAATAAATAGCTACTGGTTTACCTATGTTTCTGGAAGTTATTTCTCCAAATAATTTAGCTCCTTCACTATCAAATTCTAGAGCTACTTCTGGTGTATTATCATTAGGATTAAATTGAAGAGAAGCATTTTTAAGATTAGCTCCAGTTAATTCGGTACTACTCCAATCATAATTTAAATCAGAAACATCAGATTCGGTCATTTTGTTTAAAACTATTGATCTAACCTTGTATTCATTTTTAGAATCATCAGAATCACTTAATAATATAGAATTGGCACTTTTTTTATCTTCTAATTTAAAAATAACATATTCATAATCAGTTTCTATAACTTCAGATATTTGACCAACTTCTAGGCTTTTTACATATTCATATACATCAGAATTATTACTTTTAGTTATCCAACCTAAATCTCCGTCATTTTCAATTCCCACTGAAACATCACTAGAAGAAGAAACATTTAAAGAAGAATTATTTTCTTTAGCTAAAGTTGTAAAATCTTCTCCATTTTTTACTTTTTTATATATCTCATCTACTTTAGTTTTTAAACTACTATTATAGTCATTTATTATTGATAAATTAGCTTCAACAGCATCTCCAGAAACCGGTGCTTGTTCTTTAAATTGTAATTTTGGAGTATCACCAATTTCTTTAATAGCGTCATCAATACTATTTATACCAGCTAATTCCACTATAACTTGATAATCATTATCAACTGTTTTATTTATCTGAATATTTGGTTCATTAACTCCAAAAGCATTAATTCTGCTTTCAATAACATCTCTAACTCCTTCTAAAACATCATCTTTATCGGCATCACTGATTTGAGAAACATCGGCTCGATAAGTAAGTTGAACTCCTCCTTGTAAATCTAAACCTAAATGAAAAGGATCTTCATTTAATTGTGGCAATGAAACAACATTATTTGTTTTTCCAGATAACCAAGAAACGAATTTATTATAATAAACATCTCCAACTTTTATTGAAATTACAATAAAAAAGATGCTTACTAAAGCTAAAATAATTCTATTTTTTTGCTTGACTGAAAAATTAGACTTTGACATAGACATAAAATATTGGATCTTTTAATAATAATATAAGATATCTTAGAACAAATAATTATAAAAATCAAGTAATTAAATCCTTGAATTTTTTATTTAAAAATGGTATAAGAAAACTATACTAATTAATAATTAAGAAAAAAATATGTCAATAATACCAACAGTTATAGAAAAAAATGGTCAAAGTGAACGAGCTTATGATATTTATTCTCGTTTATTAAAAGATAGAATAGTTTTTTTAGGTGAAGCTATAGATGATCATACTGCTAATATAATAATAGCTCAATTACTTTTTTTAGATGCTGAAGATAAAAACAAAGATATTAAATTTTATATTAATTCTCCAGGTGGATCAGTTGTTTCTGGTTTAGCTATTTATGATACTATGCAATATATAAAAAGTGATGTTTCCACTATTTGTGTTGGAATGGCCGCTTCTATGGCTTCAGTATTATTAGCAGCTGGAGCTCCGGGAAAGAGATTGGCTCTTCCTAATAGTGAAATACTTATACATCAAGTTATGGGCGGATTTGACGGTCAAGCTAGTGATGTTAAAATACATGCCGAACATATATTGAAAATAAAAGATAAAATGAATAAAATATTATCAAAACATACAGGAAGAAAATTAAGTGACATTGAAAGAGATAGTGATAGAGATTTCTTCATGGATTCTGAAACAGCTAAAAAATATGGAATAATAGATAAAATTATTAGCAAATAAGAAGATAAATAAAAAAGAAGAATATTTAAATTCTTCTTTTTTTATTTTAACCACTTATCCTAACGTAAAGCAAAAGATTTAATCATCATGTTAAAAATATTTATATAGGTTTTTTGATTATTAGTAGTATTATATAATATTGTATAAACATTTTTTCTTTGTTTATCGGTCAAATACAAAGCTAATCCCTCTGAATCATAAACTCCATCCCAAACATTATTACTTACAACATTAGAATCAGGGATTAAAACAAAAAATCTATCAGCATACCAATCTTTAATAGAAAAAGAGTTTGTATTTTTTTCAACTAAAACTTGGAAAAAAGCATTATCATCTATAGATAAAACCAATGAAGACTCATCAGTTAAAACACTTTTGCCAAAGTTTTTTGGATAAAGTATAGAATAAGAAAAAGTTTTATTCTCATACTTAGTAATGTTAATATTATCACTTACAGGACCACTTCCTGTAGGATTATACAAATTCATAAGTTCAGTAAAATCATTGAAGCTATCACTATCAGAATCACTTTCATTATATTTTGTTCCTAAAACAAATTCTTCATCATCATTTAAACCATCTTTATCAGAATCAACAGCTGCTAAAAATTCTTCCTTAGTATTTTCTTGAGTTGTAGAAGAAGTAGTAGAACCTGTTTCTTCTGATATAATAATATCTTCAGTGCTAGTAGTGGAAGTATTAATTTCTTCAATGACTTCTGATATTTGATTTCCAGTTGAAGTGTTTTTAATGTTAGAATTATCAATAACATTATTATCTGTATTTTCAGTTTTAACCACCTTATCTTTTGGTTCAGAATTTTTAAAAACATAAGAAAAAACAAAATAAGCTATACCTATTACAGCTATAATACCAAAAACTATTATAAAAATTCCTATTTTTTTAGTTCCACCAGAATTTTGATCGTATCCAGCAACAACTCTTTTTTCTACTTCAAAACGACCAGTCTTATAGCCCTTAGGCATTCTATGAATATCTAAAACTATTTCCGATTCAATATCGGCTTCATCTTTTTTTTCCTGTTTTTTATCTTTATTAAATTTCATAAATTATTTTCCAGCTAATTCTGGGTATTTTTCAACAAAAAGATTTTGATCTTTTAGTAAAAGAGGGTTTAACTTTCCTTCTCCTAAAGGATTATAACCAGACATTATTTCTTTACCATCTAAATAAGTGTCATTATCTGAATCAGGTAAAAGAGGATTGGTTCCAAAAATCATAACTTCATCATAATCATTAATCATATCATTATCAGTATCAAAAAGGTTAGGATCAGTTTTATAAACATAAGTTTCATCATAATCAAATAGGCCATCAGAATCAGAATCAATATTTTTTAAAGCATCTATGGCTTCTGAATTTTCTTCATCATCTATAATTTCTTCTAGAAGAGATTCGTCTTCTAAACCTATTTCAACATCCGTCATTTCTCCTGCTTCAGTACCAACAAGACTAGTAGATCCAGTAGATTCATTTGAAGTATTAACTGAAGTATTAACAGTTGTGTTTTTTGTATTATTATCAACGTTCAAGGTTTTAGGTAATAATATTTTAGAATAAACAAAATAAGCACTAATTAAAATTATAACCAATATTATAACAATTAATAATATAATTTTAATCATCTTTTTTGAACGAGATTTATTTTCATCTTCAAATTGAGGAATGGCATTATTCATGTCAGGTTTTTTTAAATTAAGGTCGGCTACTGAAGATTGAGGATTTTTTGCCAGTTCGTTATTATCTTGTTCTGATTCGGCAAAAATATCATCAACTTTTTCAGGAGCATCATTTTGTTTTAAATCATCAAACATAATTTTAAATTTAAATTTATTAAGTTATTAAATTATAACACAAAAAAATATTTTATAAAACTAATCTTTTATACATCGAACACCAGATCCAGTTGATTTATAATCAACACCGTAAGCTGTAGTAGTTGCTAAATCTTTTTTAATTCTAGCACTATAGGATCTTTTCAATCCTTGTTCTTGATATTGTGTTGAGGACCAATTAAGACCATAATCACCTAGACTAACAAAAGTGGACGAGTTTTGAATACGATATCCTGCTGGCATCCAATTAAAGCCAGTAGTATTATTATCTTGAGGATTAACTCCTGGAAGACAAGGTGCTTGAGATAATACCATTCCACCATCTATCATATCCCACTCCAAAACTTGACCCCAACCATTTTTTGTAGCTAAAGCCTTAGCTACATTATTACCACCAAAATCATTGCACTCCTGGTAAGAACCAAGACCTGGCATTTGTATTTCTCTACACTCTTCACATCCATGTCCTTGATTTTTTACAACATTAAATAAATCAGTTTGCCATTCCAAAGCTGATGGAATGTGCCAACCATCAGGACATATTCCTTGTGACCCTATAACTGTTGAATATTGCATAGCTTCATTCCATTGATATAGTCCTCCATAAATATCACAGTTAGTTTGATTATTATCATAACAATATTTTTCAGTAACTAAATTATTAGTTGTAGTAGCAGCATTTTCAATAAAAGTTCCAATATTTAAATTATCAGCCATCCAACATTTATTTCCTATTAATAATGTTTTGTAATAACCACCACCATTTCTCATTGTACCATTAAAGTTCCAAGGACCCCCTTCATATTTAATTAAACCAGTTCCACAATCAGTGATAACTTTTAAAGTATAATTTTTAGTAGTGCTTAAACCAAATTGATTAGTCGTGGTAGCTATAATATTTATTTCTCCTAACCCAGATAATTTTCCACTTATTTTTTTAGTACTACTATTAAAACTTAACCCCAATGAAGAGGTAGAAAAATTAACCAAAGTATTGCTACTTTCTATGGTGTTAGCTATATCTATTTTACATTCATAATTATCTCCCAAGGAAGCGATTTTTAAACAATTATCAAAAGAAATAACTGGCTTATTAGCCGTTAAACTTATGGTAAATTCTTTTTCTGAACAACCATTATATTGATCACAAACAAATATTGACTGAGTATAATCCCCAACACTTAAATTATTATTTAAACCACTAATTTTTACAATTACTTCCTTGTCTGTAATTTTGGTATAACAAGCTTTAAGTTGATTATTAAAAGTTGGACTATAACTTGGACATTCAGGAACTCCAATGTTATAACCACCACTTTGATCGGAATAATTTATTCTTATATTTTTTGTATCACCAATAGCATTTTGTAAATTATTAAGCGATTTAATAGTAATATTAGTAGTAAAAGATGGGTTATAACTTAAATTATGAGAAACGTTACCAGCTATTATTTGTGGTCCGGGATTACTTATCTCCAAATTTAAAGTTTGGGTCGTAGAAGAACCTAATTTATCAGTTAATTTTATTGTTATTGAATAATTGCCCTCAGCTCCAGCTTTATTAGCCCATAACATTTTTTGATTAGGTTCTCCAGAATCAACTAAAGTCGGTGTTAGTTCAACCCCCCAACCAGAAAAATTAGAATTAATTATTTGCCAATTTATAGTATTTCCTTCTGGATCAATGGCTTTAATAAATCCTTGAAGTTCTTGGCCACTTATTCCTTTTAAAGAATACTCTACAATATATGGTGCTGTATTTTGAATATTACCAATTATAGAAGCATTACCAGCTGAAGATCCAACTCCACAACTATAATTAGAAATAGAGGAAGAGGCTAGTCTATAATCAATACCATCCATTGCTGTTTCCATAACAGCACATAAATTATAATCAGAACCATTATTGTTAGTTAAATAGGTGATGACATAACTATTATTAGGTAAGGCAAAATTTTCAGAATTATAGCTAGTTGTAGTGCTTAAAAAAGTATTAGCGGAAGCATTCCAACAAGTATCTAAATCAAACTTTCTTTCAATATCACCACAAGAACCCAATTTATTTATCGGATCACTTATTCCATCTAAAGCTAATTCATTTAAGAAAGAATTTTGCCAAGAAGGCCAAGATGAAAGAGCTATGTGAGATAAATAAGTTCCTGAACCCAAAATTGGATAATGATTAGTTTTATTATAGTATTCAGATAAAGCATTTTTAATTGCTACTATTTTTTCTAAACGATCCAAATCTCTTATTATTTTAGCTTTTTTTCCATCACAAAATAAATTAGTTGGACATTCTGAATCTAATATACAATTTAAGTTGTTTGCCACTGGTAATACACATTTATTGTTGGAACAAGTATATCCCTCTAAACAATCTGATTCTTCATAACAACTTTTTGATGATATTGTACAAGATCCGACAATATCAGTTAAATTAGTATTAAATTTCCAATTTTTTAATATTTGACCAAAAATATCAACTGTTTGAGAATCAGCTGATTGATTATATGAAATTAAATAAATATTACTATATAAATAATTTACAGAACCTTCATTAACTATATTAGTAGCTGAAACATAAACAGTTCTTCCATCTCTAACCGCCTTATAACCATCAACAGTAAGTGATTGTGGTGATCCTAAAAATTTTTGTTGTTCATACCAATCTTGAGCACTAATATGATCAGGATTAGAAATAACTCTAATAGCTACGGCATCAGAAATTCCTGTTGCTGCTAATATTTTAATATTATTAGGAAAAAGAAAAATACCAATTAAAAACAATATTAAGATATTGCTTAAAACTAAAAAATGTAAACTTATATTTTTAAATTTTATTTTCATTTTTTTAAAAAATATTTTAAATTTATAATAAAATAAAAAGTTAAATTATAAAATACTACTCTATTTCTAAATCTTTAACACAACGAACGGGAAGAGCTGTCCACTCCGGGAAACCATCAACATACATATCATCACGTCCTTTAGAATTATTATAAAGACTAACCCCTTTATAATAATTACTGGTAGTAAAATCATTAGGGTCATCACCTACTTCAGATGTATCTGCGGCCATTCTATAAGTAGTTCCGCTATAAGCTAAAAATTGATTTAAATTATTCATAATATAGAAAGCTGTACCAAAAAAAGGATTTCCCATTGAAGAGGCAAATCCTGAAGTCCACCAATTACTTTCATAATCTCTATATATATATTCTTTAGAAGGAAGTAAAAAGCTGCCAGTTGGTAAAGCATTAAATCCTGAAGAATTATTAAGACCTAAAATATAACCAACTTCACACTTTCCATTGGTGTTTGACCAATAACTTTGACTGGCTATAGATTTGGCTATAAAATCTTCACTTCCTTCACAATAATAATAACTATTAGTTTTTAATTCATTAATCATTTTATCAATATCAGTTTCTCTTGGAATATGCCAACCACTTGGACAAATTCCTTGCGCTCCCTCTTCAGTTGAATATTGCATAGCTTCATTCCATAAATATAAACCACCATAAATATCACAATTACTACTATCATCATCATAACAATATTTTTTAATAACTCCATCATCACTAGGTTTGTCATCTGAAGTAATTGGATCTCCAATATTTAAATTTTCAGCCAACCAACATTGATTACCTATTTGAGTTGTAGAATAATTTTGTCCATCATAATTAATATCACGACCACAATTAGAAAAAATAGCTGTTACATTAAGATTTTGTGATACATTATTTTCTGTTCTACTAATTTCATATGAATTTATATTTAAATTTTTTTCAAAAACTCCATTTATCTCCCAACCAAATAAAACACAATCTTCACAAAAATCGGAAACTTTAGCTATTATTGTTTTTCCATCTTCACCGGCATCAACGCTTTGAATAAGATCTCCGTCTATATACCCAAGACTGGAGTTATTAGTATAATAATTAATACTATACATTTGCTTAATAAACATCGGATAAACTGCTACGTTTTTAGTTACATTGGTATCAATTCTAGGATTATCTTTTCTTCCATCAGACCATTTATCAAAATAGTATCCATTATTAGGAACAGCCGTAATTAAACTTCCATTATTTCCATAATATACTAATTGAAAAAAAGATTCTCCGGTAAGATACCCATTAGAAATTGGAGGTGTATAATAACGAAGAGAAAAAATATCATCAGAATTACTAGAACCCACACTATCTCTAAAAAAATATGTTTCCTTTAAAAAATTAGATAAACAAAATCCTCCTGTCGGACATTCATTATTATTATTACAAGCTTGAGTCGGATTATTATTGCAAATTTTATTTAAACTTTTTCCTTTATTAATAACGTTTAGTTCAGAAAAAGCTGGTAAATCATCATCTACTCCATCTACTCCAGCATCTCGACAATAATATATTTTATAATTATAGGCATTATAATCAGCTGAACTTTTATCCTCCCACGGTATCCAAGTTCCATCACTTTTTACAGCTGGCCACGGATTTTTACAATTCAATATATAAATATCAGATAAATTAGAAACATTATTACCTTCATTAATAATATTTCCAGGACTTAACTTAACTGTGGCACTAACTTTAGCTTCTCCGTAAGTTATTCCTTCAACTACTTTAATCATTCTATGCTGACTATCATTAGACCAAGTAGGAACATTTTTAAATTCTATTTTTTGATTATTATCAATAGACCAAAGCCAAGTCCAATTATATTGAGTTGAAGTAGCTAATATTTGATTATCTTTAGAATAAGCTGAAGAATATAAAACTAAATCTTCATCAGCCACTGAATTAAAAGTATTAGATTTTGGATCATTATCATTTTCATTTATATCATTTTCAATTGATTGAAATAAATAAGAAAAAGGAGATACAATAACATGATCAATACTACAAATTCCACTACCTTCTGACTTAACATCTAAAGTTTTAAATTCAAAAATTTGAGAATTTTTAAAATAAATATTATTAAATTTTATATTATTCTCATCTGATTCAATATAAACAGTTTCTCCATTTAAGGTTGAAGCATAGCCAGAACCATTCATTCCTATTTCTTTTACACTTTTAATTCCTTTAGTGCTGTCTAAATTTTCATCTCCTTTAACAATTACATAATATTTTGTGCCAGGTTTTAATAAATTATTAGGATGAAAATTTATAGTAGAAAAATCATTATTTTTTTGCTCAACTTCAATAATACCAGGAACCGCACAATAAACTTTAGAATTTGAAGGAGCGGCCATAACATTTTTTCTAAATATTTTAGCTATTAAAGAATTGGAAAAAATATTTTTTAATTTATTCCAAAAGTTATTTTTATTATCAATATCATTATAACCAATAAGATAAGTGTCCGATGAACAAGCACCATCACTTTCTTCTAATAATAAAATATTACCATCAATACTACTAACACTTATTTTTTGATCAAAATCTATAGCAATTAAAGCATTGCGACAAACATGCTCATCTTTATCTTCGGGAAAGGTATTTTGAACCTTTGGTCTAGAATAACAACAAGTATCAAGTCCACAACCAGAAGTTTCGGTGCTTACACAATCGCTATCGCTAAAACAACCACAACATAACCCACGATTATCTCCAAGACATTTTCCTTTATTAGGATAGCAAGATAATTTACTATTAATAGTAGAACAAACATCAACTTCAGCATTAGGATCACAACAACAGAAACCACAACGGTTAACATCGGTTTCTTCAACTAAACAACCAAAAGGAGAAGCGCAACGAGAAGTATCACAAATATCATAAGTTGAAGTGGCTTTTACATTACAAGAATCTCCTGGACTCAAACTTTGATTTTCTTGACAAATTTTAAGACTACATTCATCTAAATTACCAAAAGGAGTACTTAAACAAGTATCATTTTCGTCACATTCAAAAGCCTTACATAATCCTTTATAAATACCATCGCTATAACGACTACCACCTTCACAAACCCCAGCACTACTATAATTAGCTCCTTCCGATGGAATAACTGAAGTATTCCAACAACAACCCAATCCGCCAGAAAGACAACTATTAAAATTAGTGTTGCCTAATAATTGAGTGCAATTTTGAGCACATCCCTTATTACATTTTTCTATGCTTAAATAATTACCAAAAGAACTAGTTACCGGAGTAGATGAAGCGCAAATAGTGGAATCTTGATTATCACATTTATAATAAGGACATAATCCTATATTAATACTACCCGTACCCCAAACACTAGTATCACTAATTCCACCTCGACAAATATTACTTCCACCATCCCAACAGCAAGAAGCTGAATGTTCTTTACAATTATTTTGATCTAAGGCTGTACAATCTAAACAAGCTCCATTTTCATAACCATTAACTTGACAATATTTTCCTTGTGCTTTTTCACAATTACAAGCCATATCCCTAGTTGAAGTAGCAGCTGTTTCTGAAATTTTACAACCAGAACATAAACCATAATCGGTACTAGATCCACAACTATTAGCGCAAGTTAAAGGAGCGCAACAATCTTCGTTTCCATTAGAAGTATTCTTTATTTTATCGCAACAACATTGACAAGAAGCTTCATTATTTCCATCACCAGGATAAGGAGAACAAACACCCAAGGAATTAGGACAAGCAGTTTTAGATGTTGGACAAGATGAATAACTGTTACAACTATATCCAGGGCCATCAAGGGTTGAAGTAGCAAATCCAGTTGTAAATTTCCATTGAAAAACAGAACTTAAAGTTGTTGAGGCTAAACAATCATCAGCATTACTTACACAAGCACCAGCCAAAGAAGTTCCAGGTTGACAACAATATGGTCCATTACTTGGACAATCAGAATTAGAATTACAAGAACCAACTGTAAAATTTAAACTATTTCCAATTAAACTATCTCTTTTAACGGCTACTGGACCAGTAACTGATGACTCTGGAACACTAACTAAAATTTTATTAGCTCCATTTTCTACACTAGATTCAGAAGCATTAGCTGTTTTATTTCTACTAAAAATAGCTAAAGAATTAGTACCAAAATATTCTCCCCATAAAGAAACAGCTGAATTAATAGGTCCAAAAACTGGAGATATTTTACATAAACTAGGCAATAAAGGAGAATTTGAGTCTACTACAAAATTATCATTAGATTCTATTTCATCCCAATCTCTTATTTTCATAGCTATTTTATATTCTCCATTACTTAATCCTGTCGGTACTTTTATTAAAACTTGATCTTTAGACCAAATTGATTGTAGACAAACGTCAGGAAAAGAAAAATCAGCTGTAGTTGTAGCTCCAGTATAGACATCTTTAAAATATATTTGACTTGTTCCTTTGGAATCATAAAAACCGCTACCATGAACGGTTATATATTGCCCAACCGGACCAATAATCGGATCAAAAAAAGAAATTGATGGACCTTGAGGATCTTCTTCTATTTTTTTGAAATCTAAATAATTACTAGCAACTGCTGTAACAGCATTTTTAGCAAAGGTTCCTACTTCACCACTTGATAAATTTGGAACTGAAGTTATAATTGAAAAATTTTCAGCAGCAATATTTGGATAAAAACCTAAAATACTATTATTTTCCGAACCAAAATAAGCTTGGCTACTAGCTAAATTAATTCCATAATAGGTTACTACATCATTCATTTTTCCAAAACTGGAACTAAGTTGACATAATCCCGGACGAACAATATTATTATATTTTAAATAATTTAATCTAGGTCCATTATCATCACGACTTCTATCGCTTTTTCCTTGAGACGTAATAACTTCAATTTCAATATCATCGCCAGAAACAAAAGACGTTCCTGAGGGCATAGCAATTATAATTTGTTCATTATTCCAAAAACTTACACAATTTTCATTTAATTCTTTAGGATCTTGTCCCTCAATAATTGTTTCACCTTTTATAAAATTAACAACTGATGAAGTTGGTGAATAAGTGTCAAAATTATAACCTAATATAGTAACTAAATTACCACTAGTAGTATTAGGAATATTTAAATTACAAGTTCCTCCACCACAATCACTATCTTTAGAACAAGATTTATTTAAATCATTTTCACAAAAACCTCCCATCGGACTAATTTTTGTAATTATAGGATTACCAACACAAGTACAAGACGAAGAATCACAAGTTAAACCATGTGATACATTACAATCACTATTATCTGGCTGACAAATATCTTCATTTACAATTCCACAACTATCACCTAATTCACTTTGATTATTATCTACGACACATATACATGAAGTTGAATCACAAATTAAATTATCGCTACCACAATCTTCGGAATTAGGAGAACAAATATTTTCATTTATTGATCCACAAGGATTACCTTCATTAGCATATCCACACTTACAATCATCCTTGCAAACTAATCCCGCATTACACTGAGTATTATCTGGGGAACAAACTCCTAAAAAACCAGAACTACAATTTGAACCATAAGATCCAGGAAGACAAGTTGACCCAATACATGATCCCCAATTACCATTATTACATGTTCTAACTCCATCACAACCGCAAGCTTTCATTTCTCCATCAGTACAAGAAGCATTTTGAATATTTCCAGTAGCCTCACCCAATTTATTTAAAACAAAAGCGGTTATACCCCAAGAAGCTAAAATTATAGCTAAACCAATAACACCAGCTTTTAAAGTTTTTTTGGCTTTATCTACTTTTTCTTCTTCGCCATTAGATGTCATCCAAACAAAACCTCCATAAATAACTATTACCACGGCTATTATTGACAAAATGCTTAAAGATACATTTATTATTTTTGTAACCATGGAACGAGGATCAGAATTTGATAAAGCTATTTCTGATTCAACTGCCTCAATCCCAAAAGTATCATTAGCCAAAACTGGCATAAAAAAACCGGCCCAAAATAAAACTGAGAAGACCGATATTACCAAAGCTAAAAACAACTTATAGTTCTTATTTTTTTTATAAAACATAAAAGCTTGAAAAAATATTTTAACATTAAAATTCTAACACAATTTTAATTAAAAGTAAATAAAAAAACATCATTCTTCTAAATTAATCCAAGCCTCACTATCGCTAGGTAAAAGATTTTCAATTTTAACTTTAGTTTCATTATTTAATAAAGAAGAATCTATGTTCATTATGCTAAAATTGCTAAACCATTCAACCACTACATCTAAAACTTGAAACGTTTTATTAATAAAAGGAATATTTTTTATACTTTTATCAGTATTAGATAAATAGGGAGCTGAAAAAAGAATTAAAAAGAAAAAAATTATTACTAA
>Ga0265293_10009456_pt1 | contig 14003 bp, 8 predicted proteins | sample Munlanlewell138R_FD_192505 | JGI IMG/M metagenome (GOLD analysis project Ga0265293, IMG submission 192505) | Leachate microbial communities from a municipal landfill in Southern Ontario, Canada - Leachate well 138R | ecosystem: Engineered > Solid waste > Landfill > Unclassified | place: Canada...
CCGGACCCTGACCCGGACCCTGACCCTGACCCTGACCCTGACCCGGATCCGGATCCCGACCCAGATCCCGACCCAGAGGAGCCAGGTGCACCCCAACTGCAACTGACCGACCTCCTGCTAGCCCCCCCGTGGTGCAGGCGGGCGCGGACACCGAACTCCGCCTGCGCGTCCACAACGTCGGTGACCTGGATTCGGGGCAGACCACACTCTTGGTGCTGCTAACAGACGACGCCTCGTCAGAAATCCCTACCGGTGAGACACTCCTGGAACGCTCTGGTCCGGGCATCGCCGCCGGTGAGAGCGTTGCCTACACCGAAGTACTGGCCGTTCCGGATCATCTTCCCGATGGCCTCCACTACGTGTGGGTGGTGGCTACGTCCGGCGAGGAGCCTCCGGTCGCAGCTTCTCAGACGCGCATGTCACTCGTAATAGGGCAGCACAGTCCAGCCTGCACGGACCCGAACGAAGTGGTCACTGTTCCGGACGCAGGGCTGAGACGCGCCATTCGCCTGCACATCGGGCCCGGGCCCGGAACCTTCGTGTGCGAAGACCTGCAGCAGCTCACAGCGCTCGACGCTAGGGCGCAAGGGATCTTCTCCTTAGAGGGCCTACAGCACGCCACCAACCTCACCTACCTCGATGCAGGCATAAACAACATCAGTGACCTAACGCCCCTGGCGGGGCTTACCCAACTCTCCAGCATGAGCCTCTGGATCAACGAGGTTCGCGACCTGACGCCTCTGGCCGGGCTCGTTAACCTCGAGAACCTGGTCGTGGCTGACAACTACGTAAGTGACATCACTCCCCTCAGCAGCTTGGTGAATCTCAGGCAGCTAGCGCTGTTCAGGAACGCCCCGGACCCCGTTGAGGCCGTTTCTGACATATCGCACCTAGCGAGCATGAGCCAGATGGAGGGCCTGCACCTCGACGGCAACGCCGTCTTCGACGTCTCCGCGCTGGCTGGAATGCCAGCTCTCAGCGTCCTCGGGCTCAGCAGTAACCCAGTGTCGGACCTCGAACCCCTCAGGAACCTCACCGGCCTGCGCGAGCTCTACTTATCGGAGACGCTCGTGTCTGATATCGAGCCATTAGAGAACCTGACCAGCCTGGTATGGCTGTCGCTATACAGCAACGATGGGTCGACCACCGTCCGCGACATCTCGCCGCTTGCTGGGATGCTCTCACTACAGTGGCTGTATCTCGACGGCAACAAGATCACGGACCTGTCGCCACTAGCGAACCTGACGTGGTTGACGTACCTAGGTCTTGGTGGCAATCCAGTGTCGGACGTTTCTGCCCTTGCCGGGCTCACGAACCTGCAGACTCTCTCGTTAGCGCGCACACCGGTTGGCACGACGCTGGTCGAGGACGTGAGCCCGCTGGCCAGCCTGACTCAGCTCGAGTCCCTGTCTATTGGCTCGGAACGACTGGAGAACATCGCATCCCTGTCGAGTCTGGTGAACCTGCGTGACCTGTCAATCAGCTCCAGCCAAGTTGCGGACCTGAGCGCCGTTGCGGGGATGTCCGAGCTGTGGTACCTCAGCGTGTGGGGCAGCCGTGTCACAGACCTGAGCCCAGTGAGCGGACTCTCGAATCTGCTTGTCGCCGAGTTCACTCACGCCGCTATCAGCGATGTGAGTCCCCTGTCGAGCGTCACGAGCTTGGAGTCGTTGAACTTAGGCGGAAACCAAATTAGTGACATTGGCCCGCTCGCTAACCTGGACGGGCTGATTGGCCTGTGGATCTACTCCAACGACATAGTCGACATCGGACCAGTAGCTAGCCTCTCCGCTCTCGACGAGCTCTCGCTGTTCGGCAACCGGGTCGAGGACCTAGGGCCGGTCGCGGGGCTGACGAACATGTGGCACCTCTGGGCCTACGACAACCAGTTGTCGGACTTAGCCCCGCTGGTGGCGAACCCCGGTTTGGGTTCAGGCGACGAAGTCGACGTTAGCAGTAACTGCCTCGACCTAACCGCGGGCTCCGTGGCCAGCGGCCAAGTGAGCAGCCTGCTGCAGCGCGGCGTAGCGGTGGTTTACCAGCCCCAGTTCGAGTGCCAAGTTTTCGGGTCGGTTGGCTTGCAGGATCTATGGGCCCTAGACGGAGCCGCGACCCGCGACTCAGGGGGGCAAGCCTTGCTGATGGGCCAACTGAATGAGCGCACTCGCAGCCACTGGGACGGCTCCATCTACCGGTACCGGTAAGTCTCAGGAGCCAAAAACCGACACGGCGTAGCTTGACCTCACCCCGTATGCTTCCACCAGCACCGATCTTGCCTTGGTTACGGGAGCCCTTACGGAGGTGCCCATGAACACCGCAACGCGCGTCCGCCTGGTAGCTGCCTCGGCTCTTCTCACCGTGGCGCTGGCCGCCTGCATGGTCCCAGTCGATTACGAGCTGCTGATCCGCGTACACGATGACGGCGGCTACACCATGTACTTCGACGGCACGGTCGCCGAAGCCCAGCTGGTATCGGCTGCCAATCAGAACGCCAGCGATTCGGAAACGGCCGCCGGAGCGGCAGACGTTCTGGCCAAGTTGCAGGACGCAGTCGACGTGCGGCACGCCGACCACCTGGGTGATGGACTGTTCTACGTTTCTGCCCAGCAGCACTACTCGCCTAACGAGACCGGCGCTATCTTCGACTTCATCAGCGTTACCAGAGACCCGCTCACGCTTTCGTTCCACACGGAGCCGTTCAATGACGACGTTAAGGGCCTCTACCAGGCCCTAGAACTCGTGCATAACGGCCGACTCATCGTGCGCTCGGACCTAGAGCTGGTAGGCAGTAACGGTTCCCAGGGCCCACGCGGCGAAGTCTGGGACCGTCAGGTGCTCGAGGAACGCGGCGCCGAGATAGTGCTGCGCCTGCCGGACCAATAGCGCGAAGACCGAGGAGACCAGCATGCCCAACTACCTGGAACTGTTCGAGCTGTACAACAAGGACCTCCACGGCGCCCTAAGGCAGCTGAAGGACGACGAGTTCTTCCGCAGCCCCGGCGGCAGCGCGAACAGCGCCGCGGTCATCGTGCAGCACCTCGCCGGCAACTTCGCCAGCCGCTTCACGGACTTCCTGACGTCGGACGGCGAGAAGCCGTGGCGCGAGCGCGAGGCCGAGTTCCAGAAACCGAGCGGCGGCCGCCAGGAGGTCATGGCCGCCTACGAGGGCGCGTGGAGCATCCTGCACCAAGCGGTGGCGAGCCTGGCGCCGCAGGACCTCCAGGCCACGGTTCACATTCGGGGCAAACCGTGGCTGGTGGACGAGGCGCTGCTGCGCAGCGTGGCGCACTTCGCTGGCCACGTCGGGCAACTGATCCTCATAGGCAAACTGTTCCGCGGCGCCGACTGGGAGTACCTAAGCATCCCGCCCGGTGGAACGCAGGCCTACAACGAGAGGCCAGACAGGCGCTGAACTCCGACTGTAGTGCCTCCGGGCTTCACTCGGATGGTCCCGGCGCCCAGACCAGACTGCTTCAACACCAGCCTGGACGGGCTTAGGGTGGCGGCGAGAGAATCCCTACCCTGATCTGGTCCGTGCTGACCATGCCGTCCGAGTCAGTGACAGTGAGCCTGACGTCGTATTGCGAGAGGCTCTGGCCACCAGAGGTGTAGTAGATGAACCTAATGATCGGGTTGGTGTCGTTGGCCCTGAACACGAACTCGGCCTGGTCGTCCCTGCGGACCTCCCACACAAGCGACGTTCCCGTAAGGACGCCGTCCTCTGCATCGTTCACGATCGCTTGGAACCGTATGTCGATGCCGTTGGCGTCACCGTGGTCAAGCCACGTGAACAACGCTCCGTCTGCGGGAGTCGTGATGTTGACCGTAGGCGGGGAGCCCGCTTCTGCAACCGTGATGCTATGCGAGTCCCGCCCGGCGCCGTAGTTGGCGTAGATGGTGTACTCACCCGCAGGCAAAGACACCGAGGTAGACAGCGTGTTAACAGCGATGATCGGGCCGGTGTCCGGGTCGTTGAGTCGCCACTCGACCGGGTAGAGAAGCACGGGCGGGCCCGTCCGGTCGTTGGTTACCTGGGCGCGCAGCGGCACCGGAACCGCAGTTGAGTACACGGCGCCGTCCAGTGGAGCCGTGATGTGAATGCGAATGTCGCACATGGCTGGCGGGTTAGTAGCACCCAGGTCCACCACGGTCAGGTTCACCGAATCTGAGGCGATGAGCGTGGCGCCGTGGTAAGCGGAGGCGGTTACTTCCATCTCACCGTCGCAGAAGGATTCCGGCAACACCCTTCCCGGTTCGATGTCGCCGAACGTGACCGGCACGCCAGCGTGGTTTATGTAAGACCAGAAGACCCTGATGTTCTCCGGGTCGGTGAATGGGCCCTCCACGTCGGTAACCACGTCAGCGCTGAAATACACCAAGCGGCCCTCGTTCACCTCAATGCCGTCTTCTGGCGTCCAGATGCTCACGAAGGGTAGTTCACGCTCCGGGTACATGCGCCGCACAGCTTCGATGTCACTCCTTGAGAGCCCCGCTGCCCCACCGATGGCCTCACCGTTCGGGGTGGTTATTGTCTCAAGATTCCCCCCAGATCCGTCGGACCAAACGCAATCGGCATCGCGCGCTGGCACGACCAGCCCGAAGGCGCAGCGGCTGTAGTGCATTATCGACGCGTAGTCGTAGGGTCCGACGTCCACCCCTTGCGTGTAGAGCTCGAAGTTGTTGGCCTTGTAATCGGGTTTTATGTTGTCTTCGTTGATGGTCACGTAGGAGTCGCGGTCACTGCGGCTCTGCTCGTGCTTCAGCCCAACTGTGTGACCTATCTCATGAATGATGGTGGCGACCTGCTGGCAGTGACCCTCCAGAAGCTGCACGACTTGCCTGCCGCCCCTTCGGCCAGGGTCCGCGCGGCAACGTTTGTTGTTCTCTGGCAGGGCCTCGAAGACCACGTAGTCGGCCTCGGAAGTGCGCTCCACGAAGCGCAGGTTGGTGTTTTGCTCCCAATGGTCTATTGCTGCCTCGATCAGTAGGACGTAGGACTCACTGAAGTCCTCGTCGATTTCGAAAGGCACGGTGTACGTGTAAGGTTCCGCGGCGCCCGTTCCACCTGTTCGTGGCCAGCGAGCGTTGGCGCCTTTCACAGAAAGCGACTGGCCCGTCAGGCCGCCCTGGGAATCGAGATCCGCCTCACGCCCGATGATGATGTCGCCTTCGATGATCAGCAGGCCGTCGTCAACCTCCACGGTTATCTCCGTCGGCTCGCTCTCGCCCGGGAAGGTGAACCAAATCTGCCGCAGTTCACCAACTTCCGTTGGCAGGTACTCGTCGGACTGCGACGCCCTGGGCGCTGGGTCGGGCGCCGACAGGCAGCCCGCGAGCAGCAACGTGAGAGCGATGCCGAACCCGACCCTCAAGATGCGGCTGGAAGAGGGCTGGCGGCTGGTTGACGACCGGACAGTTCGCTGTGCGCTATCCCGTGACCTAGCCATGGGACAGTGTGCTCAGTGGGCCGTCAACGAAACGTCAAAGCGGTGCATGTGGATCTTGATGCGACACGCCAGGCGTTCTTCGCCAAGAGTCCGGTGTGCCTGTGCGCCTCTCCCCTTGGCAAGCGCTACGGCTGGGCCTGCACCACGACGCGCTATACGCTCTAGCGAATAATTCCACCCTATACGTGAACTCGTATACACTACATCTATCCATGTTCGCGTATAGTGCAAGTTGAATGGACGATAGCCCCCCGATCCCCCAACTCCCACTCAGGTCAGCCCGACAACTGGGTCGGGCCCTAAGGCGTCTTCGCAACTTGAAACGAACGACCCAAGCCGAGTTGGCCGACCTGGCGGGGCTGCGGCAGCCTACGATCTCGAGCGTAGAATCGGGAGCCAACGGCACGGAACTAAGCACAGTTTTCGCAATACTCAGGGCGCTTGACCTGGAACTCGTGGTACGCCGCCGGGAGAAGAGCGCTCACTCGCCTAGAGAGCTACTAGGAGATGAGTAGGCAACGAGGTCACGGCACCTTGAGCGTCTACGCGCAGAACGTTCCTATGGGGTCGCTCTCCAAGTCCGCCAGCGGCGCACTGAAGTTCGGTTACCACTCAGGCTGGCTTGAGCGGCAGGACGCCTACCCCATGTCGCTCTCCCTCCCTCTGTCTGAGCAAACGTACAGGGAAGAGGTAATTGCCGTTCTGGATAACCTGCTCCCAGACCTCGCTGAGGTTCGCAGCACAATCGCCACACGCGTCCAGGCGCGCGGCACCGATCCGTTCTCGCTTCTCTGGGAGGTCGGACGAGACTGCGTGGGCGCACTTCAGTTCATCCCGGAGCATGATCCCCCACCCGACCAACAGCAAGTAGCAGGCGAGGCTCTCGACGATGCCCAGGTCGGCGAGATTCTCCGGGCGTTAGCAACTACCCCGCTCGGCGTGAACCGTGAAACGCAGGATCTCCGGATATCGATCGCGGGAGCGCAGGAGAAAACGGCGCTTCTCAACATTGAAGGAACATGGCACCGCCCCAGCGGCGCTACCCCCTCATCGCACATCATCAAGCCCGCACTAGGCACACGAGGGCATCTGGGCCTGAGCCAAAGCGTTGAAAACGAGCATGTCTGCATGAACCTCGTCCGGGCCATGGGCCTTGAGGCCGCCGAAACGTACGTTCATACGTTCGACGGAACGCGCGCGCTCGTGATCAAGCGCTTCGACCGTGTCTGGCGCGGGGACCAACTGATCCGCATACCGCAAGAGGACCTATGCCAGGCATTCGGCATACCCTCACACCTAAAGTACGAGGCCGACGGCGGTCCGAGCATGACTCAAATCCTGGAACTGCTAGCGCAAAGCGACGACCCCAGTGACGACCAGAAGCGGTTCCTTCAGGCGAACTACGTCTTCTGGCTCTTGGGCGCCACAGATGGGCACGCTAAGAACTTCAGCATCTCACTTGGCGCCCACAACTCATTCAGGCTCACTCCCATCTATGACGTGATCTCCTTACAGCCATTGGTAGACGCTCACCAAGTGAACAGGCGGGAGTACAGGATGGCTATGTCAGTGGGGAACAGCCGACATTACAAGGTCATGGAGATCTTGCCGCGGCACTTCTTACAGAGCGCAGCTAACGCCGGCATCAAAGAAGCCCGGGCCCGGGCTTGGATCGACGAGATGACGCAGCGTCTTCCCAGCGCCATAGAACTTGTTGGAAACGCTACTGATGACCCCATGCAAGCCGCCGCCTTGAAATCGATTGCCGCAGGGGCCACGCAACGAGCCGAGTTGGCTCACTGAGCCCTAACCTACACCCCCGATGAGCGCGGAGGCGGCCTGAGGCATCTGAAGGACGACGAGTTCTTCCGCCGTCCCGGTGGCCGTGCAAACAGTGCCGCGGTCATAGTCCAGCACCTCACCCTCAACTTCGCTGGCCGCTTGACCGACTGCCTCCCCACCGACGGCGAGAGGCCGTGGACTGCGACGCGCTTCGACGTGGTCGTGTGTTCGCCTCTGAGCCCCTACCGTGCGCAAAATCGCAAGCCACGAAAGCCCTTAGGCGGACCTAATGACCTGCAGGCTGTCAGGTTTCCTCCAGATTGCGTTTGAGCTTAGGCGTAGTATCAAGCCTTCAGGACGTCCTATGCCTCTACAAGCAGCAGAATCGCCTGCGCCGAAGCGGCCAATCGAAATCTAGGACAGCAAGCGGAGTAGCGATGAAACCTAGCACTTTGGGCGTATATCAGATTTTCGAGAACCATCGACGTTACGTCGTTCCCCTGTACCAGAGGCCTTACGTATGGACCATGGACGACCAGTGGGAACCCCTGTGGAGCGACATCCGCGACCGCGCAGAGGCAGTGTTGGCCACGGGGAATGATAGGGACGCCCGCCAGCGCGTGTACCCACACTTCCTAGGCGCCATAGTTACGAGCCAGACGCATGTCTTCGGGAAAGAAGTCCACGCATACGCCGTGATTGACGGGCAACAGAGGCTAACGACACTTCAGTTAATTCTGGCTGCTTTTCGGGATTTCGTGAACACCATTGAAGATGCGCCGTACCACGCAGACCTCCTTCAGGCGACTCGAAATCACTTAACCGTTGCGCACGAGCACGAACGCTATAAAGTCTGGCCTACGAACGTGGATCGTGAGTCGTTTAGCGCGGTATTGGATTCTGGCTCCCGTGAGGCAGTGGCCGGGTACTTGCGCGACGAGAGCCGCGCCTTCCGAGGGAAACCAAGGCTCGCGCAAGCGTACTTGTTCTTTTATGACCAGATAGCGCAGTGGGTGAACGGAGATAACGAGGACCGACCCCAGGACGACTCCACTCTGGGTGACCGGGTAGACGCTCTTTTCGACGCCTTACGAAGGTTGCTTCAGGTGGTAGAGATAGCGCTTGAGGAGGGCGACGACCCACAGGTCATCTTCGAGACCCTCAATGCCCGAGGTGCACCATTACTCCCGAGCGACCTTGTACGCAACTTCGTTTTTACTCAAGCCAATCGACGCAATGAGGATGCCGATTACCTTTACGAGCAGTACTGGCGCTGGTTCGACGACGTGGATACCGACCCGTTCTGGAAAGAGGACATCACGTTCGGCAGGGAGAAGCGCCAGCGCCTCGTGCTATTCCTCTATCACTTTCTAACGTCTGTCCTGGCCACGGACCTTTCAATCAGCCACCTATTCGATTCTTTCAAAAGGTGGTGGGACGGCGATCGCGGCCCTGAAACAACCGAACAAGGCTTGCAGACCCTAACAAAGTACGCAATAGCGTACAAGACCATCCTTCAACCCGACCCGAAGACGCGTCTCGGCAGGTTCACTTCGAGGTTGCAGGTGGTGGACGTAACTACCCTGCATCCTCTACTCCTCTACCTCTTGGTTGAACTCCGTCCACCCAAGGCCGAACTCAACGCCATCGTCGAGGATCTAGAATCTTACGTCGTCAGGCGATCTATCTGCCGTCTAGCCGCTAAGAATTACAACCGATACTTCTTGACCTTGCTCCAGGAAGTTAAGGCCAGCGAGGGGCCAGTGCACGGTCTCATACGCCAGTTCCTACTGTCAGGGACGGGCGAGAGCGTCGTGTGGCCCAATGACGCCGACATGCGGTACGTCTGGTTGAACGAACCAGCCTACCAACGAGTTCGATCGCGCGGGCTACGCATGATCCTTGAAGCCCTGAACGCCGAATCGATGAGCGGCTACGAAGAGGGCGTAATCCTCGAAAAGCCGCCTACGGTCGAACACATCATGCCTCAGGCATGGCAGCGGAACTGGACCCCACCTCAGGAATCGGAAGGAGACGAGTTGCCTGAGCAACGCCGGAACCGGTTGCTACACACCTACGGCAACTTGACGCTTCTGAGCCAGCGCTTGAACTCCAAGCTTGGCAACGCTGGTTACAACGAGCGGCGTGCCGAGATCCGCAAGCAGACCGAGATGCGCCTGAACCTGTACTTCGACGACGTACTCGAGTGGGATGAAACCGCAATCCTAAAGCGCGGCGAACACCTGTTCGAGATTGCACGGCAGGTTTGGCCCCGCCCTGAAGGCTCAAAAGCCTCCTCTAGCAGCCTGATCCTTGGCGACGAAGCTTCGCGCATGACCATAGTGCACGAAGATCCCGTCCTCGTACAGATTATTGAGGCGTTCAACGCTAATGCGCCGGCTGGTACTAACGCGCGCGGCAGAGCTCGAGACTACCGGCAAGTTCGTGTGGTCGGTTGGCCCGGATCGCTTCATTACGAGGTGACTCTAAGAGCACAATCTATTGATATTGGCCTGCACCTTGAGCTTGCACATGAACACCCGCGCCGAAAGCCCGTGGAATCCGCACTGGACGCACTCGTGGACTCTGTCAGAGAGGCGTTCCCGGGTTACCGCACCCTGAGCGAAAACCGAGGTAATTGGCGTTGGTTGACCGTTTCGTTAGAAGGTGACATGCCTCCCGAGCTAGTCGCTGAAGGTATGGCACGCATGATTGAGATTACACGTGAGCCGATAACTTTGGCGCTGGCAACCTCCTAGGTGGAATAGGGGCGGCGACCTTCCGGGCACGTCCGACACTCGCTTAGCACTTCTCGGCTTAAGCTTTCCTGCGTGACCCCTAGCGCCGCCGCCCCCGAACACCGCTTCGAGGACGAGCACCACCCCATGGGCAAGCTGTCGCGCCAGGAGAAGCTCCTAGCGTTCAGCGGCGTGCTGACCGTGCTGTTCCTCACGTCGCTCAACCTCACGGTGGTGGGCACGGCGTTGCCGCGCATCATCGCGGAGCTGCAGGGGTTCCAGTTGTACGCCTGGGCGTTCACGGCGTACTCGCTCACGCAGACCGTTTCGCTGCCCGTGTACGGCAGGCTCTCCGACCTGTACGGCCGCAAGAAGGTGCTGCTGTTCGGCATCCTGCTGTTCAGCGCGTCGTCGGCGCTGGGCGGGTTCGCGCAGAACATGCCGCAACTGATAGTGGTGCGGGCGCTGCAGGGTCTCGGAGGCGGCGCCCTGACCAGCATGGCGTTCTCGGCGATAGGCGACATCTTCACGCCGCGCGAGCGGGGCAAGTACAACGGCTTCACCGGCGCCGTGTTCGGCATCTCCAGCGTGGTGGGGCCGCTGGTGGGCGGCGTCATTACCGACACCATCGGCTGGCGTTGGGTGTTCTTCGTGAACGTGCCCATTGCGCTGGTGGCGTTCTACGTCATCAACCGCTTCTTCCCGGGTCCAACGTCGCGCGCCAGTGGCAAGGTGGACCTGCCCGGCACGGCGCTGCTGGTGCTCGGGGTGGTGCCGCTGCTGCTGGCGCTCACGTTCGGCGGCGTGGACCTCGCCTGGACCTCCGCGCCCATGCTGGCGCTGTTCGCCATGGCGCTCGTGATGCTGGTCCTGTTCGTGGTGCGCCAGCGCATGGCCACCGACCCGATCCTCGACCTGCAGCTGTTCAAGGACCGCACGTTCACCCTGGCCAACATCGGCGGTTTCCTAACGGGCGCCGGCATGTTCGGGGCGATCATCTACCTGCCGCTTTACATCCAGGGCGTGCAGGGCGCTTCTGCGGCCGCGTCTGGCTTCGCGCTGGCGCCGCTCATGCTTGGCATGGTGCTGAGCAGCACCATCATCGGCCTGCGCGTTAGCCGCACGGGGCGCTACAAGCGGCAGATCCTGCTGGGCCTCGTGACCATGGTCATCGGTTTCGTGCTGGTTGCCACGCTCAAGATCGACTCGGCCATGCTGTACACGGTGATCTTCTCCGTCCTGCTCGGGCTGGGAATCGGGCCCACCAACTCGCTGTTCGTGCTGGCGGTGCAGAACGCCTTCCCTATCGCCAAGCTCGGCACCGTTACCAGCGCCAACATGTTCTTCAGGCAGATGGGCGGCACCCTCGGCGTGGCCGTGTTCGGCGCCATGGTCGCCGCCAGCCTGGCGGGGTACGCGCGCAGCTCGCTGCCGCCCGGGCTGGAGACCCTGCCGCCAGCGGTCATAGAGGAGATCGTTTCGCCCAACCTGCTCACCAGCCCCGACCAGTTGGAGCTCGCCCGGCAGCAGTTGGAGGGCGTGGCGCCAGCCGGGTCGTTCGACGCGCTGGTGGAGGGCCTGCGCGCCACTCTAGCGTCGGCGCTGGGGCAGGTGTTCCTGGTGGGAGCGGCACTGGCGGCGCTAGCGCTGCTGGCGGCGCTGTTCATGCCGGCGCTGGAACTGAGAGGGCCCACAGGCAAGTCGTAGCCCGCAACGCGTTCCGCGCTTCTGGGCTGGCGCCCCCGGTGACGTAACCTATAGCCATCCGGAGGCTACTCACGCATGACCACCACAACGAAACCCACGATCATCTGGACCAAGGTAGACGAAGCGCCCGCCTTGGCCACCTACTCGCTGCTGCCCATCGTGCAGGCATACGCCGGCGCGGCCGGCATAAACGTCGAGACGCGCGACATCTCGCTGGCGGGCCGCATCTTGGCGCAGTTCGCCGACGTGCTGGGGCCCGACCAGCAGCAGAGCGATGACCTCGCGTTCCTCGGCCAGCTGGCCAAAGAGCCGCACGCCAACATCATCAAGCTGCCCAACATCAGCGCGTCGGTGCCGCAGCTTAAGGCCGCCATCCGCGAGCTGCAGGCGGCCGGCTACGCCCTGCCCGACTACCCGGACGAACCCACCACGGACGCCGAACGCGAGACCCTCGCCCGCTACGACCGCGTGAAGGGCAGCGCCGTGAACCCGGTGCTGCGCGAGGGCAACTCCGACCGCCGCGCACCTGCGTCGGTGAAGGCGTACGCTCGCAACCACCCGCACTCCATGGGCGCGTGGTCGGCTGATTCCAAGTCGCACGTGGCCACCATGACGTCGGGCGACCTGCGCTCGAACGAGGTCTCCACCACCGTCAGCGCCGCGCAGGCGGGCGACGCTCGTATCAAGCACGTGGCCGCTGACGGCAGCGTGACCGTACTTAAGGCTAAGGTTCCGGTTCTGGCGGGCGAGATCGTGGACGCCACCGTCATGAGCCGCGCAGCCCTGCGCTCGTTCCTAGCCGAGCAGGTGGCGGACGCCAAGCGCCAGGGCGTGCTGTTCAGCGTGCACCTCAAGGCCACCATGATGAAGGTGTCGGACCCGATCTTCTTCGGTCACGTGGTCCAGGCGTACTTTTCCGACGTGTTCGAGAAGCATGCCGACGCCTTCGCGCGCCTGGGGGTGAACGCCAACGACGGTCTGGCCGCCCTGTACGCCAACCTCGAGCAACTGCCAGAAGGCGAGCGCGCCGCCATCGAAGCCGACCTGCAGGCCGCGCTCGACAACGGCCCGGCCATGGCCATGGTCGATTCCGATAAGGGCATCACCAACCTGCACGTTCCCTCCGACGTGATAGTGGACGCCTCCATGCCGGCCGCTATCCGTAACTCCGGCAAGATGTGGGGCCCGGACGGCAAGGCGCACGACACCAAGTTCGTTATCCCCGACAGTTCGTACGCCGGCGTGTACCAGGCTGTCATCGACGACTGCAAGGCCAACGGCGCTTACGACCCGCGCACCATGGGCACCGTGCCCAACGTGGGCCTCATGGCGCAGAAGGCCGAGGAGTACGGCTCGCACGACAAGACGTTCGAGGTCGAGAAGCCCGGCACAGTGCGCGTGGTGGCCGCTAACGGCGACACGCTGCTCGAGCGCCAGGTGGAGGCGGGCGACGTGTTCCGCTCCGCCACCGTGAAGGACGCGCCCGTGCGCGACTGGGTGAAGCTGGCCGTGAACCGCGCCCGCGCCACCGGCGTGCCGGCCGTGTTCTGGCTCGACGAGCAGCGCCCGCACGACGCGCAGGTCATCGCCAAAGTGAACGAGTACCTGAAGGACCACGACACCAGCGGGCTCGACATCCGCATCCTTGCGCCCGTGGAAGCCACGCGCTTCTCGGTTGAGCGCATGCGGCAGGGCCTCGACACCATCTCCGTGACCGGCAACGTGCTGCGCGACTACCTCACGGACCTCTTCCCCATCCTCGAGCTGGGCACCAGTGCCAAGATGCTTTCCATCGTGCCGCTCATGAACGGCGGCGGCCTGTTCGAAACCGGCGCCGGCGGATCGGCCCCGAAGCACGTGCAACAGTTCGTGGCCGAGAACTACTTGCGCTGGGATTCGCTGGGCGAGTTCCTCGCGCTGGCCGCGTCGCTTGAGCACCTGGCGGAGCAAGCCAACGAGCCGCGCGCCAAGGTGCTGGCCGACGCCCTTGACCGCGCCACCGCGCGCTTCTTAGAGAACGACAAGTCGCCCGCCCGCAGGCTGGGTCAGATCGATAACCGCGGCAGCCACTTCTACCTGGCGCAGTACTGGGCGCAGGAGCTGGCGCAGCAAACAGAGGACGCCGCCCTGGCAGCCAAGTTCGCCGGGCTGGCTAAGGCGTTGACCGACGGCGAGGAGCAGATGGTGAGCGAGCTGCTGGCCGTGCAGGGGCAACCCGTGGACCTCGGCGGGTACTACCGGCCAGACGACACCAAGGCCGCGGCGGCCATGCGGCCCAGTGAGGCGTTCAATGCGGCGGTGGCGGGGCTTTGAACGACTTAGGCGGAAG
>Ga0265293_10009457_pt1 | contig 14002 bp, 13 predicted proteins | sample Munlanlewell138R_FD_192505 | JGI IMG/M metagenome (GOLD analysis project Ga0265293, IMG submission 192505) | Leachate microbial communities from a municipal landfill in Southern Ontario, Canada - Leachate well 138R | ecosystem: Engineered > Solid waste > Landfill > Unclassified | place: Canada...
CAACCAGCACATTAAACTCAGATAAATCACCATGAATCAGGCCGATGCAGAGCATGCGTTTGATCGATTCCATTAAGGTGGCGTGGTCTGTGCGGGCTTGTTCGGCATCAAGAGTCACGTCATTCAGGCGCGGTGCAACTTGACCGTCGGGCAGGGTAACCAAATCCATCAGCAGCACGCCATCAAAACAGCCGTAGGGCTGCGGTACGCGTATATCGGCGGCAGCGAGGCGATAGAGGGCATCCACTTCGGCATTTTGCCAAGCGTCTTCCGTTTGTTCGCGGCCAAACTTAGAGCCTTTTTCCATGGCGCGGGTGCGGCGGCTGTTGCCGGTTTTGCGACCTTCACGGTACAAAGAGGCTTTTTTAAAGCTGCGCTTATCAGCGTCCTTATAGACTTTGGCGCAACGGATATCATCGCCACAGCGCACCACATACACGGCGGCTTCTTTACCATTCATCAGGGGGCGTAACACCTCGTCAATCAGCCCGTCTTCAACGAGAGGGATTAGGCGTGCAGGGGTTTTCATAGGGCTCCCAAATAAATAATGATAGAAATTAACAGTAAATGCTTAAGAGTTACGGGGCAAGATGCCCAGCACAATACGCGGCGCGCCAAGTATAACCAGCTTGGCGCGAGATATTGTGATTGGATGAGAAAATGCAGTGTATTTATTTAAAATGTGTTGAAATTATTTATCTAAAGTCATACAAGTAGCATTATTGTGCAGTAATGATGTTGCCAGCATGCAAGCCGCATTCTTTTTGCGTGGCTTCTTCCCACCACCAACGGCCTTCGCGCTCATGTTGATTGGGCAGAACAGGGCGGGTGCAAGGCTCGCAACCAATGCTGATAAAACCGCGCTCATGCAAACTGTTGTATGGCAGTTCGAGCATGCGGATATACACCCAAACATCTTCGCTGCTCATCTGTGCCAGTGGGTTAAACTTGTACAATGGTTGTTCTGCTGTAGAGAACGCAGTGTCGATCTCGACTGCCGCGACCTTGCTACGCGTGCCGGGACTTTGGTCGCGACGTTGGCCGGTGGCCCACGCTTTAACGCTAGCTAGTTTGCGCTTCAATGGCGCAATTTTACGTACGCCGCAGCATTCACCATGCCCGTCTTTATAAAAGCTAAATAAACCTTTTTCGCGCACCAGGTTTTGCACCTGCTCTGCATCGGGCGAGAGTACTTCAATAGTTATTTGATAATGCTCGCGCACTTTTTCAATAAATTGATAGGTCTCGGGATGCAAACGTCCGGTGTCTAAACTGAAGACTTTGACCTGTGGATTGATTTTCCACGCCATATCCAGCAGTACAACATCTTCTGCACCACTAAAAGACAGCCATAAATCATCGCCAAAGGCGGCAAAAGCCTGTTTAAGAATGCTCTGGGGAGAGGCGTCGGCGCAATCAGCAGTCAGTTGCTGAAGGTCAATTGAAGCAGTCATGCTGAATTCCTGTGCGGGTCATAGATGTTTCGAGTTGCTCATACTAACAAACAGAGTGGTGCGAATAGAACGAATAAAAACCGTTATGCTTATGCTTTATGAGTATACAAGGCATGATTACGCATCTTAATCTTGCATGGTCAGGGTTGAGCCGCTAGAGTGCCTCTTTTTATGTGATGAGGAATGACTGTGGAAATCGCCTGCCTTGACCTTGAAGGTGTACTGGTTCCGGAAATCTGGATTGCCTTTGCAGAAAAAACGGGTATCGAATCACTACGGGCGACCACACGTGATATCCCTGATTATGATGTGTTGATGAAGCAACGTCTGCGTATTTTGGATGAGAACGGTCTAACTTTAAACGACATCCAAGAAGTGATCGCCACACTGGAGCCTTTAGAGGGTGCAGTGGAGTTTGTGAATTGGTTGCGTGAACGTTTTCAGGTGGTTATTCTGTCGGATACCTTTTATGAGTTTTCGCAGCCATTGATGCGTCAGTTGGGATTCCCAACCTTGCTGTGTCACAAGCTGGTGACCGATGAAAACGGTCGTGTGGTTGACTATCAGTTGCGTCAAAAAGACCCTAAGCGTCAATCCGTACTGGCGTTAAAAACCCTGTACTACCGCATTATTGCCGCCGGTGACTCTTACAACGACACCACTATGCTGGGTGAAGCAGATGCGGGCATCTTATTCCACGCGCCAGACAACGTGATTGAGCAGTTCCCGCAGTTCCCTGCAGTACATACTTTTGATGATCTGAAAAAAGAGTTCATTAAAGCGTCAAACCGCGAGCTGACGCTGTAACGGTTTCTGTTTGGGTTGTTTGGCTTTGTGCGGATGAGATCGCGCAGAGTTAAGCAACCCACACAAGTCATCTCCATTCTTCAAATACAATCTTCGCATCAACTCGCTAGCCACTATTCCTAGTGCTGCTTTCGATGTACTCCCGGTGTTACCCCTGCTTTGCGCTTAAAAAACCTAAAAAATGATCGCGACTCAACCCAGCCCATACTAGGCTACAGGCTACAGGCTACAGGCTACAGGCTACAGGCTACAGGCTGCACCTAGCGTGTGACTTGTCAGCCAAACAGCGGCTCTGTGCATTGCGCTAATAAATGCTTTAATCCATCTTCAAAGGCCAGCAAAGGAACGCGATTGTTGCTGTCTTTAAGTTGTGCGCAGCTGATCTCAGCCGCCGCTAAAGCGGCTTTTGTATCCAATTGCTGACCCTCGGCATAGTCTAAATAACGCCAAAGCGCTGCAACAGAAGTGCTGTCAAGTGTGTGCATAAATGTTTTCACATGATTGTTAAGTGGTTTTATCCTAATCGCAGTTGGCGTAATTGGCTACTTATGCGGTGTAATCTGACCTCGGCTTGTCTTTCTAACAGCGCTATGCTCAGTTTAAAGACAATCGAGTTAAGAAGCCTCTGCATAACGTTACCGAGGACGCTAGCACAAGGCGAAAACTTGCGAAAAAGCGCAGTTTACACCGAGTAAATGAGCATTTTGAGTAAGTTTTTAACGCAGTGGTAGCTACGCAGATAGTTATTCAGAGGCTTCTTAAGACCAGCACATGACAACAATACATAACGAGGTGGGTATGCGGCGTTGGAACGGATGGGGCGACAGCACCACAACAATGGAGCTGCCAGCGCAGGGCGCAGATTTTTTACAGAATCTGGTGGGCCGTGGCCAAGTGCTGCCTGATGCCAGCTTAGACGAGGTGATGGCGCAAGTTCCGCTTTCACGTCTACCAGCGCACCAACTGGTCAGTGTCGATGCCGAAACACGGGTGCGCCATGCGCGCGGACAAAGCTTGCCGGATTGGCTGGCAATGCGCAGCGGTGATTTTGGTGTGTTCCCTGATGGTGTGGCGTTTCCAGAATCAGCAGCTGACATTCGTGAGTTATTAGCCTGGGCTGCGACGGAAAATATCGTAGTGATTGCTTATGGCGGTGGTACGTCGGTGGCGGGGCATATTAATCCGCAAGCCGATACACGCCCGGTGTTGACCGTGTCTTTGGCGCGGATGAATCAACTGCTGGATTTTGATGAAGACAGCTTACTTGCCACTTTTGGTCCTGGCGCTAATGGCCCGCAAGTGGAAAATCAATTGCGCGCGCGTGGTTATACCTTGGGGCATTTTCCGCAGTCGTGGGAACTGTCCACTTTAGGAGGCTGGGTCGCCAGTCGATCCAGTGGTCAGCAATCGCTGCGCTATGGCCGTATTGAGCAACTGTTTGCTGGCGGAACAGTGGAAACCTTTGCTGGAACCTGGTCGTTGCCCTGTTATCCAGCCTCGGCGGCGGGTCCTGATTTACGTGAGTGGGTGATGGGCTCGGAAGGGCGTTTCGGCATCATTTCACAAGTGAAGGTGCGCGTGACTCGCTTACCCGATGATGAGCGTTTTTATGGCGTGTTTCTGCCGTCTTGGCAGCAGGCACAAGAGGCGATGCGTGAGTTGAGTCAGGCGCGCATTCCGCTGTCGATGCTGCGTTTATCCAATGCGGTGGAGACTACGACGCAATTGGCGCTGGCCGGCCATCCGCGCATGATTGGTGTCCTGGAGCGTTACTTAACCTTGCGTGGTTGCGGTGAAGGTAAATGTTTGCTGACCTTTGGTGTGACCGGTGATCGCCGGCAAAATGCGCTGTCGTTGCGCCAAGCTAAGCGTCGTTTAAAAAAACATGGTGCCGTGTTTACCGGACGTTTTCTGGGCAATAAATGGCAGCAAGGACGTTTTCGTTTCCCTTATTTACGCGAAGCCTTGTGGAAGGCCGGTTATGTGGTGGATACCTTAGAAACCGCAACACAATGGGGCAATGTACTGCCATTGATGAACAAGGTTGAGCAAAGCTTGCGTGACGGTCTAGCCGAGCAAGGTCAGCAGGTGCATGTGTTCTCACACTTGTCCCATGTGTATGGGCAAGGCTCGAGCATTTACACCACCTATGTGTTTGCCTGCGGCAAGGACTACGAGCAGACACTGGCGAACTGGCGCAGGCTGAAAACGCGAGCCAGCCAAACTATTGCCGACAATCAAGGCACCATCAGCCATCAGCATGGTGTGGGGCGTGATCATGCGCCTTGGTTGGCGCAAGAAAAAGGAGAGTTGGGCATGGCTGCGATTCAGGCGGTGGTGGATCGTTTGGACCCACAACAACAGCTGGCACCCGGCGTGCTGCTGATGGATAAGCGCCATGACTAGTGCAACCACGCAGCACGCCAATTGGACGCAAGCATGGCGTGAGCAGGTGCTGCCTGAGTTGGCTCAGCAGACTTGGGATTTGATTGTGATTGGTGGCGGCATCACCGGTGCTGGAGTGATTCGCGAAGCTGCGAAGCGTGGCTGGCGTTGCTTGTTAGTGGAGCAACGCGACTTTGCTTGGGGTACATCGAGCCGTTCTTCAAAAATGGTGCATGGTGGTTTGCGCTATATCAGCCAAGGTGAGTTCGCTTTAACCCGTGATAGCGTGCGTGAACGCCAGTTATTGTTGGATAACGAGGCCGGTTTGGTTGAGCCACTGCCGTTTTTATACCCACATTATCAAGGTGAGTTTCCCGGGCGCTGGGTGTTTTCTTGGGTGTTGCGTCTTTACGACGGTTTTGCTGGGCAATCTTTGCAGCAGTTTCATCCGCCGTGGCAAGTGCCGATGGTGGTTGCAGGTTTACAGCAGGAGCATTTAGAGGGTGCCAGTCAGTTTCAAGATGCGGTCACCGATGATGCACGCTTAGTCATGCATGTGCTGGCGCAGGCTCGTGCACTCGGCGCCTGTGTGGTGAGTAATTTGCGTGTGCTTGAGCGTTTATACAGCGACGATAATGCCGCTGTTGAAGGGGATGTTGAGCAGCGTGTCAGCGGTGTGCGTATTGAAGATACCTTGACCGGCGAGCAGCTTGAGCTGTCCTGTAAGGCTTTGGCGCAAGCCACGGGGGTGTGGACCGATGCGGCGGGCTTAAGTCAGCAACAGCAGCATATTCGTCCGTTACGCGGCAGCCATTTGTTATTACCCAGTTGGCGTTTGCCGGTCAGTCAGTCGGTGAGTTTTAAGCATCCTGTTGATGGTCGTTTAATGTTTATCTTCCCATGGGAAGGCGCTACGGTGATTGGCACTACCGATATTGATCATAAGGATGATCTCAACCAAGAAGCAGCGATCAGTCAAGCTGAAGTCGATTATTTGCTGGCGGGTTGCGCTAAGGTATTTCCCAGTGTGCAGATCACTGCCGCGGATGTGTTATCCACGTGGTCGGGGGTGCGCCCGATTGTGGCCAAAAGCACCGGCGGTAAACATAAACCCTCGGATGAATCACGCGAACACATGCTCTGGGTCGAGCCGGGCTGCATCAGTCTAGCTGGCGGCAAACTCACCACCTTTCGTTTGCTGGCCTTAGAGATGCTGCAAGCCTGTAGCGCGTTTAATGGTTGCTCGATGCAGGAAACCGAGCAGGCAAAAAACCTATCTGTACCGCGCCCAGTCAATGATTGTTTGGCGAACTTGTCGAGCAGCGTACAGCGCCGTCTTTATGGTCGTTATTGCGCTAATTGGTCGGAGTTCTGTGCGGTTTTTAGCGAAGTGGGTGCGCAGCAGGTGGGCACTACACCGATTTACTGGGCTGAATTGGCTTTTGCTTGCGAGCATGAGTTAGTGATTCATTTGGATGACTTGTTATTGCGCCGCACACGCCTCGGTTTATTGTTGGCGCAGGGTGCTGTGGCGGTGCTTGAACAGGTGCGCGAGCTGTGTCAGCCGCGATTGGCGTGGGATAACCAGCGTTGGGCCGAGGAGCAGCAGCGTTATTTAAGTATTTATCAGCAGTTTTATAGTTTGCCCAATGCTGCAGTGGTGAGCGTATGAGCGCAGAGCCAGTCGTAAATAACTCAGCAAAAAACTATGTGCTGAGCATTGATAACGGTACGCAAAGTGTCCGTGCCATGCTGTTTGATACCTCGGGTAATCTGCATGCTTTAAGCCGTATTGAGATTGAACCTTATGTCTCGGTGAAGCCTGGCTGGGCGGAACAAGAAGCCGATTACTATTGGCAAGCCGTGGGACAGGTCTGTCAGCAACTCTGGCAGCAAGCCAGTATTGATAAAGCGCAGATTAAAGGCGTTAGCGTTACCACCCAGCGCGGCACTGTCGTGCATGTAGATCAGCAGGGGCGTGCGTTGCGCCCGGCCATGCTGTGGCTGGATCAGCGCTTGGCCGATGTCAACACGCCTTTACCTAATCCTTGGCGCAGTCTGTTTAAGCTGGTGGGTGCGGCCAGTATTGTCGATTACTTTCGTGGTCAAGCGGAAGTCAATTGGGTGGCGCAGCACCAGCCTGAAATTCATGCGCAAACCCATAAAGTGTTATTGCTCTCGGGCTATTTGAATTATCAACTAAGTGGGCGCTTTGTCGATTCGCTGGCCAGCTGTGTCGGCTATTTACCCTTTGATTATAAAAAATTGCGTTGGGCCGCGAAGCGCGACTGGAAATGGCATGCCTTAGCTGTACGCCCAGAGCAATTGCCTGAACTTATCGCACCGGGAGAGTTGCTGGGTCATGTGCATGCTGCAGCCAGTCTGCATACCGGGCTGCCAGAAGGCTTGCCGATTATTGCTGCTGCCGCCGATAAAGCCTGTGAAGTGCTGGGCGCTGGCGCAGTGGATGAAAGCATTGCCTGTTTATCCTACGGCACTACTGCCACGATCAACACCACGCGTAGCAAATACCTGGAAGTGACGCGCTTGATTCCGGCCTATCCGGCGGCAATTCCCCAGTACTTCACCACCGAAGTGATGATTTACCGCGGCTTTTGGATGGTCAGTTGGTTTAAACGTGAATTTGGTCTGCGTGAGCAGCAACGTGCTGAGCGTTTGGGCGTCAGTGTGGAATCCTTGTTTGAAGAGCTGATTGAGCAAGTGCCAGCCGGTTCCATGGGCTTAATGCTGCAGCCCTATTGGTCGCCGGGCGTGCGTGAGCCGGGATTGGATGCCAAGGGCGCGATTATTGGTTTTGGTGATGTGCATACCCGTGCGCATATTTATCGGGCCATATTAGAAGGCCTGGCCTATGGCTTGCGTCAGGGCAAAGAACACATCGAAAAGCGCAGCGGTGTACCCATTCGGCGTTTACGGGTGTCCGGCGGTGGCTCGCAAAGTGATGCGGTTTTGCAAATTACCGCGGATATTTTCGGCCTGCCGGTGGAACGTCCACATACCATTGAAACCTCAGGGCTGGGCGCGGCGATTGCATGTATGGTTGGTGTCGGTTTGCAGCCGGATTTTGCTACGGCAGTGCAGACGATGACGCGCAGTGCCGAGGTGTTTTATCCCGATCAGCACAATCATGCGTTGTACGATAAACTCTATCGCGAAGTGTACTGCAAAATGTATCGGCGTTTGCAGCCGTTGTATCACAGTATCCGCGGCATCACCGGTTACCCAAAGTAAACTGTAATTAATGTATTGGTTGTTGATGCTTTTTCCGGGCTGGCCGATACCGTTATATTCTATTGTTAAAAGGTGGTGTATTGATGGCCAGTATTCTTGATAGCGTTGACCAGCGCACGCAACTGGTGGGTGAAAACCGTTTAGAAATTTTAATGTTTCGTTTGCATGGTCGCCAGCTATTTGCGATTAACGTGTTTAAAGTGCAAGAAGTGGTGCGCTTACCCAAACTGACCTTAATGCCGCAGCGTCATCCGCATATGTGTGGCGTGATTACTTTGCGTGGCCAAACCATACCTGTGATTGATTTGGCTCAAGCCATTGGCATGCGCGCATTGGTGCAGGATGAAAACAGCACAGTGATTGTTACGGAATACAATCGCTCGGTCCAAGCATTTTTGATTGGCAATGTTGAACGCATTGCAAACCTCAACTGGGAATCTGTGCAGCCGCCACCGCGTACTGCCGGCCGCCAGCATTATTTAACTGCGATCACCCATGTTGAAGAAGCCATTGTAGAAATCATTGATGTAGAAAAAGTGTTGGCTGAAATTGTGCCAATGAATACTAAAATTTCCGCAGAAAAGCTCAGTAATCCGCTGTTGGCTAAAGCCCGTGGCCGCGAAGTGTTGATTATTGATGACTCCAATGTAGCGCTCCATCAGCTGACCGATGCCCTAGAACAGCTAGGAATTGTTGTCCACCAGACCACTGATGGCCTCAAAGGCTTACAGCAATTGCAGCAGTGGGCTGATCAGGGCGAGGTGCTGACCGACAAACTATTGATGGTGTTTACTGATGCGGAAATGCCGGAAATGGATGGTTACCGCTTAACCACAGAAATTCGCAAGGATCCACGTTTGCATGATCTGTATGTGGTGATGCACACCTCGCTGTCTGGCAGTTTTAACGCGGCAATGGTGGAAAAAGTCGGTTGCGATAACTTTTTATCGAAATTCCAGCCAGACCGCTTAGCTGACGTGATTCATGAGCGGCTGCTGGTGGATGAGGCCTAATAGTTCTGATACCTCATGGATGAATCCAGATGCTGCAGTATTGAGTGGCTGCTGCGGCATTAAAACACCCGCTTATGCTATTTAAACAGGCATAATAGATTTCTTTAAATGCTGAATTAAGGTGCACAGGCATGGCGTTGATTGGAGATATGAATACCCTACAGGTTATTCGACAGGCTGACTTTGGCGTGTATTTGGATGGCGGCCCTGATGGGGATATTCTTTTGCCACGGCGTGAAATGCCTAAAGATGAGCCATGTGAAGATGAAGACTGGCTCAATGTCTTTGTCTACTTGGACAGTGAAGATCGCATCATTGCCACCAGCCGCACGCCAACGATTAAAGTGGGTGAGTTTGCGAGCCTGAAAGTGGTGGATATCAATCCGGTTGGTTTGTTTTTAGACTGGGGCTTAAATAAAGATTTACTGCTGCCGCATTCTGAAGAAAAGCGCCCGCTGCAAGAAGGCGATTACTGTGTGGTCTATGCCTACATTGATGAGCGTACCAAGCGCATTACCGCCACCGCACATTTAGACCGTTATCTGGACCGTACCCCAGCCAACTATACGGTCGGTCAAGAAGTTGATTTGCTGATTGTTGAGCAGACTGATTTAGGCTTTAAAGCCATTATCAATCGAGAGCACTGGGGCTTGATCCATAAAAACGAAGCCTTTAAGTTTTTGCGTGGCGGTATGCAAGAGCGTGGTTTTATTCGTGAAATTCGTGAGGATGGCCTAATCAATCTCAGTCTGCAGCCACAAGGGCGCGAGCTGCGCGATACCTTGAGCGAAGCGATTCTAGCCAAGCTCGATGCAAATAATGGCCGTTTACCGTTGAGCGATAAAAGCCCTGCGCCATTGATTGCACAAACTTTTGGTGTCAGTAAAGGCAATTTCAAAAAAGCCATTGGTGGTCTGTATAAGCACGGCATCATTCGTATCCTGCCAGATGGTATCGAGTTGGTTTAGTACTGTTGTAACGAGGCCTAGATGCGCATTGTTTATGGAATAGTCGTTGCTGCCCTCTGTGTGGCGCTGTTACTTGGCGTACAGAAATGGCGTGGTCCAGTATTGCCGGCACTCAGCGTTGAGTTGATGCCGCTTGAGCTGCGTATCGTGGCCAGTGGCGAAGTGCGCTATCAGACCTTGGCACGCATTGGCAGTGAGATTACCGGCACCGTGATTGCGCGCCATGTGCGTGAAGGTGATCAGGTCAATACAGGCGATTTGCTGATTGAACTTAATCCTGAGGAGTTGCAGTCGCGCTTAGCCCAAGCACAGACGCTGCTGCAGCAATTGCGCGAAGTCAGCCGACCACAAGCGCAAGCGGCGTTAGTCGAGGCGCGGGATAATGTGCGCCAAGCCAGCCGTGAAGCGCGCCGCCGTGAAACCTTAGCCAAGCAAGGCATGATTCCGACTGAGCAGGTTGAGCAAGCGCAGCGCTTAGAGCTCAATGCCAAAACCGCTTTAACCCGTGCACAGCTGTCGGTTGACTCTTTAGCGGTGGATAGCACCGAAGAACGTTTACTGCAGCAGCGTATTGCCAGCGCCGCAGCAGAGCTGGCGAAAACTCGCATTTATGCCCCTTTTGCTGGTCGTGTGCAAACGCGCAATGTTGAACCCGGTGATTTGGTGCAGCCGAGTAAAGTTCTGCTCGAAATCGCGCGCAGCGATGGGTTTGATCGTGATGGTGTTGCCAGCGATGGTTTAGAAGTGGTAGTGGCGCTGGATGAGAAAAACTTTGCCCCGCTGCAGTTGCAACAGCCGGTGCAACTGATTGCCGATGCTTGGCCTGAGCAAACGGTGTCTGGTGTGGTCAGCTTTATTGCCCCAGCAGTGGATAGCTCGCGCGGTACCATTGATGTGCATATCAGTCTGCTGGCCGATGGCAGTCATCAACGTAATACGTTTCTACAGGGTATGACGGTGTCAGCCAATATTATTGCCGCTAAGCGCGAGCATGTCTTAGTTTTGCCTAATGATTATCTGCTGTTTAGTTCAGCAGGGCAGGCGCAGGTGTTGCGCTGGCAAGGCGGCGAGGTCAATGCGGTGGATGTACAGTTGGGTTTACGCAATATGACCCACAGCGAAATTCTTTCCGGCCTCGCTGAAGGTGATGTGGTGGTGCAGGCTGGCAAGGTCACTGACGGCCAGCGCGCCCGTGTGCGCTTTGAGCAGGCGCAGCATGTCATTCGTTAGTCAAATCGCAAGTTGGCGTAATTCACTGTGGATTGAATGGCGCATTGCTCTACGCTTTTTAGCCGATAACCCGTTGCAAACCTTATTGATCAGTGTGGCGATTTCTGTCGGCGCGGCGGTGATTGTCTTTATTACTGCGCTGATGACCGGCCTGCAGGATAACGTCATTAATAGAACGCTTGGCACGCAAGCGCATATTCGTATTGAAGCCACCCGCCAACATAATATTTTATCAACAACACCAGAGGGCCAGTATGTTTGGGCGCTGGAAAGCCCACGCGCACAGCGTTTGCAAACCATTAATAATTGGCAAGAGGTGCGCGACGTATTGGATCAGTACCCTGTGCTTAATACAGTATCGCCACTTATTTCAGGGCCAGCTTTCGCGCAAAAAGGCACAGCGCGTGCCTCGATTGCCTTGATGGGTATTGATCCTGAGCGTTACCACGGCATTATTGAGCTCAAAGAGTATCTGCGCGAAGGACGTTTTATTGTTGGTGCTAGCAATGTGTTGATTGGTCAGCAGTTGGCTGAAGATTTAGGCTTGCGCACGGGTGATAAATTACGTTTGGATACCGGTGATAATCGTCAAGCAGTGATGGATGTTGCTGGTATATTTGAGCTGGGCGTGCGCGAGCTGGACAGCCGTTATGTCTATACCGATCTTAAACAAGCGCAAACTTTGCTGGACTTGCCCGGTGGCGTGACGGTTTTAGAATTAAAGATTACTGATGTGTTCAACGCTGACTATTGGGCGCAGCGCCTTACCCAGCTGACCGGTTTGCATGTACAAAGCTGGATGGAAAGCAATGGTCAGTTGCTCAATGCTTTGAGCTCGCAAACCATGACCACACAAATGATTCGGGTGTTTGTCGCACTCTCGGTGGCCTTTGGTATCGCCAGTGTGTTGGCGGTGAGTGTGGTGCAGCGTACCCGTGAGATTGGTATTTTGCGTGCGATGGGCAGTACACAGCAGCAAATATTACGCGTGTTTTTGTTACAAGGAGGTCTGCTGGGTTTGGCCGGTTCGTTGCTCGGGGTGCTGGTCGGGTACACCTTGGTGCAGGTGTTCAATGGTATTGAAGAGCGCTTGTTCTTAATCCGACTTGAGCCGTCCATGTTGTTATCTGCCATCGCGATTGCCACTGCTGCAGGCGTCGTGGCGGCGATGGTGCCGGCACGACGGGCGGCACAGTATGATCCGGCGGTGGCGATTCGTTATGTCTAAGTTTGAAGTGTTAAGCCATGCTGGCGAACAACAGGTGGTGTTGCAGCTGGATAAGCTTAATAAAATCTTTAACGCGGATACGCCGCTGCAAAACCATGTCTTGCATGACATTTCCTTGCAGGTCAGCCGCGGTGAATTGGTGGCGTTGGTGGGTACCTCTGGCTCGGGCAAAAGTACGCTGCTGAATGTCATGGGTTTACTGGATGTCTCATCATCGGGCGAGCTGCGTATTCAAGGGCATTTGGTGCAGGGCATGACTGAGCAACAGCGCACACAATTGCGCAGTGAGTCGATTGGTTTTGTCTTTCAATTTCATCATCTGATCAGTGCGTTTAGTGTTCTGGATAATGTTTTGATGCCGCTGATGTTGCGCTTTGGTAAGCCTGCAAAAGAGCAAGTTGAGTATGCTGAGTATTTGTTGGGTGAAGTGGGGTTGATGCAGTTTATGCGGCAATCGACCAACCGTTTATCCGGGGGGCAGCAGCAGCGTGTGGCCATTGCCCGTGCTTTGGTAACGCGTCCGGCGTTGGTGTTTGCTGATGAGCCAACCGGTAACTTGGATACGCAAACGGCGGATGAGGTGTTTAGTTTGTTTGAGCGTTTTAATGTTGAGCATCGCTGTGCAATTGTGATTGTCACCCATGATCCGCGTTTAAGTGCGCGCTGCCCACGGACGATTCGTCTGACTGATGGGCGTGTTGTGTATGATGGCCCCTCTGTTAATTTGCCCAGCTTGTTTGCGAGCCCACTATAAAGTTTAATTGCAGATCTGGTGTGAGTTACTGGGTGATCGGCGTTGTATGGTGGGTTGGGCTTTTAACATTGTGCGTGTGGCGCACTGCACTAAGTCTGTTTTTCCCTCAACGAGCCCATCCGGGGCTCGATTCGGGCGCTACGCCATCCATGGCTACGCTCGCCACAGACCCAGCGCAGCGCGCGTTGACTATGTGTATGTTTTGCTAGATATGCGTAAGTCTCTTTTTGCAGAGCAGGTGTTTTCTGCGTTGTTTAATTGCAAGTTCTATATGGGTGACTGGGTAGTTCACATTGTGCGTGATGCGCACTGCGCTAAGTCTGTTCTTCCCTCAGCGAGCCCGTCCGGGGCTCGATTCGGGCGCTCGCCATCCTTGGCTCGCTCGCCACAGACCCAGCGCAGCACGCGTTGACTATGTGTATGTTTTGCTAGATATGCGTAAGTCTTTTTTTGTGAGCGCTAGATGACTTGTTGATTATGTTTTACAGGCATCGGCCAAATAGCGTCTGAATAGTGCATAAAAACTAGAGCCTAGCTTGCTCTGAGTTTATAGAAGACGTGAAAGCAACTCCGCTGATCAACGAGTACTTCGGGGTTGGTGTGACAAGCGAAGCAGGGACGCGTAGCGCCGGAGTTGAACCCAGGATGGGTTCGTCGACGGATAAACACTTACCCCGGAGTACGGCATACACCGTGCTCATTCTCATCCGACCAGCACACACCGATATATCAGATAAAACTACAGCGCTGTGACGGACAAACACCTGCCCAAAATACGGCATACACCGCACTCAATTACACTATGCACCGGCGAAGCTTCTTTCAGATAAACGGTCTATGCGGCAAAGCGCGGCATGGCGGGGGTTTGCTTGTTGGCCATGATTTTGATCAAGATGCGTATATTTTATTCG
>Ga0265293_10009458_pt1 | contig 14001 bp, 17 predicted proteins | sample Munlanlewell138R_FD_192505 | JGI IMG/M metagenome (GOLD analysis project Ga0265293, IMG submission 192505) | Leachate microbial communities from a municipal landfill in Southern Ontario, Canada - Leachate well 138R | ecosystem: Engineered > Solid waste > Landfill > Unclassified | place: Canada...
TGTAGATGTCAATTAGTTTTTTACAGTTTCCGATAATTAACTTTTTACACTTTTATTAAAAAATAATAAGCTTCTTAACTTTCTTCAAAAATGCTTTGCCTATGTTTTATCCTATAGCTATCATCATTGAAGAAGTTAATTACTTCGCATTTATGCACTATCCTATCTAATATAGCTGTTGTTATTGCAGGGTCTCCTAGTAATTCCCCCCATTCTTCAGGACCTTTATTGGATGTAATTATTATTGATGTTTGCCCATATAGCTTATTTATCAGCTGGAAAAACAGGTTTGCTTCCTGCTTTTCCATTGCCATAAACATTAGGTCATCTATTATAAATAGGTCACTTTCTATTATTCTTTTTACTTTATTCCTAGATGTTGTGGATATTTCCTGGGTCTTTAATAGGTGTATTAGGTCTGCCATTGTTATAAATCTTACCTTGTAGCCATGGTTTATTGCCTCTAGACCTATTCCTATGGATATATGTGTTTTTCCAACCCCTGGTGGCCCTAGAAAAATTATGTTGTAACCTTGGTCTAGCCATATTAATTCTTTTAATTGGTTTAATTGTTTTTTACTTAATGATTTTTGTTCTTCTAGGTCAAAGTCTGAGAGTAGCTTGTATTCTGGGAAATAAGCTGCTTTTAATCTTTTTTCTAATCTTTTTTCTTCCCGACCTTTTATTTCTTCTTCTAGGAATTTTCTTAGAAAAGCTTCATTACTTAGTTCCTTTTCCCTTGTTTTTTCTATGAACTTGTCTATACTTTCACCATTATGATACATTCGGAGGCTACGAAGCATAGCTTCAAGTTTTCCTATTGTGGTCAATTTTCTTCCTCCATCATTTTCCATTCATTATTTTTATATACTCATTCATTGGTCTTATTTGAACCTTGCTGATTATTTTATTTGTTGATGTCTCTGTTATACCTTGTATTTCATTATCCTTATTTTCAGGACTTTCTACTATTTTGGAGTAGTGATTTAAAGCATCTCTAAAGTCTATTGCACTGTATAGTTTATTATTTATGCAATAATCTAGGGCCCTGCTAATACTACTTACATCTGACTCTTCTATGGCCTTATTTATGATGACTAGTTGGTCTCTAACATATCTTGGTTTTTCTTCATGTATGTTTTTAATTAATATTTTAGCTTTGTTTTTATCTTCAAATTTATCTAAAGTTGTATTGATAAAATTTTCTATTTTCTGTGACTTATTTCTTCTGTGGTTATTATTCTTTACCAAATTTCCCTTAGTTTCTGGAACCTCATGCCTTGCTATTTCTTCCCCTGTTTCTAGATTGTAAATTGATAAAATTCCTTCAGATTTTACAACTCCAACATTTGTATAGGGTCCCTTGTAGGTTCCTGTAGGGACTGTATATCTGTTCCCTTGTATTGGAACAGTATTGTCTTTTCTAACCTGGTAGGTTATACTTATTGTGTGTGATGTATTAATTATTTTTTCAAGTACCGGTTTTAAGTATTTCCTCTCTTCTAGGAATACTTCTGCCGGTATTTTTCTTGTAGTTTGGTTCATTTTGCCATTACCTCTTCTTTTTAGCCACTTAAGGGTATCTTCATTCCACCTATCAATTCTATGGAAGGTTCTATTACTTGCAAAATTATTTTTTACATAATCTACAAGTTTTTCCACTTTACCTTTACTTTCTGGATCTGCTCTCCTACACATTCTTACCTTGAATTTTCTCTTTTGTAAGTAGGCTCCAAATTCCTTGGTATATATTAAATCTCCATGATTTTCGCTTACTAGTATTATTGTATCTTGGTCATAGACGGCCTCTTCTGGATATCCTCCAAAGTATTCAAAGGCATTTTCATGAATCTTTACTATATCTAGGGTCTTAAAGGGCCTTAGTTGCCATTCACAGTATTTAAACCTTGAGTGAGATAGGACAAAGCACATTACATAAAGAGTTATTTCCTTACCTTTTGTATCAAATACCTTCTTTTGCCCAAAGTCTACCTGCATTTGCTTTCCCATAGGTGGGTCATCAAAGGCTTCGTAGTCCCTAACACTTATATCCTTTGATATATTATATTCTCTTCTTAAATTTCTTACATAATTTCTCATAGTCGCTTCATTAAAATCAATTTCACAATACTTTTCCTCTAGCCAATCAAATACTTGTGCAGCAGACATATTTGGGTAGTCCTTAAGCCAAGAGAGAATCTCATCCTTATATTTATCTGCTTTCTTTTTCCTATATTTTCTTTCCTCCATTTCTTTATTAAATTCTTCTGGTTCCATATTTGAATATTTTATTACTGTAGGCCTGCTAACATCTAGCATTTCTGCAATCTGTGTATGGCTAAAGCCTTTTGATTTAAGATGTTTTATATCTATATACACTTTCCAACCATCCTCTGACTTCAATCTAATTCCCCCTTATCCTGATGATAGGTCTATTATACAGGTAAGGGTTAAACTTTTAAATTACTTGGCAGATTTAGATAAGATTTTTGTATTATGGCCTTGCCAAGTCCATAAAACTTGAAAAGTTTTTAAAAGTATTTCTACTTTGAAAGATTTTATTATGATAAAATTAGAGATGAACTGTCAATTCTTAATTATCGGAAACTGTCAATTCTAGTTTATCATTTACATCTGGTTAGGTGTGTGGGAAAAAAATGAAAATGCTATTGCTTTTTATGAAAAAATGGGCTTTGTCCAAACTGGATCCCACTCTTTTTATATGGGCAATGAAGAACAGGTAGACTTTATAATGACTAAGATACTCATATAATTTAATGGAGTTACTATTTACTTTAAGGAGGTATATTTAAATGACTAAATTTGTTGTTGAAGAGGACTTTTGGGGTTTATTTCCTAATGCAAGAATTGGTGTTGTTGTTTGCCATAACATAAATAACTTTATAATAGATGAGGATAAATATAAGGAAATGATACTTATCTCAGAAAAACAGGCCTTAAAATATTTAAATAATGAAATATTCAGCAGTAATGAGGTTATAAAGGTATGGAGAGAGGCCTTTCAAAAATTTAAGACAAAGAAAGGAGCACGATCATCAATTGAAGCACTGTTAAAGCGAGTGCATAAGGGGAACCATTTAGGGACTATTAATCCTCTAGTTGATATTTACAACTCTATTTCATTAAAATATGGATTGCCTTGTGGTGGGGAAGATATTGATACATTTGTTGGAAATATAAGATTAACTAAGGCAGTTGGAAATGAAAGTTTTGTTACATTAGGAGCAGAGGAAAATTCACCACCCTATGAAGGGGAAGTAATATATAAGGATGATGAAGGTGCAATTTGTAGATGCTGGAATTGGAGAGAAGCAGTGAGGACAATGCTTACTGAAAATACAAGAAATGCTTTTCTGTGCATTGAATTGGTTGATGAAAGTAGATTAGCAGAGTTTGAGAGTGCTTTAAAGGAATTGTCGGAAGCAGTACAAGATAATTTGGGTGGGATATGCGAAATTTCAATTTTAGATATTAACAATAAAGAAGTTTTAATAAGATAATTTTGAAAAAGAATTTTATTTAAGATTTTTATATCTATATATTAGCTTTTATTATAATACTAAATTATATTTACCAGAAATCTAAAAGGATTAGATTCGCCTTGTTTTAGGAAGGGACTATATTATAAAAAGGGGGAGGAACTATGTTTAGAAAAATGAGAAGGAATAAACAGTTATTATCTATAGATGATATTGTAGCCGTAATGGAGAGATGTACCAACGGTGTATTAGCATGTATGGGTGATAATGATTATCCTTATGCAGTTCCGCTTAGTTATGTTTACTTTGACAACAAGATTTACTTTCATTCAGCAAAAGTTGGTCATAAAGTAGATGCTATTATAAAAAATCCGAAGGTGTCTTTTTCAGTAATTGATGAAGATACAATCGTAAGTGGAGAGTACACGACCTATTTTCGTAGTGTCATTGCATTTGGAAAAGCAAGAGTTGTTGAGGGCGATGAATGGGTCAAGGGTTTTGAAGCTTTGGTTGAAAAATATTCAGGAGATCAGCCCAAAAAAGCAAAACAAAAAGAAATAAGTGGATGTACACAGTCTCATGTTATTGCAATTGATATTGAGCATATAACTGGGAAGGAAGCTATTGAATACATCAGAGCAAAGCAGTAGAAAAATATATATAATGGAAACCATATCAACAGATTAGATATTATATTATCTTTATAGATAAAGAACCATGTTCAACATAAAAATCTTAGTTTATTTATTTTATATAACTCCAAAACTTAATGTAGAAAATAAGAGATGCGAAGTCTTTGGTCAATTAATGATCGATAGGCTTCGTTTTATTATGCCTAAAAACAGAAAGAAAGGATTGAGAATAATGTCAAAATTATTTATGTATGGAACATCCTTGGAAGGAATAGAGCAATTAATGGTCATGGTTCCTAACTTCCAGCTAAGAAGAAGTGGAATAGTTATCAATAATTATTTTAATTGTAGGGGAGGTGATGAAGATTGCAAGATGGGTGTAATTAATATTGATAATGGTTGTAGAGATTGTATATCTGATGATTGGGGTTTTAAAATCAATCTAGATAAGAAAAGGTACAAGGACTTAGTGATGGACTGCTTTGGTAGAATAAAAAACAATTTCTTAAGAGACAGATTAAAGGAACTTAGTAAAAGTTTTAGAGGAGAGGTATTCTTAAATTATCAGCACAAGGAAAGATTCTATAATTTTCTCCAAGAAAAGAGTAGTAGGATAGATGATATATCATCAAGATTTCTTGCTATTCTTTTTCTTTTATCTGCTGATGAAAACCTATGGAGAAACTCAGAAGAAATACTAAAGGATAATAAAGTTGACCTTAAAAATATTTGCCTTAAAGATATAGATACAAATGCCTATGCCCTATACCAAACTGCTAAAACACTATCAACTGGGAGGGAATGTATAAAAATAAATGAACTAGCAGACGAGGAATTAATTGAAGATATGACTTTTAAAGGCAATTATTAACTCTGCCCTAATCAATAGATATGGTGCAGGGTTATTTTTAATTACAAAATAGATTGGAGGAAGAAAGATGCATATTACAATTAGAAAATCAAGTGACCATAATGAAAGAAGGACTATATGGTTGCCTATGGAGGAAGAAGAGCTAGGGGAAGTATGTGAAGAACTAGGAATAGAAATGACAACAGAGCCAAACTGCTATATAGAAGATGCCAGGGATGAAAGATTTTTAAATACCCTAGCAGATGACAATCTAAATATAGATGAGTTAAACTATCTAATGAAAAGATTTGATGGTTTTGATTCAAGGGAGATAGATAAATTTCATGCAGTGGCCTTTGCAGAAGAATATTCATCTATGGGAGACTTAATAAACCTAAGTTTTAATCTACATGGATACAGTCTAATAAATAACTTTGATGACTTTAATAAGCTAGGCAAGGATCTATATCTAACTGAAAAAATGGCAGTAGCAACTAGGGAATTAGATGACTAGATGGGCAATCCTATGCAATGTATGTAATAAAGAATAATAAAAGTGCTAGAGTAACTCCTTATGGTGTCGTATATAAAAACTCAAATGATTCAATACAAGTATATAACGAGAAACAATTTCCACCATATGGCTGGAAAGAATCTATGGTTATTATTTGAATTAATTGTAAAGGGTTTTTAAAAGGATAGCATTTCTGAGATAGTTATATTATTATAGAATATAGCAGTACTAATGAAAAGGGAATATATTTTAGTATAGAGGAGCTGAGATAATGTGGAAACATTTATTTCAAGATCACATATTAGGAAGAGGATTAGATTATTTTATTCGTAATCTTGTTGAAAATGTATATGTTAAAGACAATATAATAGAGGCTACTGCATATGGAACTGAAGAATATAAAGTTGAGATTGTGAAAAAGAATGATGAAATAATAGAATTAAGTTGCAACTGTCCATATGCAGATGGTGGAAATAATTGCAAGCATATGGCTGCAGTATTATTTTATTTGGAGGATAAAGAGAGAGCCTTAAAAATAGAAGATATAGAAACAAGCATCACTAAATTAGTAAAAGAAGCAGACTCTGTTCTAGTTGAAGATTTTTTGATCGATATTCTGAAAAATGATGAAAAATTATTAAATAGGTTTAAAAGTAGATTGCAATGTGATATTTCACCGGCAGATATGAAGCGTTATAAAGATCAAGTAAATAGTATTTTTAGGAGATATGCAGGACATCATGATTTTGTTGATTATAAAAATGCCTGGGGTTTCATATCAGAACTTGAAGAGATTCTAGATAATGATATACAAGCAATGGTAGATAATAATCAACTGGAAGAGGCCTTTGAACTTACTAATTATATATTTATTAAAGTAGGAAATCAAGATATGGATGATTCCGATGGAGGAACCGGCCTTGTGGCCAATAGTTGCTTAGAGATATGGCAAGAAATATTAGATAAGAGTAGTATTGAGCTTAAAAGAAAGATATACAATTGGTTCACTGGGCATTTGAATGGTTCAGTTATAGATTACATGGAGGATTATATAGAAGAAATTATATTTGATGACTTTAAAGAAGATGAATTTATGGAAGAGAAAACTATTTTTCTGGACAATAAGATAAGAGAATATAAAAAACAGGAAAATTCATGGTTTAATAGTTATGGACTTGGTGAAATGATACTACGCCGTATAAATATTATGGAGGAAATGGAGGTAAGCCAAAATAAAATTGAAGATTACTGGAAGGAAAATTTGGAAATTAATGAAGTGAGAAAACATTATATTGATATTTGCATAAATAGAAAAGACTATGATATGGCAATTAAATTACTTAGGGAAGGTAAAGACAAGGAAAAAGATTGGCCAGGAATTGTAACCAATTATAGCTTGAAGCTAAAGGACTTATATAAACAAATTGGAGAACAGAAACTTTATGAAGAAGAACTATGGTCATTAGTATTAAACTATAAAGCAGGAGATGTGGAATTATATAAAGAATTAAAATCATTTTATACAGATAAAGAATGGATGGAAAAGAGGGAAATAGTTTTTAGTAAATTATCCCCTTATAGAGGAATTGATAAACTATATGAACTTGAGGAATTATATGATAGATTAATTAATATAATTTTAAATTCTAATGGCTTGTATATGCTAATAGAGTATGAAAAAATTTTAAAAGATATTTATCCAAAAGAACTTCTTGATAAATATGAAAATACAGTAAAAGCTATGGCAACGAATACTTCTGGCAGGGCACACTATAGAGAGATAGTATCTATTTTAAGACGAATGAATAAATATCCAGAAGGTAAAGAAAAGGTATCTGAAATTGTAAGTGATTGGAGATTAAGATATAGGAACAGACCTGCAATGATGGATGAACTAAGTAAATTATAGTATACGAAGATTCTTTTATTCTGGATAGGCTATACTAAATAGGACAGATTTTCTCCGAATATGATATAATAAGTATAAGAGGCATATAGGTAGGGGGAATATAGATGAAAATATATTTTGATATGAACATATACAATAGGGTGTTTGATGATCAAACACAGATGAGAATAAGATTTGAGTCTATGGCAATAGATATTTTATTTGAACTAATCGAAAAGAAAAAATATGAATTAGTATGGTCCTTTGTTTTGGAATATGAAAATAGCAGAAATCCTTTTATAGAGAGGAAACTTAATATCATATCTATTTCTACCTTGTGTAATGAGGTAATACAGCCTAATGATAATATTAAATTAATAGCCAAAGATATAGCTATGAAATCAAATACAAAAGATAAAGATGCATTACATCTTGCCTCAGCTGTATATGGAGGTTGTAAATATTTTATAACCTGTGATGATAAATTTATAAAGACAGTAGAAAAGAATGGAAATCATTTGAAAGAAACAATCAAAAATATTAAATTATATAATCCTATAGATTTTCTTAGAAAGGAGATGGATATTGATGTTATTGAATGAAAAAAGCAAATTCACAGATAAAGAAATAATAGAAAAAGGTTCTAGGGCATTAATAAAGGAACTGGGTTACTCTGGATTCTTACGGTTTATACGCCACTCCGAGGGTATAAGCAAAGAAGATTATTTGAAACTAGAAGATGAAATATTTGATGGTATGTCTTTAGATGAAATGTTTGATAATGCAAAGAAACACTGGGAGAATAGATAATAATTAATACGAAAATATAAAGAATAAATAATTTAAATTGCAAAAAACCAAGCTCTTAAATATTTATTAATTTGAGAGCTTGGTTTTTTGCAATATTGGTGAAAAAATTTTAAAAACTAATGATAAATATGTACAAATTAGGAAATACGCCTTTACACCAAGGGGATACTATCTTTTCACGACAACTTTATTGTACTCTCAAGGCACGGTAAGCGTAAAACCCAGCACACCTTAACAAACGATGGGCCTTATGCTTATCCTTTTTTAGAAACCTTAATGTGAATCGGTAGAGTTTCCGACCAAGGCAGTAGTTCTTCTATTTGGTTTTCATCTTCAATATCAATATTGGGTAACTTTTCAAATAGATATTCTAAATAATAAAATGGGTTAAGCCCATTTGCCTTAGCTGTTTCTACAATGCTATATATTATTGCACTTGCAGTAGCTCCATGGGGTGATTTGCTAAATAGCCAATTTTTTCTTCCGATTACGAAAGGTTTAATAGCTCTTTCAGCCCGGTTATTGCTTAATTCTATTTCACCGTCTTTTAAAAAGGTTTCTAACTTAGACCATTGATTTAAACAATAGTTAATAGCTTTACCTAAGTTGCTTTTAGGTAACACCTTTTCCTTATACTCATTTAGCCATGCTAAAAAAGCCTCAAGAACATCTTTGCTGTGTTCCAGGCGATTTTCGTATCTTTCATCAGGAGGCAGGCCTGAAAAGTTCTTTTCTAAATTGAAAAGTCTGTTGCAATAGTTGCGTCCCTCACAAGCTATAGCCTCACTTGTTTTTGAGTCCTTAGGCAAGGCTTTTAATGCGTCGACAAATCCTCGCCGTGCGTGAGCCCAACATCCTGCTATGGTAACATCCGGAGTATCATTATATCCGGGGTATCCATCGGTTTGGAGGTAGCCCTTAAATCCTTTTAGAAAGTTTTTCGGGTGCCTTCCGGAACGGGAAGGCTGATACTCATAAAGGAAGATGGGAGGGCCATATTCTCCTGTAGCATAAAGCCACATGTAGGATTTACTTACCGGGGATTTACCCTTTTCATCCAGTACCTGTATTGTAGTTTCATCAGCATGAAGGAAGTTTTCTTTTAATAATTTAGTATGTAAGTTATCATATATTATCTCAAGCCATTTTGAACCTTTTATAGTCCAATTAGCTAAGTTTTGTCTTGTTATTTCAATTCCGAAGTTTTTAAATTGTTGTTCTTGCCTATATAAGGGTATTGCTTCGGCATATTTACGATTCATTGTATGTGCAAGTAAAGAAGGAGATGCTATACTTCCCGGTATAACAAATCCCGGCATCTTAGCTTTTATTATAGGTGTTGTTATTTCATTCTTTTCACAATGCCTACAAGCATATACATTTTGTTCATGTCTTACTATTTTTACTGTAGCAGGTATTACTTTTAATTCCTTGTGTATTTCCTTTTTCATAAGGTGTAATGGGTTATTACAGCAAGGACAGGACTTTTCTGATTCTTCTAAATCGTATTCTATAACTTCTACCGGTAGGTCATCCCACTTATTTTTATTAGAAGCTTTTGCTTTCTTTCTTTTATATGTAATTTCTTCAATATCAGGTTCTTCTTTATCAGGTCTTTGCTCTTTTTCAGCTTCATTAAAAATAGATAATTGTTCCTCCGGCGTCTTTTCACTGGAAGATCCGTATTTTTGTTTTATCCCTTTACGGATTTGTTCTTCATACCACAAAACTTTGGCAGTAAGCTCCTCAACTTCTTGCTCTAATTTTATACATTTGTTTTGCAGTTTTTCTACGGAATTTTCATCTGTATTAAGTTGTGTAGTTATTGTATTTTCAATGCTCTTCATACTTTCATTATACCATTTTTGGAGGCACAAAAAAAGCTTTTTTTCATAAATTTTAAAAGTTTTTTTATATGATAATTCTTTGGGTTACTTCTTTATGAGCTGTTTTTTGAATTATATCCAGCCCATCTAAAAGCCAACGAAGTTCTCTTTGGGTTACTTTTATGGTTTCTTTATTGTTACCCCTCGGCCAGTTAAATTTACTGTTTTCTAATCTTTTATAGTAAAGCCAAAAGCCGCTGTTTTCCCATTTTAATATTTTAATTTTATCTTTCTTTCTATTGCAAAAGACAAATAACTGACTTGTAAATGGATCTAATTTAAAGGTTTCTTCTACTATTATAGCTAAGCCATTTATTGATTTTCTTAGATCCGTTACTCCTATAGCAAGGTAAACTGTATCTGTAATATCTTGATTAAGCATTTTCTATTAATACCTTTACCGCTAAGTCAAGAAGCCGGGGACTCGTATCTTTATTTATTTCTATTACAGCCTTGCCTATTGTTATTTTAAGTTCGCGATTTTCATTAATTATTCCATTGCCTAAGGCAACAGATTCTACAGCAGCCCATTTTACTTTTGCCGCTTCTTTTGTTTTCTCTATGGAATTTTTCTTTTTGCTGTGGGAAACTTCACCTTCTACATTTTCATTTCTAAATTTTTTAATCCAGCTATAGAATGTGCTCTTTTTAATATTGTTATTTTTGCTATATGCTGCTATTGAAAGCTTGCTCAAAAGGTATTTATCGTAATGTTCTTTCCACCACTCTTTTGATTTTTGCATTATATTTACCCCCTTTTGAAGGTATTATTTCATAATGCAACTTTATATCATAGGTGTGTTAGGTTTGACGCTTACAAGGCACGTTGAAACGACAATTCTGATGACGTATTGTGGTTCAAAAGACGGAAAACAGAGTTCGACCACTACATGTAGTGGTTTTGGGGTAAAATCTGGGTCAAAAATCGGTGGAAAAACACCCTTTTTTGACCCTTTAAAATAAGCCGTTTGAGAGATGATATTGGGTAGTTGGAGATATTTAATATTATTGATAGTTATTTCAAAGAATAAATAATTAAAGAACTTATATTAAAAAAGATTCTTTTATATTTCTATATCATAAAGTGAAAACAAATAAAATATTAAAATAGTATTGACAATACATAGATAATCATCTATATTAGTATACATAGATAACTATCTATATAAGGAGGATGAAATGGTAAATTACAATGAAAGTGCAAAAATATTTAAAGCTTTATCCGATGCTAACAGGCTGAAGATAATTGATATTTTATCCTGTGGTGAACGATGTGCTTGTGACATTTTAGAACATTTTGAATTTACACAACCCACACTTTCACACCATATGAAGGTTTTAGCAGACTTGGATATAGTTAAAATTAGAAAAGAGGGGCTTTGGAGTCACTATTCACTAAATATGGATAAATATGATGAAGTATTAAAATTCTTATACCATGTATTTCATGAAACAGAGAATTGCATCTGCAAAATTATAGATAAAAATAAAGGTGAGGATGTTAAGATTAAGATTTGATTTAAACTTATAAAAGGCTAGGTGATTGACTTATGAAAAGAAAAAAACCACAATCGGAAATCGGTTTTTTGGAAGGTATCTTACTATATGGGTAGAATGGAGGGAAGGCAATGAATATATTTTCTTGGTTAAATGCCCAAGTTTTAAAAATGAAATGGCTTTGGGATTTAGTAGAAGTTTTAGTTGTAAAAGTATTCAAATTATCTATGGAGACAAGAATAGGAGAGAGTATTCATTTTTTCATTTATGATGTAATAAAAATATTTATACTTTTATCAGTGATGATATTTTTCATATCATATATACAAAGCTATTTTCCACCTGAAAGAACTAAAAAACTTTTGGGTGGGATTAAAGGAATTAAAGGGAATATACTGGGGGCTTTATTAGGAATTTTGACTCCATTTTGTTCCTGCTCTAGTATACCTATTTTTATAGGCTTTGTATCAGCAGGCTTGCCTTTGGGAGCAACATTTTCTTTTTTAATATCTTCGCCTATGGTAGACTTAGCAGCATTTCTATTACTAATGTCTACTTTTGGAGCAAAAATTGGAATAATATATGTTGCAACAGGAGTAATTGTTGCAATAATTGGTGGAATTATTATTGAAATGTTGGATATGAAAAAACATATTGAATCCTATGTATGGGGTGTAGAAACGTCAGAAGTAGAGCTTAAAGGGATGGCTAATAAGGATAGGATTGATTTTGCTAAGGAGCAAGTGAAAGATATATTTTTTAGGGTATGGATCTATATATTAATAGGTGTTGGGATTGGTGCAGGTATACACAATTGGCTTCCTCAGCCAATTATAGAAAGAACATTGGGAAGTGGAAATCCATTTTCTGTTCTAATAGCCACATTTATAGGTATACCTATGTATGCAGATATATTTGGAACTATACCTATAGCGGAAGCCTTGGTGGCAAAAGGTGTGGGAATTGGGACAGTAATTTCCTTTATGATGGGAGTGACTACTATGTCTATACCGTCTCTTGTAATGTTAAGTAAGGTTGTGAAACCCAAATTATTAGCCACTTTTATCGCTATAGCTGCAATAGGTATAATAATCGTAGGGTATGGTCTAAACTTTATTTCATTTTTATTTATATAAAGGAGGGTAAAAGTTGATAATTAAGATATTAGGAGCAGGATGTTCAAAATGTAATAAATTGCAAAATAACTTAGAAAAGGCTTTAAAGGAATTAGATATAAATGCAGAGGTAGAAAATGTTAAGGCATTAAAAGAGATAGTAGCTTATGGTGTTATGATAACACCGGCTTTAGTAGTGGATGAAAAGGTAGTATCAGCTGGAAAAGTATTATCAGCAAAAGAATTAAAGAAAATATTAAATATGGTGGTTCCTCATCGCAGCTAAATAAGTGACTAACTGACGTGCCTGGCACTCATTAACACCGAATAAAAATAAATCGTCCAATCGGACGATTTATTTTTGTTGTTTTATACCATAAAATGATAGTTACAATAGCAAACAATGGTAAAAGGGGGACTGTCTGTGCATTATATAAAAGCTGTGCTGCCTATGAAAGATAATCGTTTATTTATGGAAATGGAGAGCGGAAGCATTTTGGTCGTTGACTTTTCAAACAAGCTTCATACCATGAAAAACCTGCGCTTAACAAATGAAAAAGTATTTCAAAGTGCTTATACTGACGGGGACTTTGTGCTATGGGATAAAGGTAAGATAAGGCTGACGGTAAATGAAATCTTGGAAATTGTTTTGCTTTCTGTTTGTTGATAAAAAAATATAAAAAGGGGGTCCAAATTGTGAATAGAAAACGCTACGGAAGCTTTGCTCTTCTATTAATACTTCTTACGACTTTAATAATGATACTGCTCGCGCCTGTCTTATATGGGGATAATAATCCTGTCTACGAATACAAACCCCTAAGACAAAAATATGCCATAGCCAATAAATCTCAATTTATGAACGATGATTTCTATAGAAACTATGTACTTACTGATGCAAAATGGGCATATAACTCCATACGCTTTTATACTGACGATGGAGTAAACGATGTATTAGATGACGAAAAATTAGGTGAAACTGAATTAAATTACTCCACAGATAAAGCAAATTTTACCCAAGACTATAGCAGAGACTTATATAATTTTGACCCGATTTTATATAGGCTGAGTACTAAAGGCGACCTTTTAGTAAATTTCTGCGTGAGTTTAGCAAGCACTTCTCGCAGTAGCCAAAGAGCGGATATTCTTCACTATACGGATTATGTTAATCGCTATGGGAATGGCCCTTTTATTTCTTATGGTGCAAAAGAATATTTCAGACTAAAAGGTTCATTTACTTTACATTATGAATATAAAGGTGCTTCTTTTGCACACGCAAAAAACCACGCATTGGTATTTGCCGATGATATTT
>Ga0265293_10009460_pt1 | contig 13996 bp, 13 predicted proteins | sample Munlanlewell138R_FD_192505 | JGI IMG/M metagenome (GOLD analysis project Ga0265293, IMG submission 192505) | Leachate microbial communities from a municipal landfill in Southern Ontario, Canada - Leachate well 138R | ecosystem: Engineered > Solid waste > Landfill > Unclassified | place: Canada...
GCAACCGGCACCAGCGCACCCGCCTTGAAGTGCGGCATCAGGTCCTGATAACCGGCAATCACGAAAGAAATATGGCCGCCTATCGTATCGGCAATCGCGGGCGAGGTGCCGCGATGGGGAACAAAGGCCATGTCAATGTCCATGGTCTTTTTCAGCAGTTCACCGGCCACGTGCATCATCGAGCCTGAACCCGAGCCGGTGTAGTTCGCTTTTTTTCCTTGCGCCGTGAACGTTTTCAGATCCGCCAGGGTTTTCACGCCGGTGGACGGATGGGCGGCCAGGACGAGCCAGCTCGTGGTGGGCTGGATGACCGGAGCGAAGTCTCGTGTGATGTCATAGGACACCGCGCCAGGCTGCAAGACCAGCGGGGCCAGGCTGAAGGTGCTGGGCGTCAGCAGCAGGGTATGCCCATCGGCGGGGGCCCGCAGAACGTGAGCCGCGCCGATGGTGCCGCTGGCGCCTGGACGATTTTCAACGATGACGGCTTGGCCGAGCCGGTCCGCGAGCCTTTCTCCAATGATGCGGGCCACTAGGTCCGGGCCGCCGCCAGCGGGGAAGGGCACGACCAAATTGATGGCTTTTGTGGGAAAATCAGCAGCGTGAAGGGGAGTCAGTCCCGCAGCGGTGAAGGCACAGAAAGCTAGGCTTTGGAGCAAGAAGCCTGGCTTTTTCTTCGAGTGGACGGGGGAGTGGCTGAGTGGCATTCTTTTTCCTTCTCATGAGGTGAACATCCGCAGCATGTTGAGTGCTGTTTTCGCAAAATTAATTCCTTTTTATAGGAAATTTTTTGTGGTGACAAGTCAGTTAAAACCTTAGGTCGAGGGCTCATGGTTGAGAAGAAAGTGAAGAAACGCGGGGCGGGCAGGCCCACGGGAGGCGAGGGAAACAAGCATGACGAAATCATTGCCGCCGCGCTGGAAACCCTGCGGGAGACACATCCGGATGGCTTGACGGTGTCCGAAGTCGCGCGTCGCGCCGGCGTGGATCCGGCCATGGTGCGCTACTACTTCACCAACAAGGAAGGCTTGCTGGTGGAAGCCGCCAAGTTCCTGATGGAAAAGCTGTTGAACACCGCCAGCACCATCGTCCATGCCGAGGCGGACATCTCGGTCCGGCTCACTGAGCGCCTGAAGGGCATGATGAAGTTTCTGATGGAAAATCCCTATCTGCACACGCTGCTCAACCGCGTGTACTCTTCCGCGTCTCCGGACGCCCGGCAGATGATGGCGGACGTCAATGGACGCAGCATGATGCTGATGGCGGAGCTGCTTCGTTCCTCGGAGCAGTCAGTCAGGGAGCTGGATCCGCGTTTTGTGCACTGTGCATTGATTGGTGTGAGTGAGGCGATGCTCAATGCCCGCCCGCTGATTGAATACATGTTCGGGGTGGAAACCACCAGTCCGGATTTCGTCGACCGCTATGCGGGCGCCATGGCGGAGCTGCTGGCGCGCGGTTTGATCCGGGATTGACGGATGCCAAACACCTCTCTAATATTCCTGAATCTAGGAATTAAGAGGGTGCTATGTTCATCAAGAATCAGTGGTACGTTTTCTGTTCGCTCCAGGAATTGAGCGCTCGGCAGCCGCTTGGCAAGACGGTCTGCGGCCTGCCGATGGTCGCGTTCCGGGGCGAGGATGGCAAGGCGGGCATCATGCTGGATCTGTGCCCCCATCGCCGGGCGCCCTTGTCAATGGGGAAGGTCGAGGGCAATACGCTGCGCTGCATTTACCACGGCATGCAGTTCAATGCGCAAGGTCAATGCCTGCACATCCCCTCCCAAAGCATGATTCCGAACAAGGCGCATGTCCGGTCTTTTCCTGTTCTGGAGCGCTATGGTTTCCTCTGGGTGTGGCCTGGCGAAGGCGCTGGTGATGCATCGCTGATGCCGAGCTTGCCCTGGCGCGAAAGCCCGGACTGGAACAGCGGCCTGATCCAGTATTTCCATGTGAAGGCTTCGTATTTGTACATGAATGACAATCTGCTGGATCTGTCGCATGTCGCCTTTCTGCATGAGTCCAGTATCGGGTTTGATCCCAGCTTGTTGACCGAGGATCCGCTGGCCATCAACATCACGGAAGATCGGGTGGTCAGCACGCGTTGCTTCGAGGACGTGGAGCAGGCGCCCGCCCACCGGGATTGGTTCGCGTTTCCTGGCCGCGTGACCCGGCTCCAGGAGGCGGCGTGGTCGCTGCCTGCACGGATCGCCGTGCTGGTGCGCAATGCGGCCGATGGTAAGGAGGTGGACCTGCGCGCGGATCATCTGCTGACGCCGGAAACCGAAACCTCGCACCACTATTACATCGCCTTGTCGCGCAACTTCCGGATTGATGACGAGGTGCTGAGCCAGCGCTTGAACGAAGGCGCGCTGTGCGTGCATCAGGAAGATGTGGATATTGCCGAGGCGCAGCAGCGCATGGCGCTTGCCGTGCCTGAAGCGCGGGACCTGCCCTTGAAGGCGGACCGTGGCATGCAAGCGGCGCACCGCATCATGAAAGGCTGGCTGGAAAAAGAGGGAGCGGCGGCAAGGGGGGATTGACCACGGGCTTGAGTGTCGGCCTCGGCCCACGGCCGAGGTGCCGCAGGCTGGCCTCAGTGGGCTTTCAAGCCCTGTCGGATCTGCGCGGCGAGCTGTATCAGCTTCGGACCGACATGATCCATCAACTTTGTTCGATCGACGGTGTAAGCGGCGCCGCCAAGAATCAATGCCATGGGTGGATTGCCATCATTGAGTTCCAACGGAACGCCTACCGCATTGATTTCAGGTTCCCAATCACCGAGAGATACGGTGAAGCCGCTCGTTTCGTAGTCTGACAGGCTGGCGTGAATGCCTGCCGCAATGGATGGCCACTGCGCGCCGTATTTGGCTTGTTCGCTGTCAAAAAGCTTGCTTCGTTCTTGCGCGGGCATGACGGCAATGAGCGCCCGGCCCATGGCCGTGGTCACGAGCGGTGTTCGCGCGCCCGCCTGTACGCCGAGGATCAGCGCGCCCGCGCCTCGGGTGTGCTCCAGGTACACCGCATCAGTGTCATCTTGATAGCCCAGTGCACAGCACAGGTTCAGCTCTTCAGAGACCGTCTGCATCAGCGGGCGCGCAACGCGCCTGATATACGAGCCTGACATGGCCCAGTAACCCAGGGCCAGTGCCGCATTGCCCAATTCATAGCGCCCGGTCTGCGGAGAGCAGACGAGGTAGCCCAGCCGGGTCAGGGTATAGGTCAGCCTGGAAACGGTCGGCTTGGTCAAGCCGGTACGTTCGGCAAGCTCCTGGTTGCCCAGCGAGTTGTCCCCGTAAGTAAACGCTTTCAGGATATTGAGCCCCCGCGCCAATGCCGAGACGAATTGGCGGCCCGGATCTTCGCTGGCTGCGGGTTCGGACAGCTGCGCTGGCTTGAACGTTCGGGATTGGGAAGTACCTCTCATGGCTCTCTACCAAAAACTGTATTGACACGCTTAAAAACGCTTGTGTTAGGATAACTGAAATTATGCGAAATTAATTTTCGCATAGCGAAACAAGATGTGAAACGACAACTTCTCCATGAGGTAACACGATGGCTATTCAAACCCTCCTCAAAACCACCGTGGGCGCCGTAGCATTGGTCGCTTCAGTCAACGCCTGGGCTTGGCCCGAGCGTCCCATCACCTTGGTCGTGCCCTGGCCGCCGGGAGGCGGGGTGGATGCCGCCGCCCGGGTGGCGGCGCCTTTGCTGTCCAAGGAGTTGGGACAGCAGGTCATCGTGCTGAATCGGCCAGGCGCAACAGGCAGTGTGGGCGCCGATCATGTCGCCAAGGCGGATCCGGATGGCTATACCTTGTTGTGGAGTTCACTGACCACGCACGCCGCCCATGCGGCCTTGTACAACCCGACTAATTTTGACCTGGAAAAGAGCTTCAAGCCGGTTTCGGTATTCGGCAACATTCCTTTCGTTATTGTGACCAACCCCAAGGTTGACGCAAGCTCGCTCAGCGAACTGGTTGCGCTGGCAAAGTCCAAGCCGGGCAGTCTGACCTATGCGTCAAGCGGGAATGGTTCCGTACAGCACCTGGCTGGAGAGGTCTTCAAGCAGCGGGCGGACATCGATATGCTGCACGTGCCGTATAAGGGGATTGGTCCGTCGCTGGTGGATCTGATGGGTGGACAGGTCAACATGAGCATTGAGAGCCTTGCGGCCACCTTGGCGCATATCCAGAGCAAGAAGCTGCGCCCTCTTGCGGTTGCCACGTCCGAGCGCGTCAGTCTGTTGCCGGACGTGCCCACGGCGGCCGAAGCAGGTGTCAAGGACTTTGACGTGAGCACCAAGCTCTTTGCCGTGGCGCCCGCGAATACGCCGGATGAGGTGGTGGCCAAGCTGGATCAGGCTTTCAAAACGGTTTTTTCCAATAAGACCTTGCAAGATACCTTGATCGCTCAGTCCATCATCACGCAATACACCTCACCGGAAGACTCCGCCGCCGTGATCCGGGACGAACTGGCTTCGTTCAGGGCGGTGATCAAGCAAGCGGGCATCAAGCCCGAATAAGGGCATTTCAGGCTGACATGGACGGAAAGACGTCTTTCGATCCGAGCCAGGCTGACGCTGCGCAACTGTACAAACTGCTCGCGGGGCTGGTGGTTCCGCGGCCCATTGCCTTGGTCTCGACCATCAATGCGCAAGGCGTGCGCAATCTTGCGCCGTTCAGTTGGTTCAGCGTGGCGGCAACCGATCCGCCTTATCTGTCCGTGTCCATCGCGCGCCGGGCGGATGGGCGCCGGAAGGACACCTTGGAGAACCTGCTTCAAACCAGGGTGTTCACGGTCAATCTGGTGGGGGAAGAGATGGCCGTCCAGCAGGACCGGTGCGCACAAGATTTTCCCGCTGAGGCCGATGAGTTCGAGGTGGCGGGCTTGACGCCAGTGCCGGGAACCCGGGTGCCGTCTTTTTGCGTGGCGGAGTCGCGCGCCTGGTTTGAGTGCGAACTGTTCCAGAGCCTGGCGTTGCCGGATAGCAGCTATACGCTGGTCATTGGCAAAGTGTTGATGATCCATGTGGATGAGCGGGTTCTGGATCAACGCCTGCGTATTGATCCGGACCGGCTCAACGCGATAGGACGGTTGGCGGGGCGAAGCTATTGCCGCCTGAACGACAGGTTCATGCTGGATCATGATTCTTTTAAGCAAGCAAGCCGCGGCTGATCAGGGCCGTGGCAAGGAAACGAGGTAATGAATAATCGGATCTATCGAATTGGGCAGATTGTTCCCAGTTCAAACACCACCATGGAAACCGAAGTACCGGCGATGTTCCGGGCGCGGGAAGCCATTGCGCCGGAGCGCTTCACCTTTCACTCCAGCCGGATGCGGATGATGAAAGTGACCAAGGCCGAGCTGGCGGCCATGGATGCGCAGGCGGACCGCTGCGCGGCGGAACTCAGCGACGCCGCCATGGATGTGATCGGCTATGCCTGCCTGGTGGCGATCATGTCGATGGGTAAGGGCTATCACCGGGTTTCCGAGGAAAAGCTGACGCGCATTGCGGCGCAGGGGCATCCCGCCACGCAAGTCGTGACCAGTGCGGGCGCCTTGCTCAATGGGATCCAGGCGCTGGGGGCCAAGAAGGTGTCGATCATCACCCCCTATATGAAACCGCTGACGCAATTGGTGGTGGACTACATTGAAGCGGAAGGCATTGAGGTGATCGATGCCATTTCCCTGGAAATCGATGACAATCGGGCCGTCGGCAGACAGGATCCGTTGAACCTGGTTGAGGTGGCGGGCAGGCTGAACACGGCCAATGCCGATGCCATCGTGCTGTCCGCCTGCGTGCAGATGCCATCGCTGGCGGCGGTTCCGCTGGTTCAAGCCAAGCAGACGCTGCCCGTCTTGTCGGCAGCGGTGGCAACGACCTACTCCATGCTGCAACGCTTGAATCTGGCCACCACGGTCCCGAATGCGGGTGCCTTGCTGGATGGCGCTTACTGAGTGAGGGAAAAATGAGGACAGACTCTCACCAGGACGAGGCGGTTTATCGTCGGCAAGGCATGGGTTCGGATCTGGGCTGGGGCGTTTCGGCCGCTTTGATCATCGTTGATTTCGTCAATGGTTTCAATGATCCGGAGGTGTTGGGAGGTGGCAATATCCAGGCCGCCATTGATGCCACCGTGCCCTTGCTTGAGGCGGCAAGAAGGAGAAAGTTGCCGATAGTTTTCACGCGCATCGTCTATGCGCCGGGTCAGCGCAGTATGTTCTGCAGAAAAATTCCGGCGCTTGCCGAGTTGGCGGAAGACCATCGCTGGAGCCAGATCGTTCCGCAATTGCCGGTTCGGGAAGAGGATTACATCGTGCGGAAAACGCAGCCCTCGGCTTTTTTTGGCACCGACCTGGCCAGTTGGTTGACCTATCAGGGCGTGGATACCGTGCTGATCGCCGGCGCCACGACCAGCGGCTGCGTCAGGGCAACGGCAGTGGATGCCATGAGTTTGAACCTGCGGGCGATTGTGGTTGAAGAGTGTGCCGGAGACCGGGCAATCGGGCCGCATGAAGCGAGCCTGTTTGATATCCAGCAGAAGTATGGAGATGTGCAGCCCCTGGGCACGGTGCTCAAGATGCTGGCAGACGGTGCGGATTAGGAGAGAGCTATGCCATTAAGTGCAACGGATTTTACCGATCGTTGGCTGGAGGTGTTGAGGCTGTCGTTGTTGAAGCCTGAGGAAAACGTCTTGATCCTGAGTTCACAGAACTCCGATGCGCGCACGGTTGACGCGGCCTCCCGCGCGGCCACGATGTTGGGCGCCAGGGTGGTCAGGCTTGAGATTGCCCCGAACTGGGACGTTTGCGAGGTGGGGGCGGACCCGACGGTGGTGAGCGGCGCTTCGCCGATTGATGACAATCCGATGGCGCTGGCGGCGATGCAGGCCGCAGACCTTGTCATCGACACCGTTTTTCTGTTGTTCACGCCAGGACAGAAAGCGGTGCTGGCTTCCGGAACCCGCATGCTGCTTGCCTACGAGCCTGCCGAGATCCTGGCGCGGGTCATGCCGTCCCTGGATGACAAGCGGCGAGTGCTGAATGCGCGCGACGCCTATCAGAAAGGGCGAACGATCACCGTGACCTCTGCCAGTGGAACCCACCTGGAGGCCGAGATTGGCGAGAGCGCCATCACCGCGGAATACGGCTATGTGGATAGCCCGGGCAGATGGGATCACTGGCCGAGCGGCTTCGTGGCCCGCGTGCCCAATGAGAATACGGCGCGGGGCACGGTGGTGCTGGCGCCGGGCGACATCATCCTGCCTTTCAAGAACTATGTCCAAAGCCCGATTACCTTGACGATCGAGAAAGGCGTCATTACCCGGATCCAGGGCGGACTGGATGCGGAGTTCCTGGAAAGCTATCTTCAGGGCTTCAATGATCCGAATGCCTATGCGGTTTCGCATTTGGGATGGGGCTTGCAGCCCAAGGCCCGGTGGACCTCATTGGGCTTGTATGACAAAGCGGCCACGGTGGGGATGGAGGCGCGCGCTTTTTACGGCAACTTCCTGTTTTCCACCGGACCGGGCGGATCACGCCGGACCAAGGCCCATCTGGACATTCCGATGCGCAAATGTTCTTTCTTTGTGGATGATCAGGCCATGGTCATCGATGGGTTGGTCGTGCCCGAAAACCAGCGGGTCGAGGGGCAAAGCGCCCAATGAGTTCAGAAGCGTAGTCAGGACGGAAAAAATGTCAGCATTGCAATACCTTTCTATCAGTGACCTAGTCGAAGGCTATTCACGAAAACAGTTCTCGCCGGTGGATGTGCTGGCGGCGCAGCTTCAGCGGATTTCGGATTTTAACGGGCAAGTGAATGCCTTTACGCTGCTTCAGGCCGAGCAGGCAAAAAAGGCGGCCCAGGCCAGTGAGCGCCGCTGGTTGGCCGGGCAGCCCGCCGGGCCGCTCGATGGCGTCACGTTTACCGCCAAGGACAATCTTTTGGTTGAAGGCCTGCCTTCCCGGCGGGGGTCCCGGGCCTGGTCTGATGCGCCCGTGTCAGAGACCGCGCCGGCGGTTCAGCGCTGTCTGGAAGCCGGTGCGGTGTTTCTGGGCCTGACTACCATGCCGGAACTGGGGGCGGGGCCGGTCACGATCAGTCCGTTGACCGGCGTGACTACGAATCCATGGGACACGAGTAAGCAGGCGGGCGGTTCCAGCGGAGGCGGGGCGGCCAGTGTGGCAGCCGGGTTTTGCACCTTCGCCCTGGGCACGGATGCCGGGGGGTCATTGCGGATTCCGGCGGCCTTGACGGGCGTGGTCGGGTTCAAAGCCACCGGTGGCTTGGTGCCGATGTATCCCCCCAATGTGGCGGGGGGACTCTCGTGCGCCGGTCCGCTTGCAAGAAGCGTCAGGGAGGCGGCCCAGGTCATGGATCGCATCACCCTGCCTGATCCGAGGGATGCGATGACGCTTCCGTGGCGCCGCCAGCAGTATGTGTCCGCGCTGGAAACAAGCCTGCGCGGCAAGCGCTTCGCGATGAGCCTGACCTTGGGCTATGCGCCGAAAGTGGAACCGGAAGTGGAGGCGGCCTTCCGTTCGGTCGGCGCTTTGTTGACGGATCTAGGCGCTGCCGTTGAGGAGGTGGATCCGGGCGTGGAGAATCCCATTGACGCTTATCTGGTTCTGTTGCAGGCGGGCTATCGTTACGCCTTGCGTACCTTGTCCGCCGCGCAGCGTGAGCTGCTCTCGCCCACCATGCAGGACATCCTGCTGAGCGCCAAGGAGGTGACGCTGGAGGACTATATGGATGCCCAGGCCTACTGTCAGCAGTTGGCCCGCAAGATGCAGGCCTTTCATCAACGCCATGACTTTTTGCTGACGCCAACAGTGGCTTGCGCGGCGTTTGATGCCAACCGGACCTACCCGGAAGCGTTCGAAGCGTTTCCAAATCGTCGGGCCTGGACGCCTTATACCTCGCTCTTCAACTTGACTCAGCAACCTGCAGTCAGCCTGCCGATGGGGCTTACTGAAACCGGCCTGCCGATGGGCCTGCATCTTTCGGCCTTGCGGGGAGAAGATGAAGCAGTGCTGCAAGCGGCGCATGCGCTGGAGAACGTACTGGGTTTTGCGGCCCGGCCCAGGTTGCAGACCGCTTGATTGCACGAACTGCCTGCCGGGCTTGTGCCGCCCCGGCGATGACAACGCCCCCGCAAGGGGGCGTTGTCATCTGGCGCGGTCCGGCATGCGGGGCACGCGTTTATTCGGCGCCCGACAGCAGCCGCTGGCGCACGGCCTCATTGCAGTCATAGCCGTACAGCCAATCCACCCGCCGCCATTTTTCCTGGCTATTCGTCAGGGCCGCCCAGCGGAACTTGATATTGCGCAGCATTTTCTTCAGCGGGTCGGTCTGGTGGAACATGCGCCCGGCTTCCCGGGACCCCAGTTGGACCCGGGCCGTACGGCTGGTACGCAGTTCTTCATAGATCTTGAGCGCGGTTTCTGGCGCGCCGGGCAATTCCCGCAGGCATAAAGCGAGCACCAGACCGTCTTCAATGCTTTGCGCGCCGCCTTGCGACAAAAAGGGAACCATGGGGTGGGCGGCGTCGCCCAGCAAGGTTGTGCGCCCTTCCGTCCAGACTGGCCAGGGGTCTCTATCATACAAGGCCCATTTGAAGACCTCGTCCGTGGCGTCAATCAGACCACGGACAATGGGGTGCCATCCTTCGAATTCTTTCAGGACCTCGGCTTTGTCGCCGCGGGCGGACCAGGACTCGAGCCGCCACTCTCCAGCGGGAACAATGCCGATCCAGTTGATGCGGCGGCCCGCCGACACATAGTAGTTGACGAAGTGGCGATGGGGTCCCCACCATGCGTTCACATTTCTTTCAATATTGAGGTGCCGTGCTTTTTCCGCATCGGCCATGCCACGCCAGGCGAGGAGGCCGGTGAAACGCGGATCATGGCCGCTCAAGATCTGTTGACGGATTTTGGAGTGAACGCCGTCCGCGCCGATCAATAGGTCTCCTGACAACGTCCGGCCCGACTCCAAGTGCAAGGTCACGCCGTTTTCGTCTTGTGTGTGCGAGCTGACACGCTCTCCCAAGCTGACCCGCTCAATGCCGTAAGCGCTGATCAAGGCATTGTGCAGATCGGCGCGATGCACATGATAGTAGGGCGCGCCATAGCGTTCTGCGCAGGCTTGTCCGAGCGGAAAGTTGCGGATGTGGCGGCCGCTGCGCCAATCTCTTGAAATGGTGGCCAGGGGCGCCACGGCCATTTTATCAAGTGCGGGTCCGAGATCCAGTTGCTGAAGCACTTTGACGGCATTCGGGCCCAATTGAATGCCTGCGCCGACTTCTTTGAGCACCGCGGTTTGCTCCACGATCTCAATGTGCTCAAAACCCATCTTTTTAAGCGCCAATGCGGTGGTGAGGCCGCCAATCCCGGCGCCCGCAATCAAGATGCGGGGCTGTGTATCCAGTGCTTTCATCAATGCCGTCTCTCTTGTGAACCCTGTCATCATAGACAGTGGGTTGCCTGGTTCGCAATGCGAAACTAACTTTCGCATTTAGAGTCAAGTTTAAGTGGGGACAAAAGAGGTGTCAATGGAAGCATCAAGGATGGGAGCTATTGCCGAGTGTAGGCAAGGTCACCCGGTGTGAGATAAGGCGCACGCCCGGCCCACTCCGTTTGGGCCAGGCGTGCGCTAGCTTAATTCAATTTGTTTTCTTCAACGAAGGCCTTCCACGTCTTGACGTCGGCGGCGATCTTTTCCCGGATGTTTTCGGGCTTGTCATAGGCGGGGATCAAACCCTGTTTTTCAAAGGTCTTGATCGTGTCGGGCATGCTGATGATCTCTTTGAACAGCGCATCGAGCTTGGCAACGACCTTGCCATCGAGGTTCGCGGGCCCCGCCACCCAGTAATACATATTGATGTCCACGTCATCCATCTTCAGGTCCTTGAAGCTGGGAACGTTGGGGATTTCAGTTACGCGTTCATCTCCGGACACCGCCAGAATCTTTATTTTTTTGGTTTCCGCCAGGCTCAAGGCTGTATGGACAGGCAAGACCATGGCCTGGATCTGACCGCCCAGCAAGTCCGTGCTGGCACCCGCCGCGCCTTTATACGGGATGTGCATGAGATCCAGATCGAGTTTTTTCTTGATGATTTCCATGGCCAGGTGCTGGGGCGTGCCCGCTCCCGGTGACCCGTAGTTGATGCTGGCGGCATGCTTTCTGGCATATTCAAGGAACTCGTCGATGGTGTTTGCGGGGACTTTCTCGGCATTGACCGCCAATGCGAGCTTGCCGATGGCGACCTGGCTGATGGGCGTGAAGTCCCGCGCAGGATCATAGGGCACGTCTTTGTAAAAAGAGGGCGTGATGGTGAAGGTATTGACGTTCACCATCAAGGTATAGCCGTCAGGCTTGGACTTGGCCACGTGGTCCGCGCCAATGTTGCCGCTTGCACCGGGGCGGTTGTCAACGACCACGGGCGTGGAGAGCTTCTCGTTCATTTTTGGCGAGAAGGTCCGCGCAATGATGTCGATGCCCGATCCGGGCGTGTACGGCACCACCAGGGTGATCGGCCGGGACGGATAGTTGTCGGCGGCGGCAGCCGCGGCGGGCGTCAGCGCGGCGGCGAACAGCCAGGCGCAAAGGTTGATGCTTTTCATGAGGGGGCTCCAATCCATAGAAAGAAGCGTCGGAGGTCCGACGCGCTTTATCGGCTTGCTGCGCTGTCTTTGCCAAGAAGCTTCAAGGCATTGAGTAGAAAGATTTTCTTTTTTTCATCTTCGCTGATGTCGAGCTCCTCAATGGAGCGGATGCCTTCGCGGATGAACATGGGGCCGCCTTCCGGATCAAAGGGGCAATCGCTGGCGAACACGATTTTTTCCGGTCCGAAAAATTCAAGCCCGCAGCGCAGCGCGGCGGCGGAGCCGCCAAGCACTGTGTCTGCATAGAACATCTTGAAGTAATCAATCGGTTTTTTTGCCATCCGTTCCAGCAGGCCCTGGTAGTCATTGCCATCGCTTCGGCTGCCCAGTTGAGCCCACAAGGTTTCAGCGCGGCCGCCAAAGTAGGGAATCATTGCGCCGCAATGGTGGGTAATGATGCGCAGGTCGGGAAGCTTGTCGAAAACCTGTGAAAAAACCAGCCGGGCCATGGCGACGCTGGTGGCATAGGGCCACCCCAGCACTTGCCAGATCTCGTACTGGGACTTGTCTTCCGTCGGGTAGTCGGCCATGGAGGCCGGACGGAACGGGTGCATCCAGATGGGCACCTTGTATTGCTTGGTGGCCGCTTCCAGAATGGGGAAGAAATCCGGATGGTCCGGACCCTTGCCGTTGATCATGGTGTTGATCTGAATACCCTTGGCGCCCAATTGCGTAATGGCGCGTTCCATTTCCGCCAGGGACGCTTCGATGTTGTTCATCGGCAGCGCGGCCACGAAGGCGGGGAACTTGTCAGGTTTGGCGCGGACCATGTCCGCCATGGCGTCATTGGCAATCCGGGCGAAGCCGGGAGACTGTGTTGCATCTCCAATCATGTCGGGAGAAGGCAGGGCAAGGGTCAATACCTGGCTGAGTCCTTCCCATTGATCGAGCATGTTGTATCGGGCTTCAATATCCCACAGCATCCGGATGCTGGTCATTCGCTTGACGAGTCCAGGATCCTTGCAATGTTGTTTGACCACGTCCAGATACGCAGTGGGAAGAACGTGGCTATAGATATCTATCTTGTTCAAGACCATCTCCGGGGGCAATGAGGAAATAATGCTTGAATAGTCAGGCTTGCCTGACTGTTTGGTCAAGACAGGCGCATCCCTTAAGGGGATACCCTTGTGTGTGCTAAGCGCTGCGTTTGTTGGGTGCGCTAAGTGCCGTTGCCGGAGCCGTTTTTGCAGGCGCCTTCCCGGACTGGAGGGGTGCACGGCTTTCCTGGTTGTTCAACTGGACGAATTTGGCCAGCAACTCCATGAAAACGGCGCGTTCTTGCGGGTTCAACGGCGACAGCAGCCGGGTTCGCATGGTATGGACGCCGTCGAGTGTTTGCTGAAGCAGGCGCTCGCCCGATTCAGTCAGCGTCAGAGAGAGCAGACGGCGGTCAGTCTCGGAAACCTGACGTGACAGCAGCCCGCGCTTTTCAAGGCGGACGGCGGTTTGCGCCGCGGTTGAGTTATCAAGCGCAATGAGTTTGGCCAGGCTGACTTGGTCAATGCCGGGCTGCTCCAGCACCATGCGAAGAATGGCGAATTGTGTGGGAGTGATGTCCGGACCGACCAAGTCGGCAAACATGCCCATGGCAATCTGGTGGGCGCGCCGCAACAAATGTCCTGGCTGATCGTAAAGATCCTCATGGAGCGAGGCGTCTGAGGCAGGTGTTTTCCGGGGGGTCATAAAAAGTCTGAAAAGGTGGAGCCTGGACACGGCGCGTGGACAGCACTAGGGCGATCCCTAGTAGCGTACTGCATCCGGAGATCTTAATGTTATGTACACATAAGATGTGTATGCATAATATTGTTGGAAGAAGGAGGTGCTGCCATGCAAGCAAAAGCAAGTTTTCCGCAAAACCGGTGGTGGGTCGCCGGGTTGGCCAGTGAACTAACGGATCAGCCACTGGCCAAAACCTTGTTGAACCATCGGGTTGTGCTGTTCCGCACAGCGGATGGCCAGGCGTCCGCACTGGAAGACCGGTGCTGCCATAAGGCCTTGCCCTTGTCCTGTGGAACCGTTGAAGCGCGGGGGTTGCGCTGCGGTTACCACGGGCTCCTGTTCAATGCTGGAGGCCAGTGCATTGAAATTCCCGGGCAGGCGCGCATTCCCGAGCAGGCGTGCGTGCGCAGCTACCCGTTGCTTGAGCAGGATGACTTGCTCTGGATCTGGATTGGCGAAGCCGACCGGCAGCCGCTGGATGCGCCGCCCGCCTACCGCTTCCACCAGGATCCGGCCTACCGGTATGGGGGCGGCCACTTCCGCTATGAGGCGCCCTATCAACTGATTCATGACAATTTGCTGGATTTGAGCCACCTGGGGTATGTACACACCAAAACC
>Ga0265293_10009461_pt1 | contig 13996 bp, 8 predicted proteins | sample Munlanlewell138R_FD_192505 | JGI IMG/M metagenome (GOLD analysis project Ga0265293, IMG submission 192505) | Leachate microbial communities from a municipal landfill in Southern Ontario, Canada - Leachate well 138R | ecosystem: Engineered > Solid waste > Landfill > Unclassified | place: Canada...
ATCGATGACTGCGTCAGAACTGAGGTTGAAGAAACACTCCTCGAAGAAATGCGACAAAACGTCATTCTCATGAAAAAAGAGCGAGAGATGGCGCGGAGAAATAAAAGAGGTAACTACGAACCTCACGATCTGATCGACACGCTAGATTCAAATTCCGGTAATGTCGATTTCGATGCTTATATTTTTTCTTATGAGCAAAAAGATTATAACGAAAGAGCTCGTCTTATTTTGGGAGTCTATGATAAAAGTGGTGGAGCGATTTATGTCAACATGACTGGCAAGATCGGATTCATCAAAAAAAGCAAATTGAAATTACTCGAAAAACGCAAGACAAAAGTTCGTGTTCGCGGTTGTGTCTATATCGATGATTTTACCAAACAGTTGACTTTAAGAGGTCACTACATCGACCTTCTGCCACCAGATGAAGAACTCAAAGATGATGAGCCTATTCAAAGAGTGGAACTCCACCTTCATTCGCAGATGTCTGCAATGGATGCGACTGGTTCGATGGAAGATTATTGTGAAACCGCTAAAGCTCTAGGGATGAAAGCCCTAGCAATTACCGATCACGGTAACGTTCAAGGTTATCCCAATGCGCAAAAATTTGGCAAGATCAATGGCTTAAAAATTCTCTACGGAATTGAATTTTATATGGTCAATGATGAAGTTGAATATATTAAAAATCCGAGTAAAACCCCTTTAAATCACGCAAATTACGTCGTTTTTGACTTAGAGACAACGGGTCTTAGTTGTCGTTATGATCGGATTATTGAATTCGGTGCAGTGCGAATCGAACACGGAACTGTCGTCTCAAGATTAGACATTCTCATCGATCCTCAAAGACGACTTCCAGAGAAAATTGTGAAGATTACTAACATCACCGATAAGATGCTTGAAGGTAAGCCGAAAATCGAAGAAGTCCTTCCACAGATTCTCGATTTCATCAAAGACGCAATCCTAGTCAGTCATAATGCGGATTTCGACTTTTCGTTTTTAAATGAAGCCCTAAAAAGAGATGGACGAGAAGTCTTGTTAAATCCGGTGATCGACACTTTGTCACTCTCTCGATATTTGTTCCCCCAAAGTCGCAACCATCGTCTTGGAACACTTTGTCGAAACCTCGATGTGAAATACGATGAACAAGCTGCCCATAGAGGCGATTATGACGCTGAGGTTTTAAATGAAGTTTGGCAAGCTATGCTCGTCGTTTTAACCAAAGATAAACGTGATTTAAAACATGAGGAATTGGCAAATCTCGAAGTTTCAAATGAGATGTTGATGCACATTCACCCATATCATATGATCGCATTAGCCAAAAACTATCAAGGCCTTCATGATTTATATCGACTCGTCTCTAAATCGAATATCGAATATTTAGCCCGTCTACCAAAAATTCCTCGTCGTGAATTGACTCGTTATCGAGAAAATCTCTTATTTGGTTCAGCATGCTTTAATGGTGAAGTATTTGGAATCGCGGCGAATAAAAATGAAGAAGCACTTAAAAAAGCAATTAGCTTTTATGATTACATTGAAATTCAACCGCTTCCTAATTATTCCTATTTGATCAATAAAGGTGAGTTTTCGACGAATGAAGAAATCATTCGAACCTTAAAAGATATCGTCGAGACGAGCGATTACTTAAAAAAACTCGTCTGCGCGACTGGAGACGTTCATTATTGTCATAAAGAAGATAAAATCTTCCGTGATGTTTATATATCTGCAAAAGGACTCGGAGGAGAATACCATGCTTTAAATCTCAATCCTTATAACAAAAGTGATATCGAGAATTTTGAAAATCCGGATCAACACTTTAGAACGACGAGTGAAATGCTCCGTGAAATGTCATTTTTAGGCAAAGAAAAAGCTTATGAAGTCACGGTCACTAATACGAATATTATCAATGATTTGATTGAAGAGTTGGTTCCACTTCCTAATGATCATCTTTACACTCCGAAAATTGAAAACTCTGAACAGATGTTAAGAGACTTATGTTTTAAGACTGCTCATGAATTATACGGGGATCAATTACCAACCATAGTCGAAGAGCGATTAGAAACGGAATTAAATGGAATTATCACTAACGGATATTCGGTGATTTATCACATTGCCAGTAAACTAGTTCTTAAAGCGGTGGAAGACGGATTTTTAGTTGGTTCTAGAGGCTCTGTTGGTTCTTCTTTTGCCGCGACGATGGCAAAGATCACCGAAGTCAATCCACTTCCTCCTCACTACCGCTGTCCAAAATGTAAACACGTTGAATGGACGAGCGAAAGTCTTCCTGAAATCACTTCTGGATATGATTTACCGAGTAAGAAATGTCCCCTTTGCGGCGAAGAGATGGAGCGAGATGGACAAAACATTCCCTTTGAGACCTTCCTTGGTTTTAAGGCGGACAAAACCCCTGATATCGATTTAAATTTCCCAAACGATTATCAAGCTAGAGCTCACGATTATACAAAGGTTCTCCTTGGAGAAAACAATGTTTTTAGAAGTGGAACTGTGGAAACAGTCGCCGATAAGACCGCTTTTGGATATGCTCGTGGTTATTTTGAGCGGCTCGGTTATAACCCCGATGAAGTACCAAGAGCTAAAATTGGATTTTTAGCCTCTGGTTGTGTTGATGTCAAACGAACGACTGGCCAACACCCAGGAGGAATTGTCGTCATTCCAAATGAATATGAAGTCTTTGACTTTACCCCAATTCAATATCCCGCTGAAGACAAAACCTCTTCGTGGAAGACGACACACTTTGATTTTAGATCTTTACACGATACAATTTTAAAACTCGACTTACTCGGGCACGTCGATCCACTCGCGTTGAAGATGATGTGCGATTTAACCCAGATCGATATCAATAAGATCCCGCTTAACGATTCTAAAGTAATTTCTTTATTCTCCTCGTCTAAAGCCCTCGATCTTAAAAGAGATTATCTCGCTTCAAAAACTGGAGCGATGGGAATTCCTGAATTCGGCACCGACTTTGTAAGAGGAATATTAGAAGACGCTTGCCCTAAATCATTTTCAGATCTCGTCATCGTTTCAGGTCTTTCTCATGGAGCTAATGTCTGGCAAGGCAACGCTCTATCACTGATCAAAAGCGGAGTCACAGATCTACGCGGTGTCATCGGGTGTCGTGACGATATCATGACTTACTTGATTTCAAAAGGAATCAAACCGCAAACAGCTTTTGCAATCATGGAAGATGTCAGACACGGCGACGGGATAAAAGACGAATTTGCTAAAGTGATGCTCGCAAATAAAGTTCCTCAATATTACATCGATTCTTGTAACAAGATTAAATACATGTTTCCCAAAGGACACGCAACTGCTTATGTGATGATGGCGGTCAGAGTCGGATATTTTAAGATCTATCATCCACTCGTCTACTATGCGACATTTTTCTCAGTCCGTTCTAAACAATACGATATCGAAGCGATGACTAAAGGCGAATCGGCGATCATCGATCGACTTGACGAGTTAAAATTAAAATCTCGAATGAAACTCGATAAACTTTCCCCAAAAGAAGAAGACATTCAAAAAACTCTTCAAATCGCAATTGAAATGGTTCAAAGAGGTTTAACATTTTCGAATATTGATTTATATAAATCAGACGCGGTTAATTTTATCGTCGATGAGCAAAACCAATCTCTTATCCCGCCTTTTACTACAATTGATGGACTCGGTGAAACCGCCGCTCAATCGATAATTGAAGCGCGTAAAAATGGTGAGTTTTATTCTAAAGAAGATTTACTTAGAAGAACTAAACTCAACGAAACCAATGTCAAAGACCTCTCTAATTTAGGAGTTCTTGACGGTCTAAGTGATACAGATCAATTATCACTCTTTGATTTTTAAAGTGATAAATGTATAATTTTTAAGACTCGGGACGTAGCACAGCTTGGTAGTGCGCTTGGTTCGGGACCAAGAGGTCGTGGGTTCGAATCCCACCGTTCCGACCAGAGTCGATAAAAATGCTCCCAATACTCAAACCATCGAGGTGCTGATATTGGGAGCTTTTATGATTTTGATTATCAAGGTCAAGTCAAGCGAGAAAGCGAATCTAATCAATAAATATGTATAAATATACTAAAATCGAAATATTATTCTTTGATTCCGACAATCCGATCGACTTTTTGGACGAAGATAATACCTTTTCCGGGTTGTTCGATTTCAAGTTTTTCATTGACCGCGGCGATGATATTATCGCAAATATCGTCTTTAGCGACGATGAGTAAAATCTCTTTTTCTGGTTCAATTTCAATATTGAAAACTTTCATGGTTTCATTGATTCCTGAACCTCGAGCATTGATGATTGTGCCACCTTTAGCGCCAGCTTCGGTAGCGGCAGACATCGCTTCTTCGGCTTTACCTTTATCGGCGATGATAAAAATAACGTTATACATATTCACTTCTCCTTGTGTGGGTTTATTGATGATGCATTCGCGGTCGATCAAACCTAAAAAACTGCTGACAGCGACCGTAAAGCCAATACCATGATATGGTTTTTCTAAATGAAGTTCTTTTTTTAATATCGTTAAAGCGGCATCAATTTCAGTTTGACCTGCAAGCATGATGACGATTTCTTTTCGCACTTCGCTCAACTCAAAAAATTCGAGCACGCGATTGTGAATCGTTCCATGACCGATGATGGTGGTCGCTCGGGTGATTCCGGCGGTTTTGGCTAGGCGCACGACTTTAGTGCCTAGTCCGCAATTGACGATGACCGTAAGAAGTTGGGGATTAACGCAGGGTATTGGTTTTTCCATCTTTTTTAGGCCTCCTTCTTTTTACGAGTGCGAATTTTATATATTATACCTAATATCTGTAAGGTGATGATCGGCATCATCGCAACTAAAGCGATCATTCCAAAACCATCGACAAGATTTGCAGCCGACCCGTTTGACGTGGCGATCCCTTGGACGAACGGCAAGATAAATGTCACAGTGATCGGTCCAGTTGCAACTCCTCCTGCATCAAAAGCGATTCCGACAAATAATTCAGGGACAAAAAAGCTCAAAATACAGGCGATTCCAAAACCTGGTAAAAGAAGATGCCAAGTTTCTAATCCAGGAGTCAAGATGCGAACGACACTTAAGCTGATCGCAATTCCGACTCCGATCGCTAAAAAGATAAACACCAAACGTTTTTTGACATAACCACTAGTGACGTCTTCAATTTGACGTCCTAAAACCTTAACCGCAGGTTCAGCTAAAATCGTCACTGCTCCGAGAATAAAAGTGATGATGATCGCAACAGCGGTGACTAATGCATTATTGTCAGAAAAGGAAGTTAGACTTTCTCCAATGCGTCGTCCACCATCCACAAAGCCTGCTTCAACGCCGACTAAGAAGATGAATATTCCAATCAACGCATAGATAAACCCTTTGATGATTCTCCAAAAAGCTTTCTTTTGCAGTTTAAAGACAAATAATTGAAGGATGATAAAGATGATGATCAGTGGCGCAAGAACTAATAAGCATTCGAGCAATACATCTAACATACTATTGACAAAAGGCATGAAAACCCCAGTCTGAGGAACGAACGCTTCGGCTTCCCCGGTCAGTTGAATCCCGCCTTTAAAGACATTTAATAAAATGATCGCGGCGATTGGTCCGGTTGATGCTATAGCGACAAGACCAAAACTATCTTTTTCGGAAGACTTGCTATCTTTACCAATTTTTGAAATCCCAAATGATAAAGCGAGGATAAAAGGAACTGCTAAGATTCCCGTAGTCGCACCAGAGGCGTCAAAAGCTAAAGAAATAAAATCATTAGAAGCGAATATCGCCATAATAAATAACACCGCATAAATGACGGTTAAGACGATATTTAAAGGTATTTTATAGATAATGCGAAGAAATCCAAAAGCGACCATGATTGCCATTCCAACCGATACAACTATGAGAATAGTTATATTGCCTACTTGACCGCTAGAAACGAGTTGTACTTGATCGGCTAAAACGATAAGATCAGGTTCTGCAATCGAGATAAAAAAGCCTAAGACAAGACCCGCGGCAATGATCAGCCAAAGCTTATTGCTTTTAACAACTGTTTTACCGATTAAACCACCTAATGGCTCAATGGCTAAATCAACACCGAGTAAAAATAAAGATAAGCCAAAGATGATAAGAACTGCTCCGATGACGAAACGCCAGACGAGATAATCTTCAATCGGCGCAACCGTAAAATTCAAGATCAAGACAATAACCAATATTGGTAGTACGGATATTGCGTTATCTTTAATTTTACTGGCTAGAGCATTCATCCAACTACCTCCATTACTATATGACAAAAATAATCACTAACATTTTAACTAATGACAAAAATCATTACAAGTTAAGATGTATATAATACAAATTTGCTTATTAATTAAACCTAGCAATTGAAAAAAACGACATCTAGGGCACATTTTCCTTCAATGTGAAAGCAAATGTGCTAGAATACATAGCGGATGATATATCATCCAAATCTTATCTTAATTTAATAAGCTACATTTATAAGGAGAAAAATATGGCAAGAATTGAATCTATCTACGCTCGTGAAGTCATTGACTCACGCGGCAATCCGACGATTGAAGTCGAGATCAGAACTGCATCCGGTGCTTTTGGGCGAGCAATTGTCCCAAGCGGTGCTTCCACTGGCGAAAGAGAAGCGGTTGAACTTCGAGATGGAGATAAAAAACGTTTTGGTGGTAAGGGAGTTTTAAAAGCGGTTAAAAACGTCAATGAAATCATCGCCCCTGAAATTCTTGGAATGAATGTCTTAGATCAAGTTGAAATCGATCAGAAGTTAATTGCCTTAGATGGAACAAAGTTCAAATCTAATTTAGGCGCTAATGCGACTTTAGGAGTTTCTCTAGCAGTTGCTAGAGCTGCCGCAGATTTGCTCGGCATTCCTCTATATCGTTATATCGGTGGGACTAATGCAAAAACTCTTCCAGTTCCGATGTTAAATGTCATCAATGGTGGGGCACATGCTGATTCTAGCGTTGATTTCCAAGAATTTATGATTATGCCTGTTGGAGCTCCAACCGTTCACGAAGCTCTTCGTTGGGCAGCGGAAATCTTCCATACTTTAAAAAGCGTTTTAAAGGCACGCGGACAAGTGACTGCGGTCGGAGATGAAGGTGGTTTTGCGCCAAATCTCAAAAGCAATGAAGAACCACTCGAAGTGATGGTGGAAGCGATTACAAAAGCCGGTTATGTTCCTGGTAAAGATGTCGTCTTAGCAATGGACGTAGCCGCTAGTGAATTCTATGATCCAGAAACCAAACTCTATAATTTAAGAAAATCTGGTGAAGGAACAAAAACCAGCGAACAAATGATTGATATGTATGAAAGATTCATCGCTAAATATCCGATCATTTCCATCGAAGATGGATTAGGTGAAAGAGACTGGGACGGTTGGGAAAAGATGACCGAACGTCTAGGAGATAAAATTCAAATCGTCGGAGATGATGTATTTGTCACCAATCCAAGTATTTTTAAAGAAGGAATTGAACGAAATATCGCTAACTCAATTCTCATCAAGCTCAATCAAATCGGAACTTTAACCGAAACTTTAGATACGATTGAACTCGCTAAAACTCATGGTTATACAACGGTCATTTCACACCGATCTGGTGAGACCGAAGATACGACTATTGCTGATGTTGCCGTCGCTTTAAATGCAGGACAAATCAAAACTGGTTCAATGTCAAGAACTGATCGAATCGCGAAATATAATCAACTCATCCGCATCGAAGATGAACTCGGCAATAATGCAATCTTCCCGGGGCTTGAAGCGTTTTACAATTTAAAGAAATAAGGTTTTATCAATAAAAAGTCGCCGAAAGGTGACTTTTTTTAATGCTTTTATTAAGTAATAAAATAGGTGAGATTCGTTTTATAAAAAAGTAAACCTCTGCATTTGTATTAAAACACAGCGAAAAATTAATCGACTCTTTTTTAAAATAGACAAAATATCAAGGGCAATTTATGCGTGTTTTATTTTTATCTTTGTTTTATACTATTCTTATTATGAATGGGAATACGAATATTGTTGAAAATCAACAAACGACTCTCCTCCGCGATAAAACTCGAAGCGAGAAAAGGATTCATGAAATCGACTTTGTAAGAGGCTTTTGCATGCTTTTGGTCTTCATGGACCATCTTTTTTGGAATTTTCGTTATTTCGGATATATGTGGAGTTTTTCTTCTTCTCCTGATGTTGCTGCCTTTTTTACTCGTGCTTCTGAAAACGCTGGTTTTTATTGGGGTCATCCTTTTCGCTCCTTGGTTCGTGTTGCTGTTTTGTTTACCTTTTTATTCGTAAGCGGAATCTCGACTGCCTTTAGTAAAAACAACTATAAAAGAGCTGCTCAAATGTTAGTGTTTTATTTCGTGATCCAAATCGGAACAAATTTGATTAATCCCTATTGGGTTGAAACTTTTGGAAGCGACGCTCTTATCAATTTCAATGTGATTGGAGTCGTTGCATTAAGCGTTCTAGCCTATAGTTTTTTCCATGAAAAATCTTGGCGGTCTTTGGTAATCATCACTTTTCTTCTCGGAATATTCTACCTTATGGTTTTACCTTTTATTCATAAAGACCTTTCTACTAATCATAGCGGCGCATTTAATTACATCAATGTTTGGCCATTATGGCAATCGAATAATACGATGAATCACGAAGCCGATTATATGCCGCTATTTCCTTATATCATCACCTTTTTCCTCGGAGCTCTTTTCTCTCGATTTGCTTATACAAAGCGTAAATCATATTTTGGGAAAATGAAGTTTTGGGAAAAACCAATTTGTTTTATCGGAAGACATTCACTGATTTTCTACTTAGCGCATCAAATCATTTTTGTCGGTCTATTTGCTTTAGTTGGAACTTTGACCGGATGGGGGATTTAAGATATGTATGACTTTAAGAATAAATCGATGTATCAAGTCGTTTATGAAGCGGGATTAAAAGTTCCGCATAACACCGCGATATATTATCAAAAACGGAAGATAACCTTCGCAGAGTTTCTGCGATTGGTCGATAAAATGGCTGATGTTTTTGAGCATAAACTCGGAGTTCATCAAGGCGATGTGGTGACGATTTCACTCCCGAATATTCCTAATGTTTTAATCGTTATCTACGCGCTTAATAAACTCGGCGCGATTTGTAATCTCGTCCACCCTTATACTCCGTATAATCAACTCAAAGTGATCATCGATAAAACTCATTCTAAGTGGGCTTTTGTCTTCGAACAAAGAGTAGCAAAAGAGTTAGAGAAATTCAAAGCGATTTCACATATTTGTTATGTCTCTCGAGTTGAAGATTTTTTACCTGTCGTCTCTAAACAAATCTATCACACCTTTATGAATTTTCGCATTCGGCGAAAACTCCAAAAGAATTGGAGATTCAAAGGTTTTAAATACTTTCATCAGTTGAAAGGTAAAACATCTAAATCATCGACTGTTTTAAATAATGGTAAAGATGTCGCCTTATTACTACAAAGCGGATCGACCACAGGTGATCCAAAGACGATTTGTCTATCTAATAACAACATAAACTACGTCGCTTCTAAAGCGTCAGAACTGATGTGCTTACCTGAAGAAGAACTAATCGGTAAAGGAATGCTCTCTTTTTTACCAGCCTTCCACGGTTTTGGTTTAGGAATGACCATGCATGCACCTTTAGCCACCGGCTGGGCGAGTGTTTTGATTCCTAAGTTTTCTCCTGAAGCTGTCGTTGAAGCGATGAAAAAAACTCCAGTCAATGCGATCTGCGGTGTTCCAACTGCTTATGAGTCATTGATCAAAAGCCCGGTTTTCATCAATAGTCAAAAACTGAAAAATCTTCATGTCTGCTGGTCTGGAGGAGATTCGATGTCTCCTTTACTAAAAGACAAATGGGATAAGACGATGAAAGATCGCGGTTCAAACTGCCACCTATTTGAAGGATATGGATTGACTGAATGCGTCTCTGCGATTGTCGTGAGTACCTATAAACACAATAAGCCAAATAGTGTCGGCTACCCGATCAGCGGGACTGAAGTTGAAATTTTCGATGAGAAAAAGCGAATCTTAAAAGCAAAAGAAATCGGAGAAATCGGAATCAAATCCGAAGCGAGCATGGTCTCTTATTTTGCCGACGCTATAGCGACTGATAATGCCTATCATAACGGTTATATTCTAACCGGCGATCTCGGGTATAAAGATGAAGATGGTTTTGTCTATTTCACCTCGCGAAAAAAAAGAATGATCAAGGTTTCTGGAGTCGCAGTTTTTCCAAATGAAATCGAACGGCTCGTCGCGACTGTTCCGGGTGTAAAAGATGTCGTTGCGATAAGAATTCCAGATGATGCTTTACAATCTGCAGTCAAAATATTCGTCGTGACTGATGTCTTTGATAAAGAAGGAATGAAGCAAGATATCATCGATGTCTGTCAGCGGTATTTGATTCGCTGGTCTGTTCCTAAAGAAGTCGAATTCCGTGAGTCTTTACCAAAGACGACAATTGGAAAAACCGACTTTAGAAAAATGCAGGAAGAAGAAGATTTAAATAGAGGGATAAAAATTTAATCTTCGCAATCGAGATAATTTTGATCGATGCGAATCACGCAGTGATATTTCTTATCGAGGTCGTTGACTTGCTTGACGACCTTTTTATTTAGATTCTTTAAATCGCACTTCAGCTCATCGCTACTAGCGAGGTCAAAGAGGATATTTATTTTGTTTTCTTTATTGATAAGACGGAGATCATGAAAAGAGAGTTTTGGGTCGATTTTTTGTAAAATATCGTCTATTTGCGACTTTAAAATCGGAATCAGAGGGTTTTTTGTATCGATTGGATCGATGTGAATAATCGGATTCACTCCGTATTTCTTTGCGATTTGTTCTTCGATTCCATCGATCAGTTCATGAGCGGTAAACATACTTTGGTAACCATCTAGTTCGACGTGAAGAGAGACAAATATTTTATTCGGGCCATAGGTGTGAGCGAGTAAATCGTGCACCCCTAAAACTTCTTCATGAGCCTTGATATCTGCGACGATATTTTTTACGAGTTCTTTATCAGGAGTTGAACCGATTAGGGGTGAAGCGGTTTCAATGATCATCTTAATTCCTAAATAGGTGATGAAGAAAGCGACTCCAAGAGACATCGCTAGATCAAGCCACCAAAATTGAGGATAAAAATATTGAACAATCGTCGCGATTAAAACAGCGACAGTACAATAGACATCATTTAACGAATCTTGCATGCTCGCTTTTAAGGCGACTGAGTCGATAGCTTTTCCAAGTCCATTATAAAATAGACCAAGAAAAATCTTTAAAAGGATAGAAACTCCAAGAATGATAAAAGCCCAAATCCCGCTCGAAAAATCAAGGCGGTTTTTATCGGCTTCAATCAAAAGACTAATCGAAGTATATCCGACCATTATCGCAATTGCTAAAACGACAAAAGAAACGATCATCCCTGCGATATATTCAACTCGTTGATGGCCAAAAGGATGTTCTTTATCCGCTGGTTTGCTCGCAATATGAAAACCAAACAAATTGACAAAAGAAGAAAAGAGATCGGTCAAGTTATTAATCGCATCAGAAATGATCGATAAAGAAAAAGTTAATAGACCGATTGTCAGTTTAAAGGCAAATAAAAGTAAGTTGATGATAATCCCACCAATCGCCGCAAAAACGCCGTGACTTTTACGAACTTTCGGATCGGTGGTATTTTGATAGTTCTTAATAAATAATTTTCTTAAAAAAGTAATCATCACTGCATTATATCATGCAGATAAAAATATTTGAGAACTTTGTTTCATGGTATATTATCTTAATATGCAGCTGTGGCGGAATTGGCAGACGCACTAGATTCAGGTTCTAGCGGGGAAACCCATACAGGTTCGACTCCTGCCAGCTGCACCATTTTGTTTTTCTTTTGATTTTTATAAAATTCTATATTCTTTAAAATTCCTTTTATTTATCTTTCGTTTTTTACATGCCTTTTAAGAAAATTCACAATTGGTTAGCATATCGATAACATGTGCTTGATATTTTAAGATAAAATAGCAGCGGAGGAAAAAACATGAAAATTTTTATGATCGGCGGAACCGGATTACTCGGAAGTGAATCCGCCAAACAACTAATTGCACTAGGTCATGAAGTCGTCTCACTCTCGCTTAATGACACTGCAGTAAAATCCACTCTTCCTAAAGAGATGAAACTCGTCAAGGGTAATTATTTAGAAATGAGTGATGAAGAACTGACTAAACTAATGGAAGGATCGGAAGGTTTTATTTTTGCCGCTGGAATCGATGAACGAGTAGAATCAAAACCTCCGATTTATGATTTATTCAAAAAATATAATATCGATGCGTTGGAAAGGCTCTTAAAACTTGCAAAAGCTAGCGGAATCAAGCACTCCGTGGTCTACGGTTCTTATTTCTCGCATTTTGCGAAGAAGTGGCCCGAACTAGAACTGACCAAATACCATCAATACATCCGTTCTAGAATCGACCAAGAAAAAGTCGCTTTATCTTTTGCAGATGAGAATTTTGATGTCGCGGTTTTAGAATTACCTTATATTTTTGGAGTCCAAAAAGGTCGTAAACCGGTTTGGGTCTTTTTAGTCGAGATGCTTCAAGGAATGAAAAAATCGACTTATTACACTAAAGGTGGAACGACGATGGTCACTGTCAAACAAGTTGGACAAGCGACTGTTGGGGCTTTACTTAAAAACAAAGGTGGTAACTCCTACCCGATTGGATATTACAACATGGAATGGACTGAACTTTTTAAAATATTCCATAAACACATGGGGTTACCCGAAGATCGAAAAGTAGTGACGATTCCAACATTTCTCTTCCTCTTATCCGCACTTAAAATCAAAAAAGAGAAAAAGAAAGCGGGGCTTGATGCCGGACTTGATCTCGTCAAATTTGCAAAAGTTCAAACGAGCAATCTCTTCATCAATAAAGATGAAGGCGCAACTTTCTTAGGTGTTAAAGAAGATGATATCGACCACGCGATTGGTGAATCGGTTAAACTCTCTATAGATATCATCAATAAGAAAGAAAAAGATATCGTGGAAATGAAAGCTGAATAAGTTTTTATAAAATAAATACCCAAAAAGAAGCGATTTTTTGTTATAATACATGAGTTCTAAAAACACATTTAGAGTTACAAAATATAGATGTTGAGGTAAAACCATGAAAAAAACAAAGATCGCTTTCTTATTACTCCCGATTCTCCTTCTTTCTAGTTGTGCGAATAATCCCTTACCTAAGGCCGCACCTGAAGGTTTATTTGGAATCGATGCCAACATCAATCACGAGACAATTGATAAATATTTAGATCGTTCAGATTGTGTTTATCGAGATGTTCGTCTACTTGAAGATCCAGCCGATTATGAAGCGATCGGCGGAGATCGTTTCCTCTCTGGATTTGTTCGAGGTTTTGAAGTTGCACCTTTACCGTATTTTATTCCTCTAGCAGGAATGCTACCTCCTCAAATCGGTGAGAGTTACACGGGTCCAACTCTATTTAAAATTGTCAATGATCAATACATCGCTAACTATAAAGAATCACTAGACATCTTAAAGTACTTGTTCCCTCAAGATAAAAATGTCTTGTTGATGTGTGGCGGTGCAGGATATGCCGGTATGACAAGAGACCTTTTGATCGCTTTAGGCTGGAATGAAGACACCGTCTATAATGTCGGCGGTTATTGGTATTATGAAGGTGTGAATAAAGTGGAGGTCAAACGAGTCGATGAAAATGATAATGTGGTCTATGACTTTTATAAAGTTGCCTACCACGATATCGATTTTTCATCTCTTAACGCAGTATGAAATTAAATAGATTATTTATTCCTTTATTGTTCGCTTTTGTCCTTTCAGGATGTGAAAAAGCGATTGAACCCTTTCATCTCAGCCCAGAGTATTACACAAGTGAGAACAAAGGTTTAAAATCCGTTAACTATGGAGTGGTCGAAACTAAGAAAGAAGAAAAAGCGAGTTTTG
>Ga0265293_10009462_pt1 | contig 13993 bp, 23 predicted proteins | sample Munlanlewell138R_FD_192505 | JGI IMG/M metagenome (GOLD analysis project Ga0265293, IMG submission 192505) | Leachate microbial communities from a municipal landfill in Southern Ontario, Canada - Leachate well 138R | ecosystem: Engineered > Solid waste > Landfill > Unclassified | place: Canada...
TATCTTTGCAAAGTGGCAAGTTTAAAGTTACAAAGGTAAGTCAAAAATTGCCACTTTGCAAATTTATAATCAACGAAAAAACGTCAAATACGAAAAAACGTCAAATAAAATGAACGCTAAATTAAGAGAATTAATAGACCTACTAAGCTCTGAGAGTAGAGGAGTAAAGGAAATAGAGGTTAACCTCATCGGTGAGGGGGATATAAGAATAAAGGTAAAATATTTTACAGAGGCAGAAAAGCAATTACCTCAACCGAAAGGGAAGAAAATACCTGCAGACCTTGTGAACCTTTATAATAATTTACCGGAGGAGTTCACCTGGGCAGAGGCTAAGAGGATAAGTCGTAAGGCTCATAATACGCAACTGAGCCGATTGCTGAGAAATGGTAATTACTTTACAAAAATAAAACAAGGCAATTATAAGAAGGTATATAAGAGCGATTACATAATAAATATATAGTGGATTTCCAGAAGGGTGCAAGATAAGCTTTATGCTTCGACCAATATCTTGAGCGGGTTCAACTCCCGCACTGGAACTAAGTAAAAATAAAACATGAAATTTATGAGAGGAATAGGATTTCAAAAAGCGTGGTCAAGACTGACACTCGCACAATCTAAACAGTGCAGATTTGAGCTCTACAAAGCTTTAGGCATTAAGAACAGGCAATCTTTCCGTGAATATAGAGTCGGAAATAGAGAGTGCCGCCCTACGCAGATAGCGAACATTGAGAAAGTATTTGCAAAGTATGGTATTAACAGCGGGGATGTATGGGACAACTAATTCTTAACCCTGATTTAACCCCACAAGAGAGGGATATTATGGAGCTCTTAGCTTGGGGGGCTTCCATGAAAGAAGTGGCAGATAAGCTCAATATTACTTATAACTCTTTAGATAGGAGGATAAGAACCATTAAACAGAAGATAGGGGTTCAGAAAGCGACTGAGATAGCGATGTTTTATTTCTGTACTAATTTCAAAATTTCCTTCTCCTTATCTCCTATAAAGAGAAAAATAATAACCTCAATAATGATTGCAATAATGCTTCCTCAGATATTCGGAGCAGACGCACAAGGCTTAAGGGCTTTCAGAAGCTCGAGAGCGAGAAGAAATAGAGAACAAATAACACTTATAAGTTATGAGTAACATAATCGATTCAATTAAGAATAGAAGCGGAAGTCAGTTATTACTGATTAATTCCGATGACTTAGTCCATTTCGCAGACCTTATTATTAAGAGGTATAAGGAAGAGCTGGAAGAGAGTAATAACCGCGAAATCCTCACTAAGAAAGAAGTACAAGAACTTTTACAAGTTACTTCTCAAACTCTTATAGATTGGAATAAGAGCGGTTATCTAAGGCATGTAAAAGTAGGCAAAAACGTAAGATACAGAAAAATAGACATAGACGCATTAATTAATAAACGCAAATAAAAATCACTATGGAAAACGAAAAAATCGAACAAAACGAAAACAGGTGGGAAATGATTCACCACCATTCAGACAACCTTATAGAGGTGAAGTTTGAGGACAGTAAAGATGTTATGTGTGTTATCGAGAACGCGACTAACGACATCAAACTGATTGTAAAAGGAGAAGTAGTTAACAAGTTTAATTATGTAGAGAAATTTGGAGGGGTTGGAGCAAATCCTGAATCCTCAGAGTTTGAAGCCTGGCTTCGCCTAGTCTCCAAGACAATTCAGAATCAATTAATATTCATATAAATAAATCACGTAAAATCATGAGAAACTTAAATTTGAACCTTAACATTAAGTTAAGTCCTACTCCTGAGTTCCTACAACTTGTGAGTACATTAATAGAAGGGTTAAGTAATCTTACCTCTTCTGAGAGTAATTCTACCGCTCCATTCATAGAAGTGGAAGAAGAAGAACCTACACCAGTGGTAAAACCTCAACCCCGTACAACCGCTAAGGCTAAAGTAGCTTCTAAGGTTGTGGAAGAACCCCGCAAGGCGGTGGAAGCTACCCAAGAAGTAGAGGAAGAAAACCCAATAGATTTATCTGCTGAGGGACTACGTAAATTGGTTATAAGTAAGACCACTACAAACGCCGAGGCTAAAGGGGCTATCGCAAAAGCCTTAGAGTTGCTTGGCGTAAAGAACATATCCGCATTAGCTGAATTGCCAGAGGATAAAATAATGTCGTTCTACCAAACTGTAATAAAGTTATAGTTATGGCACAACATGCAACACTTGGGGCGAGTAGCTCTGCAAAATGGCTTAACTGCCCTCCTTCTGCGAGACTTGAGGCACAATTTGAAAACCCTACAAGCATTTATGCAGAAGAGGGCTCGTTAGCCCACGAATTAGGTGAGGCTCTTCTCAGGAGAGACGCTAATGCCTTAAAGAAGATAATGGGGAATGCCTGGTATAACTCCGACATGCAACAACATTGTGAGGATTATAGGGATTTCGTTTTAGAGCTCTTGAACGAGGCAAAAGCTATCACCTCTGACGCTGTTCTCCTTCTTGAACAACGCCTGGACTATTCTCTATGGGTTGAAGGGGGTTTTGGGACCGGCGACGCTGTAATTGTAGCTGACGGAGTAATGAGGATAATAGACCTTAAATACGGTCAAGGCGTTGAGGTATCTGCAGAGAGCAATACTCAGATGATGTTATACGCATTAGGGGCTCTTAATTCCTTCGAAATGCTTTACGATATAAAGAGCATTATTATGACTATCTATCAACCAAGGCTTAGGAATTATTCCTCCTATGAGATGTCGGTAATTGACCTGCTTACTTGGGCTAACGATGTTTTAGCCCCTACTGCTAAGTTAGCTTATGAAGGTATAGGAGAGTTCAAAGCAGGCAATCATTGCAGGTTCTGTCGTGCTAAGCACTTATGTAAGGCGTTGGCAGAATATAACCTTGAGCCTACTGAGCCTGAGATGAAGCCCTCAGAGCTATTAAACGATGAGGAGATAATCAATATACTTAACAGAGCTGATAGTATTAAGAAGTGGCTTTCTTCTGTGGAAGAATATGCATTTGCTGAGGCTCTTAATGGTAAGAAGTGGGAAGGATATAAGCTTGTTGAGGGTAGAAGTAATAGAACCTATTCAGACCCGGATAAGGTGGCAGATACTCTTATCAATGCCGGCATTGACCAGGCTCTTATCTACGAAAAGAAAATCAAAACTATTACTGCGTTAGAGAAAGACTTAGGAAAGAAGCCTTTCAATGAAATAGTAGGGGATTTAATTATTAAACCAGCTGGCAAACCTACGCTTGTAGTTGAGAGCGATAAACGCTCTGAATGGTCTCCAGCAGATAATGCTGCAAGTGATTTTGAAAATACGGACGTAACGTCAATCAATTAATTAATAAAGTCAATAACTTAATACGAAAAAACGATGACAACAACAAAAAATCAAATGAAAGAAACAAAAGTAGTAACGGGTAAAGTTCGCTTCTCTTATCTACATGTATGGGAACCTTCTGCAATTGAAGGTTCAAATGAAGCTAAGTATTCTGCTTCTTTGATTATCCCTAAATCGGATAAAGCTACTATCCAAAAAATCCAAAATGCTATTAACGCGGCAATCAGTAATGGGGTGATGGGCAAGTTCCAAGGCAAGAAGCCGGTTAGTCTGAAACTCCCTCTTAGAGATGGGGACGCAGAGAGACCAGACGATGAGGCTTATGCAAATAGCTACTTCGTTAATGCGAGTTGTAAAACTCGACCAGGGGTTGTAGATATCAACCGCAACCCTATCCTTGACCAGGATGAGGTTTATAGTGGTTGTTACGGCGTTGCTTCTATTACCTTCTATCCGTTCAATGTGAACGGTAATAAGGGGATAGCTTGCGGGCTTAACCACTTGATGAAGCTTACTGATGGAGAGCCTTTAGGCGGTAGGACTACTGCAGAAAGCGACTTCGCTCAGATTAACGCCTCTGATTGGGGCGTAGAAGTAGAAGAGGATATTTTCGGATAAATCTCTTAACCCTTGCAGGTTCGCCTTTAGTGCCCCGTTCGACTCGGGGGAGGGTTCTAACTTAAAAACTAATACCATGGATAAATTACGCATAGATATTGAAACATACAGCTCTATCGACTTAACCACTGCAGGAGTTCATAGATATGTAGATTCAGAAGATTTTAAAATACTTTTAATGGCTTACGCAATAAACGATGAGCCTGTACAAATCTTCGATTTTGAACATGGTAATGGAGATATTACGCCAATTGTAAAACTTCTAACTTCTCCTGACTACTTAAAATCTGCTTGGAACGCAGCATTCGAAATTACTTGTCTTAATAAGTTCTTAGGTTTAAACCTTGACTTAACCCAGTGGGAGTGCGATATGGTTAAGTCTGCTATGTGTGGACTTCCTCTTGCATTATCTCAGTGTGCTGAGGTATTAGGTTTAGAACAACAGAAGATGAAAGCTGGTAAAATACTTATAGACGAATTTTGCAAGCCAAAGAAGAAAAACCAAAGGTCTTTATTTGACACAGATAAATGGGAGCTCTTCAAGGACTATTGCAAACAGGATGTAGAGGTAGAGAGGGCGATAAGCAATAAATTGTCCTACTTTGACATGCCCACTAATGAGAGAGCTTTATATGAGTTAGATTATAGGATTAACGCTCGCGGGGTAATGATTGAGAGTCTATTCGTAGACTCTGCTGTAAGACTTGATGAACAATATAACTCTCTACTTATGCAAGAAGCTAAAGATATTACGGGGCTTGCAAACCCTAACTCTCCAACGGCGTTAAGGAAATGGTTAGCAGAGCAAGGAGTAACCGCGGTTTCTTTGACTAAAGCTAATGTTAGCGAGCTTAAGGATAAGGTGCAAAATGATGAAGTGATAAGAGTTTTAGAGCTAAGACAAGAAATGGCGAAGACCTCGACGGCTAAGTATAAGGCTATGCAGGAATGTATTTGCAACGATAGCAGGGTTAAAGGGCTTACCCAGTTCTATGCTACTCGTACAGGTAGATGGGCGGGCAGATTAGTGCAAGTTCAGAACTTGCCCCAAAACCATTTAGAGGACTTGGATAATGCCAGGGATATCGTGAAGTTAGGAGATGACGAATTAATGGGAATGTGTTATAACGAGGCTCTCCCTAATGTTTTGTCTCAATTGATAAGAACGGCATTTATAGCTCCTGAGGGCAAAACATTCGTTATAGCTGACTTCTCTGCTATCGAGGCGAGAGTTATCGCTTGGTTAGCGGGCGAGCAGTGGAGGATGGACGTGTTTGCTTCTCATGGTAAGATATACGAGGCTTCTGCGGCTGCGATGTTTAGTATTCCTATCGAAGAAGTAACTAAGGGTTCTGACTATAGAGCTAAAGGTAAAATAGCTGAATTAGCTTTAGGTTACCAGGGCGGGGTCGGGGCATTAAAAGCTTTCGGTGCCGATAAAATGGGGCTAAGCGACATGGAACTCTCCGATATAGTGTATAGGTGGAGAGCGAAGAGCCCTAAGATAGTATCTTTATGGACACTTATAGAAAGAAGTGTGGTGTTTGCTATACTTAACCCAGGTTTCCCTCATGCTTTTAGAAATGGTTTGATTACGGCTCTTTATTCCAAAGAGGATAAGTATTTAGCTATTACTTTACCTTCTGGTCGTGCTATCCATTATTATAATCCTACTGTCTCATCTTACGGGGGTAAGTACTCAATAACTTACGAAGGTCTTAACCAAACAACCAGGAAGTGGGAAACTATAGATACCTATGGAGGCAAACTTACCGAAAACATAATTCAAGCTATTGCGAGAGATTGCTTAGCTGAAACAATGCTAAGGATTGATAAGGCAGGGTTCCCGGTTGTTATGCATGTCCACGATGAGGTTATAATGGAAGTGCCGAAAGCTTCTGCAAAAGACTCTTTGACGGCTATTCTTGATATAATGGCAACGCCTATCCCATGGGCAGAAGGACTCTTGCTAACAGGGGACGGTTTCATTTCTGATTATTACAAAAAAGATTAAATATATGATTGTTTACAGTGATTATGAATGTGCGAGAAAAGATATAGTGAAAGTCTCGCAAAAACTGAAAAAAGAATTAGTTATAACCTTCTCTGTATTTGATTGCAGACCAAGACGAATTGAGTTTTACATTAAGTCAAGCGATGAGGTGATAGACCTGTCTCATGTTATGTGTATAAAAAGGCTGTATAAGGATAGTGTAGATGACCTACTTACTATTCAAGAACTTTTAGTTCTATACCCTGACTACATACCTTTCATAAAATCGAGATACAAATGCGGGGATTTAGCTGAATACGGTGCTAAAAATTTTGCTCCGATTGATACTTTACCGTTGAAAACACTAACATTTTAAAGATATGAAAAAAATTTACATTAGCGGGGCAATATCCGGCTTGGAAGAACAAGCAACTCGCAAAAGATTTGAAGGAAGGGTTATAATGGAAGGGGTTTTCCCACTTCTGCAGCATAAGAAAAAAGAACTTATAAATAATGGGTGTAACCCAAGTAAATTCAAAATAACATATTAATAAAACAATTTAAAATCAACAAAATCATGTGTAATTGTATAGAAATATTAGAGCAAAAAGCTCTGGAATATGCAGAAAAAGAATTAAAAAACGGAGAAGAAATAATTGAAGAACCTAAATTTGAAAATAAGAGGTGGATTATTTCAATGAAAGGAATTAGTGAAAAATTATTAGCAAATAAACTTATAGGAAGAAAAAGGTATAAAAATTCAATAAGAAAAATTGAATTCAATTTTATGGCATCATTCTGCCCATTTTGTGGGGAAAAAATAGAAAATAAGGAGGATAAATAAATGACAACACACGATGAACTTACACAAGAAGAAATAGCCTATCTAAAAAAACACGATTTTGACGTGGAGGGTAATTTGCCAATATTTTTACCAGAAGCAAACAAAAGACAAGATTGTTTAAATGAATTCAGACCAGGCGAGATATGGCTTGGAAATATTGATAGCCGAAAAAAGCAAGAATACCTTTCCCACAAAAAAGTATGTCCAACCCTTAGAATTGGCGAGCAAGCCTATTCTATAGATGGGAAACCACTCCCTCGATTTGACAGTAGACCTCTTTTTATTCATAAAAGCGAAGAAATCAAATATGATAATTATTTGACAGAATTATACAAAAAGGAACAAGATGAATACAATAATTATTTAAAAGAAAAAAGTAAGAAAGATGACAACACACGATAAAAATAAGAATCTAAGCGAATATTTCGAAACTGCAATAGTAGGCATAGGCATTATTGCAATGGCTCTTACTTCAATAGTATTAGCAGGAATAAAATTAGTTGAATACATAGCAAAATACATCTAAGAGATAGCAGAACAAATCTAAGAGATAGGAAAATAGATCTAAGAGATACGAAAATAACTCTAAGAGTTAGTTCTGTTAAGTAATAACTAAACAAACAATAAAACACAATGGAAGATTTATACGAAGAATGTTACAACATTAAATGTGGTAACTTCATAAAAACGAGTAACCCAATAGAGTTTGAAAGTCTATTGAAGTTGGAAAATCTACCTATTAAAGGGCTTGAGCATATTAAGCCTGGTGGTAAAACAGATATGTATGATTGGTTTATCCATCCTTGTGAATACAAAGGAATACTTAAAGACGAAGGAGAGCATAAAGCAATTATAACCTATATGGGTAAAATGGAAGGAGATATATTTAGTCCTGAAGACATCTATATATATGATGTTACATACGTGATAACTCCTGAAAGAATTGGCAAATCTTACATGCCAAGAAGCTTTAGAGATCCCCTTTTAAAAATTGATGAGAACGGTAAATATTATTGGAAGTAATCATGAAAATAGGTTTAATAGATGTTGATGGACATAATACATTTCCAAATTTAGCTCTTATGAAATTATCTGCCTTTCATAAACAAATAGGAGATAGTGTTGAATTTGCGAATGCAATGTTTCAAAATTATGATATCGTATATAAAAGTAAAGTTTTCACCTTTACTCCTGATAATAATGAAATTTATAATTGTGAAGTAATAAAAGGTGGGACGGGTTACAAAGATTATTCAACAAATTTGAATTATGACATTGAACATATATGTCCTGATTATGATATATATAATAGTAATATTGCTTATGGTTTTCTTACAAGAGGATGTATTAATAAATGTGAATGGTGCATTGTCCCAGACAAAGAAGGGAAGATAAAAGCAAATGCAGATATTGAAGAGTTTATTTCAAACAAAAAACAAGCAATTTTACTTGATAATAATGTTCTTGCCTCAACTCACGGTCTGCTTCAAATAGAAAAGATAATAAGACTTGGAATAAGAGTAGATTTTAATCAAGGATTAGATGTAAGATTAGCATATAATGATAAATACATTCTTGATTTACTTTCTAAAGTAAAATGGACAAGACAAATAAGATTTGCTTGTGATACCCTTAGCCAACTTGAACCTTTGATAAAAGTTACTGAAGAACTAATAAAAAGAGGAATAAAGCCTTATAGAATTTTTGTTTACGTCCTTATCAAAAAAGATATTAATGATGCATTAGTAATACTTAATAAATTAAAGGAAGTAGGAGTAGTACCATTTGCTCAACCTTATAGGGATTTTGATAATAAAATAAAACCTACAAGAGAGCAAAAAGACATAGCTCGTTGGTGTAATCATAAGGCTATATTTAATTCAATTGATTTCAGTAGATATAAAAATTAATAAAAGAAATAGTCATGACAGAATTAAAAGAACATCAAGAAGTGATTGAGAGGTGTATTTCAGAAAAAATTGATTCCTATATGAGCAATTACTCTGCTACATCTAAGAGGTTTAATATTAATTTCTTCACTGCGGATAAATTAATTGATATTACTTCTAAGTCCGGCAAGGAATGCAGAATTACAATTACCCTTCCAGAGAAAATAAAAAACAATTAAAAAACAATAAATATTATGAGCAAAGAAAAAAGAATGTTTAGACTGATATCTCCTCAAGAAGGGGGTCATTTGATAGTAAAAAAAATAGGTAGAAACAGCCCTTGCCCTTGTGAGAGTGGAAAAAAAGTTAAACATTGTTGTAATAAAACAGCAACGTATTATTCATCGAAACCTAAAGATAAAAACAATTAAAAAGATATGCAAGCGATAATATACGATTTAGAAGAGTTTAATGCAAAATTAAGCTCTGAATTTGACACCTTAGAAAATAACATTGAGTATTTGGATTTTGGTGTAGATGTTTTTAGCACTCCTCGAAACATTAGAGATGAAGATTTTCTAAACGCTCTTTCAAAGCTCTATAAAAACAGAGTATGCTTGAAAGAAGAGGAAAAAAGCTTTATTATAAATCTATCCATTAAGTATATATAATTAATCAATCAAATAAACAATTTAAAACAAATAAAATGAAATTAATAGCAAAAACAAATCAATATAGAAGAGATTTTGATGGGGTAGTAAAATGCCAATTCTGTGGGCATGAAGAAGAATTGCGTAATGGCTATGATGACCATTTTTATCATACGCAAGTAATACCTAATTTAATATGTAATAAATGTAATAAAAGTACTATTAGTGAAAATGGTACTATACATAAGGCAATATTAAAATATCCAGAAGATATACAACTATAAAAATTAACAAAACGAGAGCATAAAAACAATTAAAAATACAAACTTATGCAAGCTATAATATATGATTTAGAAGAGTTCAATGCTCAATTAGAGTCTGAATTTGATGAGGACGAAGTTTTAGTTGAGTGGATGGGGATTAACAATGATGTTTTGCATTGCCCTCAATCGCTCAAAGATAAAGAGTTTTTAGAGCAACTATGCAAGATACATAGCAACAGAGCGGCTTTAAGTACCGAAGAGGAAAATTGGATAAGAACCTTAGCTAATAGATTTATATGAGTAATAGAATTAATCTAACCAACGACGGCGAAATAGACATAGCCGTAGGCAAGAGCCGTAAAGAACTCCAGTGGAAGAACAAGACTATCCTTTGGTCAGAGTTCGTAAATAGGGTGTCAACTCCCTATTATACTGATGAAACTTACCAGGAGTATATCAACGCTAAGAAGGATTACCAGGACAACAAGAAAGATGTCGGGGGTTATGTCGGGGGTTACCTCAACAACGGTAGGCGTAAAAGCGACACTGTTCTACATCGTAGCCTTATAACTCTCGATATGGATTTTGGCAATATGCAAGCCTGGGAGGACTGGAAGCTATTATACGGCTATGCTTGTTGTGCTTACTCCACTCACAAGCATACCCCTGAGAAGCCGAGATTAAGAATTGTATTACCTCTCAGCCGTTCTGTTAGCCGTGAGGAGTACGAGCCTATTGCTCGACATATCGCCGACCAGTTCGGGATAGAGTTGTTCGATGAAACAACATACGAAGCTTCAAGACTTATGTATTGGCAGAGTACTTCTAAAGGTGCTGAGTATTTCTTTGACTATAACGACGGCGACTGGATAGACGCTGATGAGGTTCTTGCCTCTTACCATGATTGGCGTGATAGTTCTTCCTGGAAGATATCGTCAAAGGTTGATAAAATAATAAGGCAGCAGATCAAGAAGCAGGAAGACCCTTTAGAGAAAGATGGCATTGTCGGAACGTTCTGTCGTACCTACTCAATCTCTCAGGTTATAGATAAGTTCTTAAGTGAAGATTACGAGGCTTGCGACATACCTAACAGGTATACTTATAAGAAAGGCTCAACAAGTGCTGGGATGGTGATATATGACGATAAGTTCGCTTATTCCCACCACGGTACCGACCCGTCAAGTGGTAAGCTGTGTAATGCTTTCGACTTAGTACGTATACATAAGTTCGGTATTAAAGATATCGAGGCTAAGGAAAACACTCCTATTAATAAAATGCCAAGTTATACGGCTATGCTCGACTTCGCTACAGCTGATGGAGAGGTTAAGTTAACTCTCTCAAGAGAAAGGTCTGAGAGTGCTAAGTCTGATTTCAGTAGTTATACTGAGGTCGAGATAGAAGAGGGGGAGGATAGCGACGAGTGGAAGGCTAATTTAGATGTGGATAGGAAAGGAGTTATAAAGCCTACGGCTTCCAATTGTGAACTTATTCTCAACAACGATAGATACTTCAAAGGGGCTTTCAAACTTAATACTTTAAGAATGATAGTTGAGGTGGTAAAGCAACTCCCTTGGCGTAAGAAGGGGGACTTTTCTATGTGGAGAGACTCTGACGAGGCTAATCTAAGGTTGTACATGGACAAGGAGTATCAATTCACAAGTAAGTCTCTTATCTCTGACGCTCTCATGATATTATTCGATAAGTGCCAATACCACCCCGTGAAGGACTATTTAGATTCGTTACCTGCGTGGGATGGCGAGGAGAGGATAAAGGATATACTGCCTAATTTTTTTGGTGTAGAAGATAACGAATACACTCGTAAAGCTTTCAGATTGTCTTTAATTGCTTGTGTAGCTCGCGTGTTTAATCCGGGGTGTAAGTTCGATTACGTTCTTACTTTGGTAGGGCAAGAAGGGACAGGGAAGTCTACTATATTTAGCCGTCTTGGCGGTGAGTGGTTTTCGGATAACTTCGAGTCCCCCTCAGGTAAAGAAGGTAAGGAGCAACTTATGGGCGTGTGGATTATGGAGATATCAGAGTTAGCTGGGATGTACAAAGCCGAGATAGAGAGGGTGAAGAGTTATATAACTACTAGGACCGACAGGTTCAGACCTGCTTATGGCAAGAACATTGTAGAAATGCCAAGGCAATGCGTTTTCTTCGCCACTACTAATAATAGAGATTTCCTTAAAGGTAACACAGGTAATAGGAGGTTCCTGCCGATTGTTATACGCCCTGAGCATATTAAAGAGAGTGTGTTCACAGGGATGACAGAGGAGCTTAGAGGGAATATATGGGCAGAGGCTATACACTATTATAAAGCAGGGGAAGAACTATGGCTTGGGGAAGAGATAGAAGCAATGGCAAGAGAGCACCAGGAACTACACAGAGAGAGCGACCCCTGGGAGGACATAATAAACAATTTTGTTGACACCTTGTGGTGTGAGAACTGGGAGGCGATGGACGTAAGGGCACGTTATAATTATTTCGCTTACCCTGACCCTATCCAAGCTGTAGGAGGGGTGATCAGAGACAAGTTCTCAGTCGAACAGATATGGAAGGAAGCATTAGGAGGTATGGATGATAAACTCGACGCCGGGAACTCCCGCAGAATACGTGAAATCATGAGGAGGAGAAAGGATTTTGAGGAGAGGGTGGTTAAGATTGACGGGGTTTCCACAAGGGGGTTTTATAGGGTTTAGCGGTTACAAAAGGAGGGAAAGAGGTTACAAAAGGGTTGAAAAAAGCCCTGAATTAAGAGGAATTATATTAAATACTCTAAAACAGGGTTACAAAGTGAAAAGGCAAATGTAACCGCAAGAGGCTAAAAGGTTACAAAGTTACAAGAAAAGTTACAAGAAAAGCGGTTAAATGTAACCGTATAACAGATAGAAACATAATGCATTAAATGGAAAAGTTACAAAGTTACAAAAAAATCTTATTAAACTATAAATATTAAATTAGGTAGATTATTATATATATATATTACCTAATTATATATACGCCATATAGGGGTTTTATGTAACTGTAACCCTTAATAATTGTTAAAACAAAAATAATGATAGCAGGAAACGAAAAATTTTTAGAGAAAAAACTCAGGGAAGAAATAAAGAAAATAGGGGGTTTAGCTATTAAATTCACCTCCCCTTACTTCACAGGTATGCCAGACAGATTGGTGCTAATGCCTAATGGAAATCTTTGGTTTGTCGAGGTGAAGTCAACGGGTAAGAAGTTAAGAGGCATTCAACAGGCTCAAGCCTTAAGATTACAAGAATTGGGATTCAAAACAAGAGTAATTGACAGTGATGAGTCGCTTGGTAGTTTTATGAGGGAGGTCAGATATGGATTATAAACCTCACAATTACCAGTTAACCGCGACTAATAAGATTATCGATGAACCTTATTGTGGTTTATTCTTAGATATGGGATTAGGCAAGACAGTATCTACTTTAACGGCAATTAATGAACTCATCTATGGAGACCTAAGTGTTAACAAGGTTTTAGTTATAGCCCCTAAGAGAGTGGCTGAGACTACCTGGACGGGGGAGTGCGAAAAGTGGGACCACCTCAACCACCTAAGGGTTTCTAAGGTCTTAGGCACAGAAAAGCAAAGGAAAGAGGCGTTGAGCAGAGAAGCAGATATCTACGTGATAAACAGAGAGAATGTTGTTTGGCTTGTGTCTTATTACGGAGGCACCTTCTTCCCTTTTGACATGGTGGTAATTGACGAGCTTTCAAGCTTCAAATCCCCAAGTGCACAAAGGTTTAAGGCTCTTAGAATGGTAAGACCTCTTATGAAGAGGGTGGTGGGATTAACTGGAACGCCAGCCCCAAACGGATTAATAGACCTATGGAGTCAAGTATATCTCTTAGACAAAGGGGAGAGGTTGGGTAAGAATATAACGGCATACAGGAAGAAGTATTTCACCCCTGGAAGAACTAACGGTCAAATAGTATTCAATTACGACCTTAAAGAGAATAGCGATAAGGAAATACATAACGCTATAAGAGATATATGTTTAAGCATGAAAGCTGAGGACTATCTAGAATTGCCCGAGAGGATTGACAGAATAGTGCCCTCAACTTTGCCCCAATCAGTAATGGAGCGATATAAGGAGTTCGAGAAAGAGCAGATAATGACCTTGTTCGAGGATGAAACCGTGATTACGGCTGTGAATAAAGCAGCGGTAATCGGTAAGCTCCTCCAATTCTCTAATGGGGCGATATATGACGAAAATCACGACTATCACGAAATCCACGATGTGAAGTTAACCGATTTGGAAGAGATAGTCGACACAGCTAATGGGAATCCGGTATTAGTTTTTTACTCTTTTAAGCACGATTTAGAGAGGATAAAGGCAAGGCTTAGGGGTAAAGAGGTAAGAACCCTTAAAAC
>Ga0265293_10009463_pt1 | contig 13988 bp, 25 predicted proteins | sample Munlanlewell138R_FD_192505 | JGI IMG/M metagenome (GOLD analysis project Ga0265293, IMG submission 192505) | Leachate microbial communities from a municipal landfill in Southern Ontario, Canada - Leachate well 138R | ecosystem: Engineered > Solid waste > Landfill > Unclassified | place: Canada...
GTCGTGTTGGATAATATCAATAACTCTATTTCTATAATTAACTACTAAATCTTCCTTGCTAATATCCCAAAACTTAGTGATAAGAAAGCCAGGAATTCTAGGATTTTGAAGAACACTTAAAACAACATCCAAACTTTCTTTGCCAACCTGTAAATTACTAACTGCTTTTTGTAAAAGAATTTCTTTATCTACGTTTTCATAGAGAGCTTTTCTTACCTCATCACTTTCATCTTTAGCAAGCTCAATAGCTATACTAGAGTTTAGATTAGCTGATTCTTTCGCAAGAGCAATTTTATCCTCTTCATTTAACATGAACACAGGCAGGTTAAAAGTTCTATCCTCTCTTGCTTTTTCTTCACAAGAACAGGGGAATGTATTACACTCTCTGCAAAGTTTCTTACTGCTCATCAAACACACTGAGCTAAAAGAATCTTTTATATCAAACCCCTCAATAATAATATCTAATACTTCAGAGTTTTGGCCGTTTTCAAAAGAAAACTCTCCTGATTCTAAAATTTCAGTCACAATAAATTGATTTTGGTATACATACCCCACTACCTTCAAATCAAGCGGCAGGGTATGTATGATACTTTTCTTCAAAGTATTATATTTCTTCAACTCTTGTGATGTTTCAGAAAAGAACCTTACTTCTTCTCCTTTTTTTTCCATTCTTATCTGACCACTGAGCATTTTTTTAGCCTCCAAGTTTTTTCCGGGTTTCCATTTGAATATCTTCAATTATTTTTTCCAAAGGTGTTTTACAATCTGCTAATGACTCTACTCTTTGTGTATATTTACAGCCATGACTTTCTAATCTATCTCCTGAATTTGCCATGATAAGAAACTCTGCAGTCCATACTCCGGCAGCATTTAATTTTTTAATACCCATCGCCCCTTGGTCTCCATACCAATACCCATCAGTCACACAGACACAAAGACAGGGTAATTTTTGTCGCAAATATGGCTTAAACATTCCAAGAGCTTTTTCAAAAGAGTTGCCTGGATCTGTTCCTCCACTAGCTTTAAGATACCAATTTTCCATTTTACCATCAAATGTTTTCATAACTTTTGCATCAACATCAAACCCCAAAACAGAAGTGACACAATCAAAGTTTTGGTGAGCCGCAGCGATTGCCCAAGTTATATCTGTGGCCGCTTGGATATTGGTGTCTCCTCTCAACGAACTCCCCATTCCCATACTTCCTGATTGGTCAAGAACAAGCAATGTCGCAAGTTTAAGTTTGTCAATTTTAGAAGGTTTGAATTTTCTAAAAATTTTATCACTTTCCACTCTCTCTCCCTGTCTAGCTAATTGAGTATCAAGATTTCCTCTCTTCAACCTTCTAACAAAATGAGAGTCCATATCCATTCTCGCATCATCAAAGATTTTTTCTATTTTTTTCTTTAATTGTAGAGCATTAGAAGTCGGCTGGAACGGAGATCCAATATCATCGCTGGATTGCACTCCTGCACTTTGGGCAATTTGCTTAACTTCATCCTCTATTTGTTGTGCTTCTTTTTGCATTTTGTCTTTTTCATTTTGAGACATTTGCCCGAGATCTCCTGTATCATCTACATCATTCCTCCCACCACTATCTTCTTGCCCTCCCTGCTCACTCTCATCCCCACCATCTTCATCTTCCACCTCGCCACCTTGCCCGCCATCTTTGATTTTGATTTTAATTCCTCCACTATTACTGCTTCCTTGCTTAATCCCACCATTTTTCAGGATTTTGGCAAAAGTTTCGGCATCCATTTCGATAGTCCCCTGTGAAGCACTTTCTTGACTTATATTGTTATCCCTCAAAATATCAATAAATTCATAAACTAATGGTTCCTGTTCTTCAAAAGTATCTGTCACAAGAAACCTGTCAATAACACTTTTAAGAGGATCAACAGCATTAGGATATTTTTCTGCAAACCTATTGACAATAATATTAACATACTTGTCAGGAAGATAAAATCTTCTTCCCCACCGAAGAATAAATGAGCTTGAAATTACATTTCCTTCTTCCTCTTCAGACATCTTTTCATTAGTTGAAGTTTTCCCCAAAATTTCAGGGTGCATAACTAAATACCTGAAAAATTTTGAGGTTCCTGCATAATCTTCTAACCAATGTAATTCATCTCTTTGGTCGCAGAGAATGTTAAGGGCCTGAAAAACTTCCTGTCGACTATATCCCTCTTTCGGTTGATAGCCTTCTGCCCATCGCACTGAATAAAGCGCGTGGGACATTTCATGGTAATCAACAGCTTTAGCTACCAACAAAAAATCAGATTCATCGTCAGCTCTTTCAGCCATATTTTTGAAGTTTAAAGTAATTTTAAGAGTATTACTTTTGCTGGACTCATATTCACAACATCCGAATCCAGGCAAATGCTTATCATACCTTGTATAACAATCTGCGACAGGATCTTGTAGCCCCCAAAAGAAATTATTGAGTTTACTAAGTGCTTCACATTCTGCAAAATATTCACTAATAATTCCTTGGGCTTGCTTTGCATATCCAAATTTTGGCATATTTTTAGCCATTAATTTACCTCCACTTTCATTTCATTACAATTTTAAGACATTGTGCTTTCAAATGCCGCGACAACCAAGTGTTGTTCATTTTTCGGGAATCTGTTGATATAAATTATCTTAGCAGTATCATAGCCATAAAGTGAGCGATTATTCTCAAATTGCTTCAAAGACCTGCTGCTAATAGGCTGACTAATTTCATTCGGATATTTCTTTCTAAGCATACTTGCGAACTTAAGTAGATTTTTGTCTCTAACAAAATTCTTTTCAACATTTGTATCATAGGAATATTCAAGAACAATGTCAAATCTATCTTTTAATGCCTTATTGAAGCTATTGGTTCCATCATAATCAGGATTTGCAGTTGCCGCAAAGAAGAATTCATCACTTGCATGGACAACTTCACCACCTGCTTGAGTGAGGTCAATTTTTCGAGTAACATGACCAATCAGGTCATGAAGAATGAAAAGAATTTCAGGTGGGGCGGCATTAATTTCTTCTGCCACAAAAATCCCACCATATCTTGCCATTTTAGTAAGCCATCCATCCACCCAAGCCCATTCAGAACCAATTCTTGTATAGTGTCCAATTAAGTCTTCTACTGTGCAAGCACCATTAAGTGAAACTGATTTATAAGAAACACCTAACTCAAACGCAAGTCTTTTTAGAGAAAGTGTTTTTCCACAACCAGCTTCTCCCAAAAGAAGTGTATTTAGCTTCTCTTGATATGCAATATTTAAAATCTGAATATCGGTTGTTTCTTCTTGGATAGATATAACTTGTGGAAAATATTCTTCGCATTTATTCGGTATTAACTTAATAAGTTGTTTCTTAACAAATTCAGGATCTTCAGCATTAATTCTTGTTTCTCTATTTTCCAAGACAGTCCCTACAAAATTTGCATTTTGTGGTTCATTTTCATCTTCATCATCTGTAACAATAAATTGATCTTGCAACATAAAGCCATCATCTTTGCCTGCTTTTCTCCCCTCGCAAGTTGTCATACAGACAACTTTGACAAGAGCGCTGATATTTTTGGGGATATTTCCTGTGCCCTCTCTATTCGCCTCCACCAAATCAGAGACAAAATCTTCAATAAGACTTGCAGAAATTACTACACGGCTATTAGTAATTTCTTCAAGATTATTAAAAAGAGCTTTAACCCCATCTATACAAAGATCTAATGCTTTATCCCAACTTTTTTCTTTTGCATTTTCAATAACCTCTTCTGCAACATCTTTGATATGACTATATTCTGTAAACTCCATTTTTCTTTTACTCCTCCTTGATTTGGATTAACTGACTGACATTCATGCTAACCAGAAAAATTAAAAATATTTCTCTACAACACTCTAAAACTTGTTTTGTGATAATCAAAGACCAGAATATTAGTTTTTTTGTCTGAAGACAAATATGTTCTTTTAAAAAAAGAGCCGTTGATTATTTGTGCATATTTTTGTTTTACATTCCTTTCATAAAATGCTAAACTACAAAAATTACCATCAATTGTCCACAATTCAAAATTATTATAGCTATAGAGCTTGCTATTGTCAGCTTTTGCTCCTAAATTTTTGCAATAGACCAGACTATCAGAAAAAATTTTTCCTAATAAATTATCATTATCACTATCTAAATTATCAGGCATATATACCTCCTTAATTATATCTAATTTAATTCCAAGCTTATTCTTACTGTATAAACCAGAATTAAAAAAATTTTAAAATATGTTTATTTTTAGAAAATTAGAAAAACCCACTAAAAATCCTACAAAATTTAAAGAGGAAGCTTTTGCCACCTCAAAACTTTTTTTACAATATCAATATTAGACTAGGTTCTTTCCAGAGAATAGGGAAGAACCCCTCCAATATTATCTGGGAAGAACCTTTGCAATATATTGTATTAGGTATGTAATCTTTCAAATAATTTTAATATCATTACAAAACCCCAAATAGTAGAGGAATATTTTTTTCAGCTACTTTGGCCTCTAAAATTTTTATTTGTTTAGGCAATAACATGGTTGTTCCAAAGAATGATACAAAAACTTTCATCAATATTACTTTTTTTTGAGGACAATAATTATTTATATTAAAAATTACTTCACACACCCTTTGGTTCTCATCATTACTGTCAGTATATACAAAAAAATCTATAAACTCTATACCCCATTTTGAAATTACACCATTTATTTCTTTTTTGATTTCTGCTTTATTACTTGGGATCATTGTTTTTATATCTGACACCAACCAAAGTATCTGCGTGATATTTTCTGACAGTTCCTTTTCTTCTAATTCTAATCCTATTTTATATATATAGTTTAATAGCATTTTTATTCCCTATAATATTATTATGTAACCACATTCTGGATAACTAACAATTTCAATTCCAGAAGTGCCTGAAATTATATTGCTCCACATCACATTCCAATTACCACTCAACTTAATTAGAGAATAACTATCTACTCTAAAAATATTAAAAAATTTGGCTCCTTTTTTAGGTGTCTGTATAGAGCCTAATTTTTTCCCCCCAAAGTCATGACATTCATCACTAGCAAGCTCCCAACTCGGTGGGTATTTATAAGAAATTATTTTCACAACCATTATAACTATTATAATTTTTCACCCTATAAAATCGAAAATAAAATTTTATCTGAATTAAAAATTGGTATGCAATATGACTCAGAATGAATTGAAAAAATTTCTGACTCGTTTATAAGAGCTTCCATTATTTTTTTATTGCCCCAAAAATTCATACAATATAAATGATAGGTGAGTCTTATTTTAAATTTAGTATTAAAATAATTTCCATCTGAAAACTGTGCATATATAGTAATGTAGGGCAGCATTACTTCTTTATTATTTTCTTTTATTGCATTATTAAAAAATATCTCTGAAATATCACTATCATAATAACTATATTCTGACAACAAATATACACGCCTACTGCAGAAATATCGGTCATTATAACTATATTTTAACAATGTTTTAAGTTCTGAAAAATATATTTTTTGTATATTTTTTTTTGGATAAAATAGGTTAAAAAAACTCATTTTTATTTTCCCTTATAACGCAATAGGAGAAAAAATATTTCATAATATATTAATTTCTCCTGACTCTCTGCAAAAAAGTCCAAAGTCCATATATTTATAATTTAACTTTAATTCATCATAAAACCTGCTATAATATTTTTCTATTTTATTCAACCCTAAAAGATTATACAGTTGATCCGCCAATGCTGTACAGTTCTCATATACATATCTAAAAGTTTTGTATGTGGCTTTTGATCGTCGCAATGATTTCGGAGGAGGTATTGAAGGAATATAGGTAGAAGTATTTTTTATCAATTCATCTAAATATGGACAATAATCTCCATCATGCCCAGTATCAAAACCTAAAATCAAATATCCTTCTTTAAAATTGGAATATGTCAAACCACCGTGAACCCGAATATTTTGATTAAATAAATCATAAATGCATTCATTATCCTCATGAATTTTATAGTCAAAATATTCAAATTCACCATTAGTATTTATAATATTAGTATTCATAATTTTTTGGACAATCGGAATGCCAGTATATCCATTCAATTGTCCTCCACCACGTGCCATTCTTTTAATCCAACAAGGTAAATTTTTATGCCAAAATTTATAATAATTTGGCTCATACTCCCAGGGTTTTTCTTTTAAGCCAACCAAAACATCTAAAGAATATTCCCTATTATCTTTTAATAATTTTTCTATTTCCATATTATCTCCTTTCATATCTCCTATAAAATATTTAAAAAAATCGATGGCATGCTTAATCTTTCAATGTTTATTCTAAAAGTCATGGGAATCTCCTCTCCACCTGTCTCATACCTGTATTGGAGGTTTCTCATATTTTTTGAATAAAACCTCAAACACTCAACCACATTAACAATACTTCTTGGGGCTAAAATCTGAGTTCCTTCCACCCCGATATTGTCTAATAACTCTTGATTTATATAAAAAAAGCAATTTAGCGCATTTATATTTTTTGTTCTACTTGACACACTTTCAATGATAATTCTAATAAATAATAAATTAAAAATAGAATAATCTATATTCTGCTGTATAAAAATAACTAATGGAATAAAAATGCTTTTTTCACCAAAATTAAGTTGCGCATAATTATTTTGTGATTTCGGGTCTTGAGCTTTAAGTATATATTTCTTTTTTATTTCCTTTAAGAATATAGGATAAAGTTTCATTTCTTTACTTTCTAAATAATATCTCCCTTATTTTAATAATATATTAAACTGTACAGCACAGTGATAGAATCATAAAATATCCATAAAAATAAAACTTGGATTAAAATCAATTAAATTATGATATCCTATACCTGCCTTTGAAATCCCACTCCCACTCCCAAAAGAATCAAAAACCAAACAACCATATCCTATAAAATAATTATCTCCAACAGAATAATCAATATCAAAATTTTTATTCGCCATTTTTCCCCCATGATAAAGTCCACCCAATATAAGTTTTAGTCCAGTTGTGCTAAAACCTATAACACGAACTTTAATTTGATTGATCCAAATCAAATCTTTTATACAAGACTTTAAAAGTAAAAAATGATAACGATTATATTTATCAATATTTTTAAAAATATAGTGTGCATCTCTATTTATTAATATACTAAAAAGCTTCATTTCTTTCCTTTCTATCACCAATCAATTCTATAAAACATCAAAATATAATGATTCCAAAGAAAAGTCAATATAAGCTTGTTCATCCATGGAAACTACCTCTCTAAAATTCCAAGAAGAACAAACATGGGTATGAGCACACACGTTATAAATTAAAAATAAATAATTAATATAATAGTATTTAAACCCATAATCTTCTATATCAAAATACCTGCCAATAGTTTTGAAATATTTTATATCACTAGAATTTTCAATTCTATTCTTGGACAATATTTTTTTTCTGTTTCCATATCCTATTGCTGTTATTCCCAAAAAATACATAATTATCTCCCAATGTTTTTGCAAAATATCTCCAAAAACCGAATCATAGTTTAGTGTTTTTACAGTCCAAATGGAAGTATGCCAATCATTAATGGCAAAAAAAATTTGATAAGATGGGAAATCTCTTGCGCCATTAATATCTTTAAGCATAGTGCCTGAATAAAAAAGCCTCCGATTCTCATTCTGCAGACAAAACAATCTTTATATATTACATATTTATGTCTTTTCCCATAAAAAATTTTATAATCCCTGATTTTTGTCATAATATTTACTCTTCATAAAAACCTACAAAATAGACATAAGCACATAACTCACCACACAGGTCTCTATTCCATAAAAAACTATATCATCGTTGGCATTTTCCCAAGTAAATATTTTTCTATACTCTCTCTGGAAGAATGTAGAGCTTTGATTCATTCTTATAACACTTATTGTCTAAATCAAAAATTTTAGAGAATAAAATAAAAGATATATCTGCCTTAATAATTACATTAAAAAAATTAAATGCATATAGAGAAAAAGAAATAGCAACACCGCTTTTATAATTGGGATCTTTTCTATTCTGAAAAAAATAGCTTTTTATATAATGGTGTGGAAAATCATTTTGCTTCATTACTTCGGAAACACAATAATAATTACCATAACTATTTCCGATTAATTTCCCACAAAGTTCTTTTACTTTATTTTGTACTCCTTTGTCATAAGATCCCATAATATTCACAATACTCCTAAAAATATATTACCCGTTTCATAAGAATCAATATGATAAGAAAATTCTAAATCAAACTCCTCCACTGTTTCTGTTTCTCTTGTTTTTAACCAGATATATTCAAATTTATAAGTAATAATTATAAAAAGTGAATCGTGTTCTGTACTATTATTATTTATATTACATCGAAAAATACATATTGCACTATTTCTATTTATCGTGAAACTTTTATATACACTCCCCATTAGACGATAACAACTTTTTCTACAATTAAACTTTTCTCGAAACTTTGTATAAAATTCTTTTAAAAATCTTAGTACAACTTGCTCATCTGTAGCAAACATATTTCTGTCATAACCAAGATAAATTTTCGATTTTTCCATATATTCCTCCGAACAAAATAAGTTTCTCATATTATATTTTCGTTATGCATGCCTTTAAAATCAACCAAATAAATTTTTTATTGAGGGTTTTTTCCACAAATATTTTTTAGGAAAATAAATTATATCTCTATTTTTCCTCAAAAAGTCGATTGGCATTTCATAAAAATGTAAATAAATATATGGAATATTCACCCAAAACATACTAATTTAAAGATAAAAAGGCCATTATGCTCTTTTTATCTTTCTGAATCATAACTAATGTTTACTCCCTATATATTTTGGGTATACTATATCTGTACAGTAATATTTTTTATAATATATCAATATAGACGGTGTTATATTCTGTCACCGTTATTGCATCGAAAGAATAATTTGCTTTCATAAAGGAAAAACTGCCCAATCCATATTCAGAACGTCGGAGTGCATCTTTTGCCGTATCGTCTGTTATAGATAGATGGCACATAAAAAAAATAATAAGATTTGTATTATAATATTGTCCGCGTTTATAATGTGAAGCAGAATTTCTTTTAGAATTCCAAGTAATTCGCACACAAGATTGATGGACCATGTTTTTGTTGTAAGTTTCTATAATATCCTGACCTCCATCTTTTCCCTGTACAGCAACTTATCCTAAAGTATATTTGTATAAATATTACTAAAACTACATATATTATAAAAAGATATATATTTATTATATGAAAAATTAGAGTTCATAATTCCATATTCATAATATTTAATAAACTCTTTCTTTTGTTCAAAATAATTACTTCTAAAAATATAAAATACAAAAGGCATATTGTTGTGTGAAAAATTATAAAAAAATCCTATTCTAATAAATTCTCTTAGGTTCATATCTGTAGCATTATATTTTTGAAAACGTGTCATTTTATAATAGGATTTTTCATCAAAAAACATTGAGATAAACTCCATCGAAATACATTATTTTTAAACCGTTCATACTCGACATTTTATAGCTACACCAAATTCCAAAATATTCATCAATACATGCTACATATAAAAACGAGGGGCAAATATTATTTGCTCCAGTCCCATAATCTCTTCTTATTTCTGAATTAAACTTAGTCTCTATTTTATAAAACATTTACAATAACCTCACTCTTAGCATTTATAATACAATATAAAATTACAATTCTTGCCTCTTACAATACTTTGCTGTACAGTGAGTCAAAACCAAAAGGGATTATGTATTCGCTATATTCTCTGAAATCTCCATTACAGATTGCGAACTCCCTATTGCTAGAATCCCCAATATGAAAATTATAATACAGAGCCACCCAGGGAAGATTATTATTATTAACTGAGTTAGACGCCCTAACGAAGACTTTAAAGTCCCCCAATCTAATGTGAGGGGTTATTAATGCAAAATCTACATGACGATTCAATTGCAATAATATCCCATTTGGATTGTAATTTTTATACCGCCGAAATAAAGAGATAATTTTGTTATTCATAATATTTTAATATATACTAAATCAAAACTTAATGTTGTGATGTAGTCACCCATTCCTTTATGATGTATATTTGTAACCCAAAAACTCATTTGCCATTCATCATCCCTTAAAAATGATAGTGCGGGCAGATTATAGACATTTCCATGACTGTAGAAAATATTTGGAATACAAGAACTTATTTTATAATTAGTCATATAATGAAGTGCATATGTATAGGGATAATTATCAAAAGATTTCTTCATTATAACCCCTTGCTGTACAGGCTATAGCAGAAAACGCAGGGATTGAGTCAAAAAATTACATTTTTTCATAATATATTAATATATACTCCCTCCCAATTAAATATTGTCGGGTTTGATTCATAAATTAGAAGGTTATAATAATCATAATAGTTGCTTATACCAAATTCATAGCCATAGTTAGGATTTGCTTGATAATAATAATAAATAAAAAAATAAACAGGACCCTCGTTTCTATCTTTTATTTCTTTATGATATGAAGAATATTGATTTTCACCTCTATGAGTTTTGCGAAAATCATTCCTTGTCATTTTATAAACTATTTTAAAGGACATTATAATACCTCACTGTACAGTAAATTAAATTCAAAAATATTTATAGAATTTTTATTAAACACATAATCACCATCACATATTATAAAGGTATAAGTCTTATCTACATCTGTTGAATTACCTCGGCATACAGGAATATAGGGCAGGTTATTGTGAAAATCTTTTCCTCTAAATTCAAAACATATTTTCCTATTATTCTCATCACATTTTATATTAGATAAAGATCTCATAAATATTATAGAGTCATTATATTTTTTATATCTTTCCATTTTTGTAATCATAATATCTTTCCACTTATAATATGGGGGTCTATAACAATACAATTTTCTGCCCATATAGAATAAGAATCCGTTGCAACCCAAAAAAGTGTAGCCACCCTCATTCCTGTCTGCCCTTCACTCATGTCCCATAAAAAAAATACAAGCGACCTATTTAATATAAAGCTTTCTCTAAAATATGCAAAATTATTTTTCAAACTATTTTTAGATGCAGATATGATAACTCTAAAAGGAACGGCATTTGGTTTTAATAACATTTTCCTCTCCTCAATATCTCCTCTGTACAGTAGGCCAAAATTTGTGATATTAACAGATTTATGAAAGATGTCATAATATCTTTCCGTTTATAATATGAAAATCAAAAATAGTCATATGCTGTTTATAAGCATCATATCCCGTATTGAAAACCCAAAAATTCATTGTTTTTTCTATTATAAAGTCTGTCTGTAAATCTAGAGCAATATAGGGAACAAACGGCATATTGTTTATATTTGGAGTTCTTCCCTCAGCCCACCTCAAAGAGGAGAATTTGGGCTTATAGCTATGAAGAGAATAAAATGGAAAAATATAAATTCGACGAGTAGAAGATATTGAGCCAGAATCTGCCTTATTCATAATTCCTCCGGTTTTAATACTATTAGTCTTTTAACACATTTATGTCAATAATCTCTACAATACGTTGCTGTACAGTGAATCAAAGTTTATTATTCTTATATATTCTTTTAGAAAAAAACAATGAGGCTTGGTAAAATAAAAACTACTCATTCCAAAAGAGAGGGTGTTTTGTATAAAATTATGGGAATAAAAAAATACATATGGCAAAGATCTCCCTTGAACACTACGCCCTTCGTTGTGTAGAAATAGGCTTGTATAAGAATAGTGTATTGATTTTCGGGTCTTGCCATACGTAGTAGTTAATTTATAATACATAAAAACCACTTTCTTAAAACAATATACAATGGGTAAAGCATAAATTTATTTTTCCAAACTCATTGCTGTACAGACCAGTATTTTATAAAATATTATTAAAAACAAATCCAAAGAGAATAGGACTTGCCATAACGCATTCATTCCCAGTAGCCAAAATATATTTTCCATTCTCACTTCTTGTGATATAATATTCATTAAATAAAAAGAAGTCCGAAAAAAGAAAATAATAACTAACTACTCTAAAAACATTTGGCTCTAATAAATCTCTTCTCTCTTCATAGCACAATACCAATGGCAAATTTTTATTACTCTCTTGATAATTATGTGTATAATTATCACCAGAATATCCTTTGTGAAAATCAACTATTTTGGCGGGGAATTTATTTTTGTTTACCATAAACTCTCTTCATCTCTCTTAATTATTTTTTTTATAAATCATAATATATTTCCAAATATAAAACCAAAATAAAAAGAACGAATTGGTCCAAAAGGTGTGTTAGATGGAAAAATAGCCAAACTTTTGTTTTCCCTTCTTACTATGGGAATATTATGCTGCAAATAATTAGCGGAATAAATAAAATAATATATACCAAAAAAATTAGACGAGACAGAAAAAAAAGAGGAGCCCCATCATATCTCACGCACTCCTCTATTGATGCATATTGATAAGAAGTGGTTTTTCCACATGAGTAATATCTAACCTCTTTATGTTCGAATATTTTATTTCCTAAATAATTATAAGCCATAAATTTTTTTTCTCTTTAGCTTCCCTCTGTACAGCAGGCAATTTTGGGTTTAAATTCATAATATTTCTCCAAACAACAATACCTAACATAAAATTTCTATTCCGAAACTACAATCTTTTATAGACACATATTCTCTATCTATGCAAATATAAATAAATTTTTCACCCTACTTTCTGACTTCTGATAAATTATTGAACAAAAAAAGATATCGAAAGATTGTTATTTTTAATATATGTATAAGTTGCCTGAAGCACTTTTTGTATTTTCTATCTTTTTCATAATATATCTCTTTTTCTAATCTCTGTACAGCAGCTCTTTTCATAATACTTTACAAAAAACAATATCCCAAAAAGTTGCTTGAACAACTAATATTAATGCATAACTATTTTTTTCCTCAGTATTATAGGTGTTACTCAGTCCAGTATAAGTATATGTAAGCCCTGTCTTCATAGAGTAATAAGCCCTATAGACTACGGGAAGATTATTTATAGAATATTTTGGTGAAAGACGTAGCTCCATTTAATTTAAACTCCTCAAAGAATATTAAATAAAAAGAAGTCATAAAACAATGGCCAAAGAGGAAATCTTGAACTGTTTACATGCTGAAATCTAGTCACCACGATAAGACCAACCCGTGCTTTATCAAAACTTCTCCCTCGTCCACGATCACAATATACTGAAATAATTCTACTTCCTCTTGCATGATCAAACATTCTTATTGTTGCTTTCATTTTATCTTTGCTTCTTCCCATTTTTACCCCTTCTCCTCATTTTATGTTTACCTCCTTCGATTAAACCAGACAAAACCCAAAATTACTCACTGTACAGCAACCCTAAATTTGACCATAGACCCCCCAAACTTAGACTTTCGTAGGGGTAAAACAAAAAAATAAATAGTATAAGATGTTAAACATATACTCAATATTTCTTAATTTGGCCATAGAGAGGAATAAAAACCCCATAGCCCCAAAACCCACATAAAAACATAATTGTACTATACTTTTTATAGGGGTAAAACACAATTTTTTATTGAAATTCATAAAATATCCGAAAACAATAAATTAAAAGAAAAAACAAATATAAATAATTTAATTTTTTTATATTTTAAGAAATTATTATAATTATTGCTTACTCCACGATTAGAAAGGTGCATATTATTATAGTCTACCATAAACTCTCTGTAAACTAAAATAAAAGAATTTTTATATAAATAAACATTATTCATAATAAATTAAAGAATTTTCACAAAAAAATAGTCAAAAACAATATTTTCTATACAATACCTCTCCAAATCCACGTCTTTGTAGTTATTTACACGACAAAGAGTATATCTCTTTGTATCTTTATCAAGATATATAGTATTTTAGTATCCTCTTCCAATAAACAGTAACT
>Ga0265293_10009464_pt1 | contig 13988 bp, 12 predicted proteins | sample Munlanlewell138R_FD_192505 | JGI IMG/M metagenome (GOLD analysis project Ga0265293, IMG submission 192505) | Leachate microbial communities from a municipal landfill in Southern Ontario, Canada - Leachate well 138R | ecosystem: Engineered > Solid waste > Landfill > Unclassified | place: Canada...
ATATCATTGATTTTTGGTATATTTACTAAATATTCTATGATAAATTTTTTCGGATTATTAGTTGGTGGTTTTGTCTTCCTTGGTATTCCTCTTGCAATTATTGATTTTTTTTCATCGTTTGGAAAACAAACAAACGGTGGCAGCGGTTATTCAGGAAGCAATGGTAGTGGTGGCTATTCTGACAATGGTGGTGGTAGTGGTGGTTATGCTCCTTATCAAGGAGATAGATCTATGGTCGGCGGGGTTGTAGGTGGCAGCATAACTCATCCTGTGGGTGGCAGAGCAGGACAGTAGCAGCAATATTGTTGCTACTTTAGAAAACATAATGATTTTTTACTAGATCATTCTGTAAAAATAGTTATTGGTTTAATTGGAATATTTATCAAACTAAACTGATACCCATTTGATAGAAATTGGAAAAAGTCCTATCATAATTATCATTTTTTCCTTCTCTAAAATCTTGCTCCAATCAGCATCTCTTTGTCGCTATCATATCGATAATTTACAATTTCTCCAGTAATGATAAGTTCAATGACTTGTTCAATTATATCAAGTGGTGCAATAAACCATTCTCTTGGCATAAATCTCTCACCGTTAGCACCAAAAATATCAATATTTAAACAACTATTACCAAAGAACCTATGTATCAATTGTTCAAATTTTTGTGTATTCATATTGTAGGCTTTGTATGCCGATATAATTTTTACCGGAGCCATTAGATAAGTTGGCTCATTGATGGCATTTTTTATTCTTTCCCTGACATCAGTTGTAGAATAGCCTATTTTGTAAAGATTTTCAATAGTCATAATCCTATCGTCTTGGCTAAGAGATTCTAAAATATAAATATACCCGCTTTCCTCATCTTCCTTACCAATTGGACTAAGCTTATCAAGCACTTTATCTTCATGCTCACTTACAAAATAGCCATCTTCATACAATCCTTTACCAAAAGAACGTAATAGCATATTTGACTCTGTACCGTTTTCAAATATGATTCTTGTTCTTGAATCAAGTTTATTGAATTTATCTTTTTTGAGATTTGTTATTTTTTCCAGGTATGCTAACACTCCTTTCAAAATAAAAAAATTGCCATCTTCAAAGTGTTTTTCATTAAACTTCACAAGCTTTCTTTTTCCGCTTTTCAAATCATGCTGAACTTTTTTAAGTATCGCTTCATATTTACTAAAATCCTTACAAGGTTTTCTTTGTGCAATAAAATCTGTCTGTTCTCTTTCTTTTGGGATATGTTTTAAAGTAAATATATCATCACCGGCATCGCCTAGCAACCCAAATACATCGTCATTTAAAATATCATCGATAGAGTTTATTTCTATCTCTTCTAAAATATTAAATCTATCATATGGTTTCAATGCTTTAATTTTTTCCAGATTTTCTCTAATCCCTTTTAGTCTAGAATAGAGTGTTCTCTCATTCATATCTGTTGATTTTTTTGGTTCACATCCATTTTGCTCAATAAAGCTATTTATCTCTTCAAAGCTTACCAACAATCTATCATCTTCATTTAATGCTTTGGCTCTTGCTTTTGGTTCATTTAAGAGCCCGAGCGGATCATCGCTTAAAATATCATCAAGTGAAAACTCAGTCATTTGCTTTTTCTCTTCTTAATTTGTTTAAATATATAAGAGCTTCCGCCATTCTTTTTTCAGTAAAATCCCTGCTATTAATGTCAGGCAGACGCCCATGTTCACTTTTAAAAGCAGGTATTTTTTTATAAAGTATCACTGCTTCTTCCGGCGTCATCTCAATTCTGGTCGCCTCTATACTCTCTTGGATAAGCTTTAGTACATGGGTTGTTACAGACTTGGATAAGATTTCAAAAGCTCTTTGGAATGGATTTATTTGGTCAATCAGATCTATATGAAGCTCATCTATATTTACAAATTTATCGGCCATTTTGATAAACTTTTTGTCCCCGTTTTCTATGATGTGGCCGTTTTTTACTACGCTATCGACAACCACATGCTGTCTAAGTTCTTCTACTTCGCTATCGCTTAGGTCGGGATATTTAACCTTGATTATTTTGGGTATCAATACTCTATTGATCACTTCTGCATCAAGATTACCGGGGATTGCTTTTATCATAATATCGTCTTGTAAAATAGCAGCTTTGAGGTCATTCAAGTCTGACTCTATGATGTCCTCTACTCTTTTGCTAGATGGTTTTTTAAAACCTCTTATTTTGAGTTCACCTTTTTTGTTTGGCTCGTCATCATTTTCAAATCGTGGCTTAAATTTAAAATTTGGAGCCAATACCTGCTCCATAAGCAACGATGCCGTAATGGCCTTTAACATATTATTGACAGACACTTTCACCTCATTATTGTCAGCATCCGGCTGAGCTATGAGATTTGTAAATTGTGCATGCGTTTTATTATCGCTATCTCTTGTGGCACGACCGATGATTTGAATGATTTCCGTTAGTGAAGCTCTATATCCGACAGTCAAAGCATGTTCACAATACGGCCAGTCAAATCCCTCTTTCGCCTTTCCTAGAGCTATTATCAAATCCATATCTTCAGGTTTTTTGTGAGTATTTAGATAGTTATCAATTTTAGCTCTTGACTTTGGATCGTCTTCTACTAAGTCTGCCACTTTTAATATTTTGCCATCCCCATGTCTTTTAACAATGATCACTCCCTCCTCTGTTGTATTCTGAACCTCTCCAATAATGTCCAAAATATGGTCAACTTCGGCATATTTATCTTTTGTAGATTCACCTGAGTTTACATTGGGAATATGTAAAATAGTTTTTTTGTCCGTATCAAGTATTTCGGCTATCGCACTTGTATATCTCCCTTGATAAAAGTGATACCCGATACCTAAAGATTTTAGATGCTCATATCCATTTAACTGCTCATAGTAATTGTAAGTCACTTTCGCAAATTTAGCTTCATCTTCCGGAAGTAGCACAGGCACACTATCGCCTCTAAAGTAAGACCCTGTCATAGCGATCATATGCGCGCTGGATTTTTCCAGTATGGAACGCACAAGCTCTCCAAGCCTATTGCTGCCATCGGCGGATGCATGATGAAATTCATCAATAGCCAGCACCATAGCATCAAATCTTTTTTCATCAAGCTGCTCAAAAGCGAAACGCAATGTAGCATGCGTGCATATCAATATCTTTTCGTCACTGTCTAAAAATTTTTTAAATGCTTCAACTTTACTTTTTTCTTCTCCCGGCGTACAAAGATTATATGTAGAGGTTGGATTCCAGTTTGCATAAAAGCCATGTGAAATTAGATCAGTTGCCTCAAATGAACTGCCTATAGATCGCTCCGGCACGGCAACAATGACTTTTTTTAGACCTTGATTTATGAGCTTATCAAGAGCTATAAACATCAAGGCACGAGACTTACCAGACGCCGGAGGAGCTTTTAAAAGCAAATATTGCTCATTTCTAGCATTATATGCTTTTTCTTGCATCTCTCTCATACCAAAACGATTGGTCTTTTTACTCTCACCCGTTTGATTGTAGGTTACTTCTACGATGTTTGTCATTTATCCTTCTTTCATTTAAAATTCTATTCAACTTTAACTATGTAAAATCTTAGTAAAGTTTAGAGCCTCAACTTTAACTATAAAAGATCTTAGTAAAGTTTAAGTGCACCAATTTAACTATAAAATATCTTAGTAAAATCCACATGCTTAGCCTTGACTATAAATTGTTAAATATTTATCAAATACAAACAACTTGTTCCTTTGAAAGCCTGTAATTTCCCTCAAGATACCTCTCTTTTCAAACTCTTTTACTAGAGAATTTGCAGTTGGCTTACTCATTTCTAAAGGCTCAATGATGTCACCTATAGTAATGATAGGCTTTTGGTACAAGAACTCAATGAGTTTGCTTGCATTATGGGCTTTCTTGCCAAATCCTACTATAAGAGCATCCATCTCTTGTTTTAGACTCAAAATATTTTGGAAAGTTCTTACTCCACTATTTGCTGTAACAATCACCGCTTCGAGAAAAAACTTTATCCAATGAATCAAATCATTATCTGTTCGCACTCTTGTCAATGCTTCATAATAAGCTGATTTATTTTTTTCTATAAAATCAGATAGATACAAAGATGGTTTTTTTAGTAGCCCATTGCTTACCAAATAAAGTGTAATCATAAGTCTTCCGATACGACCATTACCGTCTAAAAATGGATGGATGGTTTCAAACTGATAGTGAGCAATAGCTATCTTGATGAGATGTGGAACAAATATCTCTTTATTGTGCAAAAATTTCTCCAAATCGCTCATAAGCTCACTTACTTCATTGTGATGTGATGGTATGAAATAAGCGGTTGCCAAACTTGCCCCACCTATCCAGTTTTGAGACTTTCTAAACTCTCCTGGTTGTTTTGCTTCACCTCTTACACTATCGAGCAGTATGGCATGAATATGCTTTATAAGCCTATTTGATATAGGCATAGTTTCAAGTTCTTTTATTGCAATATTCATGGCATCTATATAGTTTCGCACCTCTTGCCAATCATCTCTTTTTTCAGGATTTATCTGCTCTTTGGCGATGAGTACCTCGTCCATCTCTGTTTTGGTGCCCTCTATCTTACTTGAAGTGTTTGCTTCTTTGGCAATGTGCATCTGTATGAACATATCTACATTTGGTACTATCATGGTAAAAGCATTCAGCTCGCCTAGTGCTCTAGTGGCATCTTCTAGCATAGTGTTGATATGAGGATCATCCCAAGTAAATGTATGGTTTATCTTTTCAGGTAAAAAACTTTTGTATTGATACTCTTGTCGAAGTGTTCCTGCTTTAAAATCTTTTAGGTTCATATTTTAGTTCCTTTTACTTGCTGATTCTTTTTTTGTTGCATCAATCACAATAATATCAGGTAGTTTATTATCTACTGTTTCATTTTGTCTTTTATAGTCGTAAACTTTTTTAATTCTTGCATTATCTTTATCGTAGAGTTGAATGATAACAAATTTACTTTGATTTGTTTTTTCTGCTTTATTGTAAATTGGCAGTTGAGATTGATATCCATGTAAAATTTGTGGATTAGAAGATAGTTTCATTTCTATATTTATTTTATCGCTAAATCCTTTTCCGATTTTAAAATCAACCGGTCCGCTTCCTGAATTTGATTCAGGACTGATATCCAAATCATTCGCCTCGCAATATGAATGCGCAATTGCAAAAAACAACCTTTGGGCAAAAGCTTCTTTTTTATGAGTTCCATCGCTATTATGAAAATCTTTCCATAATCCATTATTTTCTATCAAGTCTTGATATTTATCGCAAATTTTATTTACAGCTTCTACTGGTTTTAATTGAAGAGCTAAAAGCAAAGGATGATTTTGAACTACATCAAATGCAATCTCTTTCCAAATAAAATCACCATTGGGATCATTGTCGAAATTGTAAATATTACCTTTTTCTTTATAGACCCTGATTGTGTCATTGACTATAGATGGATTATGAAGAATTAAACCCTTTATTGCTCTCTTTATTTGTACTTTGCTTTTTTGATCAAAAATCTGATTAATTATATCATTTACCTTATCTCGTAGCGAGCTGTTATGAGAGCATACGCGATCAATATCATCATGGTCAAAAGCAACCGGCAAATCTGTCAATATAGATTTTGGGCAAAAAACAATAGGTTCATTATTTGGGCTAAAAGGTAAATCATAAAAAGTTCGTCCATATCCAAATTTTTTTGTTTTTAGTGCTAAGTCCAAAGCAACTCTTTGGGTATAGAGCAAAAAGTCTTCTTGTAGAATAGAAATTGTCATATCACTAATTCTATCAGCACCAATTCCTTCTTCTAGAAGACCTATCAATTGAAAAATTTCAGGATTTTTTATACCAGCTTTTACAAGCTGGTAAGCCGTCTGAGTTAACTTTGTAGCAAATATTTTACCGATCCCAGATCCATTTTTTCCACTTTGAGAATAACCCAATCCAAAATGTCCTATCTCATGAAATTGAAATCTTTTTTCTACTTCTCTATAAAATATATCATTTCCATTCGAACTATCCAAAAGAGTTATAATATCTGAAAAATATTTTTTGAATTTTTCGTAAGAATTTTTAAATTCATCAATCTTAATATTTTCAAGTTCATAAGGCAACATATAATAAAGTGCATCCCTGTTTACAAAGCCATTAAAAACATCATACTTTTTGAATGTAGATAATTTAACTCCAAAATACTCGCTATATAGTTTATCCTTCATTTCAAGCCTTTATGTATTTAATGAAACCATTTTTCAATGCTTTCAACAATATCATTATCTTTAAAATTATAAACTATACCAACACTATGCCTAGCCCTTGTAATTGCAACATAAAATTTTGCACGACTTTTGCCATCAAGATTTTTATTATTTAAAATAAAATCTAATATTGGTTGAGTTGGATATATCAACACCCTATCAAAACCTAAACCTTTTGATTCCCCAAAATTCATAACGGGAAAATTTGTATTTACCTTCTTTCTTCTATCTACTCTTAATTGAAGAGGCTGATATTTTACCAAATACATATCAACGTCGCTCTCTTTCATAAAAAACACTCCTTTGTGTTCTACTTCATCATTCTGTTTGGATGTAGGAACTGTATATTCTGGAAATAGTTTAGAAGAGAATTGGCAAATTAACTCATTGTTTCTGTAGCTGCAATTTAAACTGTTTTCATCAATTTCTACTGAAATTTCTTTACATTTGTCTTGGATAAACTCTTTTATTTTTCCATCTTGATATTGTTTATTTTGCTTTTCCCAATGGGTATTGTATGTTGTTTGCCTAGGATCACCTACCAATACAATATTTGAATCGGTTTGGAATAAAAGCTTTATCAACTCTAGATCATATCCTGCTAAATCCTGCACTTCATCAATAAAAATATAATCATAGATTCGACTCAATCTATCAAAAACCACACCTTTGCTTTTTTCATTGCATTTGAAAACAAATTTTGATAATTTATCTGAGTAAATTTTGTATTCTTTGGAAAAATAATGTCTATCAACTTCTTCTTCCTTGTAGTAGACAGGAAATTTTCCTCTAAACTTCAAACCCGATTGTTCATTTACCAATAGCATCCCATTAATTCTTTTATCAGTCAAATAATCTTGATACGGTTTGACTCCATGTTGCAATAACATTGAAAACCAAGTTTGAATAGTTACATTTTTGGGGATTGAACCATTTATTTCTATAAACTTCTTTTTTATCTCACTCTCGTTTGCTTCTGTGTATGTCGTAATTAATACTTCTTTATCCTGCTTCAATGCTTCACGGATTAAATATGTAGTTTTACCTGCACCAGCGGCAGCGATAATCAGTTTATTAATTTTACTCATACTATTTTATAGCTTCCATAATATAATCAGGGAAAACCATATCTTCTTGTGTATCAAAAATTTTCAATGCACATTCTGTTTTTTTGCTTTTCATGTATTTTCTCAACTCATCTTCTGTAGTGTATGAAGTTCCAAAAATTGTATTTAATTTTGACAAGCTATTTGATTTTAAAATTTTTGGCTCTAATGTATTATAATTGTAAGGTTTTGAACCAATCATCAAACCCCCAGTATCAACAGTACCATCGAAGCAAATTTTGATACTCGACTTCGCATTCACTCCTAAATAATCTACATATTTATCATTAATATTTTTTTGAATGTCACCATCAGTATCCGTCACTACAACAACTTCTTTATTTATCTTTTCTGCAATTTCTAAAAATCTCTTAAATGCAATACCAACAGATATAACATCTATTTCATCTTCAATTGGTAGCTTTCCATTATTTTGAAGCATATAGGCTTTTTGAATTACAAGTTCGTCAGAATCTCCCTCAACCAGTATCGCTTTTTTGCACAAAATCAATCTCAAAGTATCATAACCAGCTATTTTTTCAAAAAATTTCTGTGTATCTGATGACAACTGATTGAGTCGTGTTGTTTGTTTGTCATGTAAAAAAATCAGGTGTTCCAATCCTAATTTGTTCGCTACAAAACTACTATGAGTTGATATTATGATTTGCTTATCTTCATTTCCACTTTTGATTTTATTGATTAGAGCATTTAGCTTAGTGTGACTTAGATGATTTTCTGGCTCTTCAATCAAAAGTAAATTTGATTCTTTACTTTTTTTATGACTTAAAGCCAAATCGGTTTTGATAATACACTGCTCCCCTTTGCCAACATAATGAAATGGTATATCATCAAAATATGTCATCAAACTACTTTCCCAAGCATTTTTTGAAACTAGTTCTACAGATAATGCCAACTCTTTAGCTGTCAGCGTAGAGTGAGTTTTAACTTTTGCATTGATAATTTGTATACTTTCATCTTCCATAAAAACATCCCTCATTTTTCTATGGGCTTGAGAAATTTTTACTAAATCATTTTCATCTAAGTTTTCTCGGATAATTCTTGACAAATACACATCAGAACCATTTTGAAAACGATTAGAGGAAGAGTCAATAAATGCCGACTTGATTGGAATACTTCTTGAAGTTATACTATCATCTCTTGCAAATGAAGTCCAGTAAATATCATAATACTCGATTGGTAAAGTTTTTATACTAGCTTTATCTTTTAAAATCTCGTTGTACTCATTTTGGTATTTTTTTTCATCAAAAGCTATTTTAAATGAAACACCACTTTCTTTGTCTCTTTTTTCGTAATTTGAACTACCTTCAAACTTTGGATAACTTTCATCTTCAAAAAATATTTCAATAAGTATGTATGGTAAATTTTTTGGATTTTCTAAATATTCTTGAATACATTCAACATTAAATAAATATTCTGTTAACTCATTTCTTAAATATTTACCGTTCAATAGCCCTGTAAGTGCCAAATGGATAGCTTCTAAAATAGTTGATTTACCAGCTTCATTATTTCCAACTAATATATTTATACCACCATCCAAATCAAGTTCTAGCTTTTTAAAGCTTTTAAAATTTTCTATATAAACTTTTTTGATTTTCATTTTACATTCTCCTGTTTTGTCATCTCTTCATACATCCTAAAAAGATATTCCAGTCTCTCTTCATCACTTTCAAATGGTTTGGTTCGGTAGCATTGTTCTATGGCTCTGTCTAGTGTGTGGTGGGCTTTTCGTAAGCCTTCTGGCATTTTATCTGGGTCGTAGAGCTGGGCTAGGGTTTTTTGGCTGTGTTTTTCTCGCTCATCCAATATACCAAATACAAGTTCGGTAATTTCATCTTTTTGTTTTTGTGAAATATTTGGGAATGGGAAAGTGTTGTAGCAAAGTACAGATGAATATCTAATCCTTGTTTCTAAGCTTCCTCCAACTGCTCTTACCCAAGCCATATGTATCTTTGAAGAAATTATTCCAAATACCCAAGGTTCTGCATTATATATAGCATTAGTTGCATTTGCAATTATTGTATTTGGAGTTAAAAACCCTGCTGGAATATATTCCCTTCTTTCAGAGGATGTTGTAGGAGTAACAATAGATTGTGTTTCCTTATGTCTTATTTCTGCAAATTTATAAGGAATTAAAGAAAGCTTTTGAGTAGCTTCTCTTATACTATTCTCTCTTAAAATTTTTACTTTATTTACTCTATCTTTTATAATGTCATTTTTTAATGCTTCATCTTTTTCTTTATCAGAAATCCATAAACAATATTTTGAATTTCCTCTTAAAAAATCTGCTCCATTAACTGCTGGTCTAATATATTTAACTGCAGGATTATTCTCATTTTTAAGTTTATTAAACTCATCTTCTGTAAAGAACAAATTTCCTTCATCATTAGCCATGCTTCCAAAACACATTGGAGGTATCTTTGATAATGGCTTGCTTCGTTTTTGAACGATAATATTATCCGCATTAACCAAGTAGGCATTTATATTTTTCACTTCGTGTTTGATGTTATCGATGTAAAGATATTTTGGTTTGCTCGAACTATTTCTAAGCCCTACAATAATAACAGTTACACCTGCATTATCTTTTGCATTATTTTTCCATTTGAATGATTGATAGGCAAAATCTATTTCTAAATTTTTATTAAAAATATGAGGCCAAAGAATGCCTACTTGCTCTCCTTGACATATTGAGTTAGTTGACACCAATGCACTTTTGAAATTTGTGTTTTGTATATATTGAGCAGCTTTATAAAACCAACAAGTTACATAATCTAAATTATTATATCCCTTAATACCATCAAAAACAAATTTCATATCATCTTTTTGAAAAGGTTTCTGTTTTCTTGCTCCCTCAAATGGCGGATTCCCCAAAATATATAGCTCATCCCTTTCATTTTTCGGGCAAACATCTTCCCACTTTATCCTTGTAGCATTATCACAGACAATATTACCTCCATCGTGAAGCGGTAGGCTTGGACTTGTTCTGCCAAATGCTTTGTAAAATTCTAAGTTCATCTGATGCTCTGCAAGCCAAAGAGAGAGCATCGCCACCTCATGAGCAAAGTCGTCTAACTCTATGCCGTAAAACTGAGTGAGTTTGATTTCAGTAAATTGAAAGCTTCTCTCTTTGCTTAGACTGTCTATCCGCTGCAAGATACTCATCTCAAGCTCTCGGAGTTTTTTATAAGCGATGATAAGGAAGTTTCCGCTTCCACATGCTGGGTCAAATATCTTGATTTTAGCTAGTCGATTTAGCAGATTTTGTAGTTTGTTTTTGCTCTCATAGCTTTTTTCAAACTCCATGTAGAGTTCATCTAAAAATAGCGGTTCTATCACTTTCATGATATTTGGTACGCTTGTATAATGCTTAGTATTATCATCTTCTATATCATTTCTAACAACAGCTTGGATCATAGAGCCAAAAATATCCGGGTTTATCTGCGACCAATTTAGTTGGCCGATTTCTAAAAGTATTTGCCTCGATTTGGTAGTAAATTGCGGTATGGTGTATTCGTCTCGAAAAAGCCCACCATTTACATAAGGGAATGCACTTAGATATGCTGGTGTGTTGGCATCTCTTTTATCTTCACGCGTGTTAAATATCTTAAAGAGTCTTGATAGGAAACTATTCACATCGCTACCGTCTAAGGCAGTATGTGAAGATATAGAGTTGGTTACGGCATTGTCCGGAAAGATATTAGTATCTTCTGCGAAGTAGCAAAAGAGCAATCGTGTCAAAAAGACATTGAGGGCATGGATATCTTCTTTGGTTTCAAAGTGGTTATTCTTTTGAAGCTCGTCGTAGAGTTTTGCCATCTTGAGTGATGCTTTGACATCTGCTGGGTTTTCATCGATATATGTAGCTTTTTCCATCCCTGCAAGCGGCAAGAAAAAATCATAATGGTTTGCTATATTAAGGACTTCGGTATCTAGAGTGTCATCAGTCTTGGTATCATAAGCAAGCAGCGTTTGGAAGTCCGTTACAATGATAAATCTAGGACTATGTTTTGTTACCTCTTTTTGGGTCTTTAGGCTATCGATAGTTGAGTGTAAATTTTCATGCGATATTTTGAAAAATAGTTTTTTTCGCAAGCTCAGTTCACCATCTGTGGCTAGTCTGTCGTGATCGCTTCCTTGGAGTCTTTTGATAGTTGATTTTGGAGCACCATAAGCCAAAAGTAGATCAAACACAAAGCTGTTTTCATCAAAATTTGATACTAAGTTGTTTAAATTATTTTCTATCTCGATGATGGTCATAAAATTGTTGCCTTATCTTTGCATGTGCCGAAAGTAAAATTTAATATATTTTATCTAAATCTTATAAGAGTTTAAATGTTATTTTTGGTAAATATCAAGAATATCGATGCGAAGAATACAGAGCTATTTATGTATAAACTTGGAAAGTTAAAGATTATAAAGATTATGTTCACGAATACAAAGGAAGAGAGCAGATTTGGATATTTATTTCATTTGTAGTTTTTTTTCACTAGGGTTCAAGAAACATTGTATCCTTTCTATTCTTCACTCATTTTTTTAAATTCCTCAAGCTTTTGTTTAATTGTATTAAGATATTGTGGAGAAGCATATTTCAATAGTTCTATAATTTCTTTGATTTCTTGACCGTGATTAAAAGATGATGTATTGATAGATATATTGCCATTGTTTACTCCAACCATTGCGCCGTGATTGTATTGATACATACTTCCATTGCCAGTTGATATCCACAAAGGATTTAATTTATATTTTTTTTCTAGAGCCTCAATTTCGTGTCCTTTAATGTTTTTCACTTTTCCAATTTCCATATCAGTAATTCGTTGCCGTGGCGAACTAACTAAATCTGCTAATTCTTTTTGGGTTAAATTAAATTCTTTTCGTATTTTTTGTAATCTTTCCGATAAAGACATTTTCAATATTCTCCCATATTTTAATAAAATTATAGAATTTATATAGATTTTTTCTTGACATTAATGTATTTTTTCTATATAATTTCTTACATATACTATAAATAATACAATAAAAACTAATAAATAGGAAATATACATATGCCAAAACTTAAAGAAAATTCGGTTGCAGATCAGATAATGAAAAAATTTGGCTGGACACTTCCTGTATATGCAGAACAAAGAGGCCTCAAAAAAAGTAGTTTGATTGGCAGATATTATTCTATTAGAACAAGACTTATTTTAGAAGAAGATGATATTGATCTTCAAAAAGCCGGCATAGATATAAAATCTCAAGAGGAAGTTAAAAAATAATGCAGCTAACTGACACGCAAAAAAGACTTCACGCCAAGATAAAAGCAGAATTGGGCCGTGAAGTAATAGCAGCACTGGAAGATGATGAGATTATAGAAATTATGCTTAACAGCGATGGCTCATTGTGGATTGATCGTCTAGGCAAAGGTATGGAATTAATCAATAAACATACATGTTCTCCGCAAGCTGCTATACATACTATCGCTAGCTACCTAAACACCAATATAACAAACAATAATCCTGTTTTAGAGTGCAATTTGCCTCTCGATGGCGCACGCTTTGAGGCGGTTGTATCTCCTGTTGTCGAAAATCCAAGCTTTACTATCCGTAAAAAAGCAAAAAAAATATTTACTCTTGACGAATATGAAGAAAAAGGTATTTTGGCTAAAACTGATTTCACTCTTATGAAAATATCTATACCAGAAAATTTGGAGATTAAAGAAATATTAAAATTTTGCATACAAAACAAAAAAAACATACTCATTAGTGGTGGCGCCGGTTCGGGTAAGACCACCCTCACTAATGCCTTAATAGATACTATGTCACAATTAACACCCGATGACAGAATAATTATTATTGAAGATGCACTCGAAATACAATGCAAATCCAAAAATAATGTAATCTTTAGATCTGATAGATTTAATGAAAATATGTCTACAAATAGATTATTGGCTGTTACTATGAGATATAGACCTGATCGTATTTTGGTTGGGGAAGTGCGGGGCAAAGAAGCCTTGACCCTTCTCAAAAGCTGGAATACGGGCCATCCTGGCGGAATATCTACTATACATGCAGATTCTGCTGTATCTACTCTAGCTCGCCTCGAATCACTTATTAACGAATCAGAAGATGTTAGGGGTTCGGATGTTAGATCGTTGGTAGGAGAAGCTGTAGATGTAATAATTAATATATCAAAAACTGGTAGTGAGGCAGGAAGAAATATACAGGAAATTATAGAGGTTAAGGGTTACGATCCTTTAGGTCAAAAATACAATATAAGGAGATTAATATAGTATGAAAAAAAATATGTTATTGGGCTTGTTTTTGTTGGTGGTTATGGCAGATTTTGCATTCGGCGGATTGGCGTTCGAAAGTGGTGTCGAATCGGTTCGTGATAGTTTAAGCGGGCCAATTGCAACTGCAATTGGAGTAGTTGCAATTGTAGCTGGCGGCCTAATGTGGGCCTTCCAGGGTGATGGAGCATCTACGGGATTGAAAGGATTGATCGGTTTGGCATTTGTTATAGGAATTGCTCTTACGGCAAATTCGACTGTTTCGACTTTTAGTTCAGGTCAAAGCGGTGGTGCGGTTATCGCTGCAAACACAAAAGGCTAAGCATGCTTAAAAGCGTTCCTTT